>Ga0073928_10004334_pt1 | contig 21139 bp, 15 predicted proteins | sample PaiPotPPA55metaG_FD_76969 | JGI IMG/M metagenome (GOLD analysis project Ga0073928, IMG submission 76969) | Iron sulfur acid spring bacterial and archeal communities from Banff, Canada, to study Microbial Dark Matter (Phase II) - Paint Pots PPA... ...
CGGCTTGTTTCTTTCTTCACTTGAGCGGCAGCGGGAAGAAACAAGGCGGAACGGTGAAAGGGACAGAACGGAGGCCGAAGGAGGGTGGCAGGGCGTGAGTGAAAGCGCGGTGAGTGCCAAACGCGGTTGGGGTTAGTTTGGCGCGAAGCCGGCGCAGTCCGAAACGCCCGTCCGAGCGCGGCCAAGCGGCGTCCACACGGAGGAGGCGGAAGTGGAGGAAAAGACGGGCGCAGCCTTCCGTTTGAGAATGACGGATTGTGGTAGGCCACGGGAGTTAGCAAACAGCCGGTACACGGACGATAATTCGTCGCCCAACCGCAGTGGTACTGCGACTAACCGACAGTCCGTTGGTCAAACTCCAACCGGCACGTTCTCGCTCTGCTCAGCGCTGTTGCGCTCCTTCCATTTTTTCACCGTGTAACGGTGATATTCCCTGAGCCATTTGTATTTGGGCAGAATTGATTCATCGTCTTTGTAGCGTGTCAGTCCGCGTTTGATGAAGTCCTGATGTTGCTCTAGGAGACTCGGAAATTCGCTGCGCTCGTCGAGTTCTTCCTCGATGACGCGGAGATAATCCACAAAGTACTCTCCATCGAAGTCTCTGCGCAAGAGACTCTTCGTTGCTTTGATGTCACTATCACCATCGTGGACCCAGAGCGCCGGGTTCTTCTTCAGCTCCTTGAGAACTTCGGTGCCGACGACGATGCGCGGAAAGCGGGCGACCTGGTTTTCGAGCGCGTATCCGCGGATCACGGCAGGACCGAAAAGCTGGCCGTAGCTGAGGGCAACATCACCGACTGTGATGCCACCACGCACGAGAATGCCCTGATCGAGGAGGAGTGCTGATTGAACGTGCACCATGTGGAGGATTTGTGAATGTACTTCTCCGCAGGCCGGAAACTTGCCTTTCTTGGCAATCGGTTTGCGGATGATGCATAAATCCGAAAAGTTGCGGAAATCTGCTTCGGGGATCTCCGGAATTGATGTCTTGAACCGGTGCGGCTCTACCGCCTCCCGCACCACTCGGATCGAGCGCGAAATGTCCCCGGCAGTCTTGGTCGCGGTCATTTCGCGGAAACCGAGAATGTCGATATAAGTCAGGATCGACCTTTCGTAATTAACCCTCCGCTGTTTGGTGTTCATATTCTGCTAGCCAAGATCCCTTCATGATTTTGTAGGCAAAAGTCGCAAGTGAGAGTCGGCGGTATTGAGGGAGACATGGAGCGCATTCGGAAAACTGCCGCTGCCGACGATGACCATGATGAAGCCCTGCAAATGATGCCGCGACTTGGCGACGGCTTCGTTGATGGTGCGGATGTCGGCCGTCGACGGTTTCGGAATGGGTTCGGCATGCGTATGCCAGTCACCAACAAAATGCAGCCCACTCCGGTGCATTTCATAGATTTCTTTTTGTTCTTCGCGGCGGCTCGGAAGGTACAAGTATCGCGAGCGGCGGTCAGCGTCGCGAGGACCGGTCACGGTGGAGATCTTGACTTGTTCCTCGGTCAAGCTGGCGAAGAGCTGTCCGCCGGCTTCGAGTGATTGATCGTCGTGCTGCTGGTGCTCGGCGAAGTGGTTCAGGACGGAAACGTCGATGATGAGACGTTGTTTTGATTGTCCGATTTCGAAGACAAGTGGATCACAGGGTCGTTGCCGCCACAAACGTCGCACAAGAGATCTCTTGCCCAAACGCGCTCCTCCTGAAAGCCGCCTCTACTTCTTTCTATCCTTCCATTGATCCATTCTGTCGACCAGATGCCGCCGGCATCTGTTAGCAAGGATTCCGGCGCCGCCCAGATGCGTTGCGCCGCTGCCTTGGTTTTCCCGAGCAACCCGTCCAACGCAAGGCTCGCGGCAACTGAAATCGTTCCCAGCAATTCGATCGGTCCATAGGGTTGAAAGACCGCTCCACAAGCCGGCTCCGTCTGTTGCTCCTTTTCAACCGGCCAAGCGGTAATCTGTAACTTGCAGCTCCCAGAGGTTGAAAATCCGCACTGAAGACAGGGACCGCCGGGAAAAATCAGAACGGCATGACCGGCGCACGCGTGGGGTTCCGTCCAAGTGTAAAGAATCGGGATCTCGATCTCGCCACATCGTTGCCGCAAATTCAACTCAAGTTCGGCTTTCCAGTCCGCGGTGGCGCAAATGATGAGGTCGGCCCTGGCGACGAGTTCCGGATGTTCCGCCAGAAAGTCGTGAGATGTCGCATCGAATCCCTCAAACTTCGCATGCGGATAGGCTTTTCGCCATGCCTCAGCCAGCGCAATCGCTTTCTTCGCTCCGACATGGTCCGCCCCGAGGGGGTGACGGCCGACATTTGCCCACCGCAGACGGGCCGGATCGACCGTCACGATATGGCCGATGCCGGCCATGGCGAGATGCTGCCCGACCGGGGCGCCAACCGAGCCACTTCCAAAGAGAAGGACGGTCTTCGTGCTGAGCTCCTTCTGCCTTGGGTCTTCTCCGCGTCCATGAATCCATGCCGCGTCCACGCGCTCGACCTCTAGTCGGCTCGCGCTCGCGTCGGATGAAAAAAGGCGCTGCGTCAGCAAGCCTTGCGGCACTTTGCCCGGACGAAAGCCGTCGTTTGCGCGGTCACGTCTCTTGCCGCGGACATCCGTGGATATGGGTTTGTATGCGCGGATTGCGGCAAGGCACGGACCGTTCCCGCTTTCCGAGCCGATTACGAAATAAAACGGGCTGGAGACGTGTTTCGCGAAACTCTCCAGCAGATCCCTGCCGTCGGGTGTGGAACAGGCGATGCGATACAGATCGGCTGCCGTCTTCGGATACGCGCTGGGCAATAGTGGTTCGTTGATCCAAAGCAAACAGGCCGTGTCGGTCGAATCAAATTGGGTTTTATTTCCGCGAAGATTGCGCAACCAATTCAACACCTCGGCTTCACTTTCGCCGACGATCGAGCGAGGTTCGCCCCGCCATATCTGCACCACTCGGCTCGGACCTCGCGGAATGAGCAAGCTTCTCACTTTCTGCGTTTCTGTCGAGAGCCCGCGATTCCAGTAAGAATAAAACTCGGTTCTGAAATCATTTTGGTTGGCGCCTGATTCACCATCGCAGATCAGCCGATAAGCATCCCGGAGAAGATCACCGATGACATCCGCCGGCTGTCGAAACTTCGCGACGGTACTGCGGCTCCGAAGACACAACAAGCCGTCCTCTTCGACATGGGGCCAGGTCAAGAGCGCTGGCCTGTCGAGAAGAAAAAACTGCGGCAGCGAAAACGGAAATTGACGATCGACGCAGATATTGACCCGGCACCGCTGAGCGGGCGTCTCCAGCACCAACTGCCATCCTGCGACCAGGTCGCGTCCGATGGATTGTGCTAGCGAATCCGGCAGGCGTAGCGCTCCGCATTCCAGGAGGAAGGAATCGGCCTTCAAAATTCCTTCCTCCCGGTAACGGGCCATGATGCTGGCCTGATCAGGCATAACGACTATTGCCGCCCCGTTTCACGGCTTCCGCTTCCGCGGCCCTCGCGCCGATCCGATCTACCATGCCGGCGGTGAGGATCGCGGGGGCATGCAAGGCCGCCGAGCGAACTGACTTGGCAAGCTTGCCGTCCGCGATCACAAGCTCCAGGGGAGCCGGTTCGCTTTCCGTTGGATACTCGTCGGTGCACAGGAACTCGCCCTTGGCGCCGTTGACAATGGATTGATATTCGAGCTTGGCAGCGTGGCACGGCGGATCACAGTCGTCGTCCTTGATCGGACAGCTGCTGGCGATAATGTAACCGCCTTGCCGAATCTGCGAGAGCGCCGATTTTGCGTCAGCGGAGACCTTGGCCTTGTCCCCAAGTTCGGTCCGGCTGTCATGCGAAAGTGTGTGCCATGAGCAATGGTGAGGCGTGAGCATGGAGTCGTAGGCGAGAACCTCGGGTTTCTTCTTGTGCTTGTCCCAGAGCTTCTCCCAGATCAGCACGTCGGCGTCGCCGCCGATCAGGAAGTTCTTAATGGTTTTCCGCTCCGACGTGTCGGCCAGTTCGACATTCAGCACTACGCTGGAGTGGTTCTTGCCCAGGCTCTCTTCCTCTTTCTCGTCGTCGGAGATGGGCAATGGTGCCAGAAGGCGCGCCTTGAAAAGGGGGTTGTGGGTGCCGTTGACTCGGTCGAAAACTTCATCGAGCTTGACCAGTATGTCCCGGAGATCGTCGGTCTTGCCGTCAATGTCCTCGCCCAGGATCAGAACGCGGTCACCGCTCTCGATTCCGGCGCATTTTTTCTCGCGAGCGAGCAGTACCCGACGAATCGCTTCTTTTTGAAACGCCTCCGCTTCGTCGCACAGGGTATGTTCCTTGCTGGCGCGGCGGAAGACAATCGGCGACGACCAGATTTCGCCGATCAGGATCTTCTTTTCCTTATCCGGCTTTTTGTCGTCAGGATAGTCTTTCATTGGCCCGAGGTGAAAGTGCTTTTCGACGCCGCGACAATGATCTGCGTCTGGGTGGGTTGTTAGGAAAGCGTCCACGAAGGGTCGCCCCTTGTTGTCCCGCTTAATGCGATCGCGGAGATCCTGGACCACATCACGGGTATCATCATCGGGATCGTCTGCGGCAGCCCGAATGTTGCAGTCAATGAGAATGGTTGTTCCGGCCTTGTCCCCGAGGCAGATCAGCGTCATGTCCCCGTTGCCGACCGGGAAATGGATAAGCGAAGTTGACATAGTGGGTTCCCTTTCTGCGGTCGTACAGTTGTCTGCTGACCGGCTTCTCTGTTATTCTACACGTATACTTTCTAGATGGGTATAATTATTATGCTCAGTAAATCAATGACTTATAGGAACTTAACGGAGGTCCGCAAAGAGGATGAGCGAAACCAAGTTGGCGCGGTGGGGGCAAGAACGTCGCCTTGAGTTTATTGATTTCAGACTCTACTGGGAGGGTCGCGTAAACCGTTCCGACCTGGTCGATTTCTTCGGAATCTCGGTCCCGCAGGCGTCGTTGGATCTGACGAAGTATCAGGAGATGGCGCCGAGAAATGCGATTTACGACCGCAACGAGAAGGCGTACGTGGCCGGCGAGAATTTTTCTCCCGTGGTGATGGCCCGTGATGCGTACCCCTACCTCAACCAGTTGTTGGCGCTCGAATGGGGTGTACTGCAACGGAATTCAGCCTACGTTGGTTGGGCCCCGCCGATTTCCACTGTTCGAACCCCAGCCAGGAAGCTCGATGTATCCGATCTGCGCATAGTGTTGAGTGCCATCAAGTCGCGACGCGCGATTGAGATCACCTACCAGTCGATGAATCAACCCGCGCCAGGTGCCAGAACCGTTAGCCCTCACGCAATTGCTTTTGACGGATCGCGGTGGCACATCCGTGCTTATTGCCATCAACGCCAGGATTATCGTGATTTTGTTTTCGCACGAATATTGGAAATTGCCCTCGGGGAGAAGTCGGCGATTGACCCAACCGCTGACTCGGTCTGGCAGCGAGAAATCGAGGCGGTCATCGAGCCACATCCAGCCTTGCCGACAGCGCGCCGTCGCGCCGTCGAACTCGATTACGGGATGACCGACGGCCGGCTGGTCTTGAAGACGCGAGAGGCCATGCTGTTTTACGTGCTGCGGCACATGGCGCTGCTTCACAAATTCGAGGAGCCTGCCTGGTCCAACTATCTCGTTCTGGCAAATAGGGACGCGCTCAAACCATTTTTCGAGAGCCATGGTTTCTTCGGCCCGGAGACTGCGAAAGACCAATGAGCAAATCGCTGAAACAAAAGAACCAGCCGCAGATCATTACCTTCCTGGTGATCAACGCGTGCATACCGTTCGCGGTGCTACTCGGCGCCAGTACGGTTCTGCGGTTTATCGGCGAAGCTGGCAAGGGAGACTTTCCTCTTCTCGGCAAGCTGGTTGCCGCGCCCGCGATTTTGTCTTTGCTGGTCGGGATCATCGGATGGAGCTTGCCGAGGACCTGGAAAGAGACACTAGTATTTTGGCGCGTCGGTGCAAACTGCCTGCCTTCAAGCCGCGCTTTTACCGAGCTTGCAGCGAAGGATCCCCGCATCAATATGGATCGCTTGCACCATCGCCTCGGCAAGTTCCCGAAGGATCCCGGCAAGCAAACTGCCCTATGGTACGGGGTATATAGGAAACATTGTAGCGAGGCCCCCGTGGAGGACGCGAATGGAGCCTATCTTCGTTATCGCGAGATGACTACTCTTCTGCCGTTACTGGTTCTCGCTACGCTGATTGTCACTTTGTGGAAAGGAATTCCATGGACAAAATCGATCCTGAGCTACGGGTTGTTTGTCGCCGAGTACGTTATCGTTACGCAAGCAGCAAGAAATGCGGCTAGGAGTCTCGTCAACAATGTCCTGGCGGTTGAGTCGTCGGTCGAATAGCACACTGCAATAGTCGGAGACGGACTATTGTGGTAACGGTCGTACATCCGGGAAACGTTGGGTGGAGCGTGCCTCGGTGGGACCGGGATCACTGGTTGAGATTTGCCCGCAATTCAGCTGCGCACGTATGATGAATCCGCCTGGTGGCGCAGGAACGAAATCTCAGAGGCGAAGATGCAATGAACTTCGCAAGACGGATGAGAAATGCGGTAAAGGCAGTTTTCCGAGGAGGGTCTGACAAAATGAACGCCACAAGCCGGCCTGCACTACCGAAGCCTCTGTTTTGGTTAGCGGATGCTCCACTTTTCATCGATTCCGACCAAGTCGAAAGGTTCTACGATGCGGTTGCGCGCCCGCAACAGAAGGAGGGCGTCGTGGTTCTGGAGACCACTGACGAGAACGTGCGCGAATTGAAGGGGAAATTGAATTTAGAAGTTGGAGTAGAGACCACAGACCTTGCGGCTCTTCTAGCCCCTTTCCTAGCGTTTGTGAAGCCAAGTCTTAAAGGGTCCGCCGAAGGGGAGACCAGCAAACAAGTATCTGCAGGGAAGAAGAATTCCATCGAAATGCATCCTGTTGACACTCCGCAGAGTCAGCTCGAAGCTTTGACTCTCTTTTATTTCGCGAATTATGCGAAGAGAGTTTTCTTTGCCAATTCGAGCACCACCGACTGGAGAGAGCCAAAATCGATTGCCGATGTACCGAGATCCCTTGTGTTCTTGGACCTGCCCAGTTTTCAAGAGTCACAAGCTTCCGGCACTCCATCTACGAAACTGATACCGACCGCGGCAGAATTCGAAAATGGAAAGATAGTACAGATTTATCCGACGCTGTTGGCGGCTAACGGGGAGCGTCCGCCCGCGTATCCGGAAAAGGCAGCGAATCCCGACGCCCTACGAGCTGAACGAAAAACGTATTGGCAGTGGTTTGAGGCTAACTACAGCGCTACGCGGGCCATGGTCGCTATTGAGGACGCGGCTAGCGCTAACGGCAAGATCCGATGGATCGATTACCGCTTGCCTTTGACGGCCGACGGCGAAACACTTCATCTGCACGTCTGTCCCGCGGGTCGCTATGATACCGGAGTTGTGGCGTACAATTTCGTCAAGCGTGGTTTTAAGCACGGGATAAGATTGATCGGCACCTTGAAGTCAGAACCCGACATGAACGTGCTTGCTATTTACGACAAATAGGCCACCCTTTGACCGGAAGCTCCGATGATGTGGCGGCACATGACACGCCTGCCAAGCTTTAATTAGGAACACTTAAAACCGCCGCAACGTCAATCGACATTGCCTGCCGTTCCGCCACACCGGCAACAGACGGCGAAACACCTCTGCGTCGTCCGTCGAGGCCTTCCAAACAAAGTGGACTGCGCTCGAAGGGTATTGCTTTAGTCTCCAGATATGAGTAACTTACATGGCAAGTGTCCGCGCCACTACAGAATACGCTTGTTGTCCTTGGGTGTTCTGCGACCAAGTTCGAGGTCGCCGGACATGTGCCCGCCGTTCATTTATACGACGGTCCAATGTATCGGGTTTTGCGTTCCCACCTACGAACCCACAGGTGGCCCAAGCAACTATCCATCGGAGTACTTTCTGCAAAGTACGGTCTGATCGGCTCAGTCGCTCCAATCGAAACCTATGACCAGCGGATGACGACGGACAGAGCGGCGTCGTTGCGCTCCCAGGTAACGACCACTCTCTCGGGCCTAGTCAAACAAGACACGCAAGTTCATCTTGTCCTGGGCAAAGACTATCTCCAGTCCATCGACCCGGGCGCTCTCGATAAACGCGCCCAGGTCCACTGTGTCGAAGGTGGCATAGGTGTAAAGCTGCAACAGTTCTCAAATCTTCTTTCGTCGTTTCCACCCGCGCCTCGCCCGAGTGCTGAACCATCCTTGGGAGAAAGCAAGCGCCCGCTGTACTTCTTGCCGGACTGGGACGATTTCGTGGATGCCGATTTTGATTTCGATAAAGACTCATTTTCCACCTCTCGGCGAGAAGGTCGAAACGAAGCCCACACGATTCAATTGTTGCAACCGCAACGTATTTGCGATGGCATTCTCGTCAGTCTTGCTCAACATCTTGGCACTAAGGGATTGCTTCGGCGCGTTCCGCCGTCAGATCAAAGCCTTATGCGCCCCAGGTCGGTGCGCGATCATTTCACGCTCTCGCCAGACCAACTCGCGTTTGGCGACTGCGGCGCGTTTTCGTATGCGGGGCAACATGACCCAGCGATTTCGGTCGATCAGGCGATTGCCGTTTATGAGCTATACGAATTCGATTTGGGTGCGAGTGTTGACCACATACCGCTGCGGGAGATTGTGGATGACAAAGGAAATCGAACACCCCTGGCAGAGTACGAGAGAAAAAGAAGAGTCAAAGTGACTCGTGAGAACGCTGACGCCTTCATACAAACCTGGAAAGCAAAGCACTGCAAGTTCACCCCCGTTGGAGTTATTCAGGGCATCGATGCTGCCGCTTATGGACGGCAAGTTCACGAGTACATCGAAATGGGTTATACCCATATTGCTCTGGGCGGATTGGTTCCGCGAAGTGACGAAGACATCCGTAGCATAGTCACTCAGGTGGATAAGTCTCTCGCAGAGTACGAGGACAGACCGTGGGTCCACTTACTCGGAGTGTTTCGCCCGAAACTGCAAGACACGATTCGGAAATGTGGCGTGAGTAGCTTTGACAGCGCGACGTATTTTCGGAAGGCTTGGCTTCGATCCGATCAGAATTACTTAGGAGCTGACGGGGAATGGTACTCAGCCATTCGAGTGCCCCCGACGAGCGATCCTCGAACGTTGCTCAGACTGAAGGAGTCGGGGAAAAAGGAATCAACTATAGCTCGATTTGAAAAGGAGGCGCTGAAGGCGCTTCGACACTACGGACGAGGAAAACTCGATGTTGAGTCCTGTCTGTTAACGGTGTTGCGATATGACCGACTTCTCAATCGCGGCGAGTACAGCCGCGACTCGCTTCGTAAGCAGTATCGAAAAACGTTGGAGAAAAAGCCGTGGACAAAGTGCGATTGTAACGTCTGTCGGGACATCGGGATAAACGTCGTGATCTTTCGGGGGTGCAACAGAAACAAGCGCAGGGGCGCACACAACACCCTGAAACTCTATGAGCAATTAAAGGCGGGGAGCGGCGATGCAGCGAAGACCCCTCGTTGATTGTGTATGGCGCTTGAAGTCCTAAAACCCGCGACCACCGTCAACGAAGCAGTCTTTTTCAACCTTCTCAATGCGGTCCTCGTATCGTTTGGGCGAGACGAACTCGAATCTACCTCGGCGCATCGTGACGTAATACGAGTCGAGCCAAAGGATCGAGTCCTGCAAATACTGGCTGGTCCCGGTTCAGGCAAGACTGAAACTCTGGTCTGGCGGGTGTTGTATGAGCTATTCGTCCACGGCGTTCCAGCCGGACGACTCTTGGTGACAACGTTCACAAGGCGGGCAGCAACTGAACTACAAGTTCGAGTCGTTGAGAGATGTGATGAATTTCTGAAGCTGGCAGTTAAGGCTGGCATTTCGGTGGTAGACCCTCAAGTCCACAACTTGCGGATCGGAACCATTCACAGTCTTTGTGATTCGCTTCTCGCCGAATATGACACAGCATACGTGGAAGCGGGCACGCAAGTTGTGGATGAGGCGGAAACCTCTATTCGCATCGCCCGAAGTTATCGCTTCGCGCTTGGCTTCTCGACTCCTCCGAAAACCCCGAGGTTGCTCAATCGACTCCAAGCCCTTGATGCGCTGGTGTCGTTATTCCGTCCACCGTGGGACCAAAAGTGGCCCACGCGAATGATGGAGAGAGTCGATCTTATCGCGGGGATTCTTTCTCATCACACCGAGACATGGCTCCCCAGATGTTCTGCGGCAAATACTCCGAACGGTATCGAGAGAGTCTACGGTCCCGCTGGCTTGACGGCGGATTTGTGCACGCTTCAGAGTCGATGGGAGAAATATCTCGACGAACAAAACATCTTGGATTTTGCGACCATTCAAAAACGCTTTTACGAACGCCAGCAGACTCTCTTGGACAAGTTCGATCATATCCTCGTTGATGAGTTCCAGGACAGCAACCCGATTCAATTTGCGATCCACACGAACTGGCTTCGCAACACGTCAACAAAACTTACGGTCGTGGGCGACGATGACCAAGCGATATACAGATTTCGCGGCTCTGATATCGAATGCTTTCGTGGGCTGGAGCCATATTGTGCAAGCCAGAAGGTGCCTTACCGCAGGGCGACACTGGGGATTAACTACCGAAGCAGGAAGAGTGTGGTTGGGTTCACCGAAGCATTTAAGCTCGGTACAATCCTTACTTCGATCTCGATGCCGAAGACGATTATCCCTGGTCCGAAGGCGGCGGACGGTGCGCCCGTTCGTCTCCTGCTCGGACCTTGGGACGATCTATGTGGTGTGGTCTCTTCTGAAATCGATTCCTTGGGAGCAGGTCGTCCTTCAACAGGAACCTCGATACCCTCCGTGGCTTTTCTTGCGTTCAGCACCAGTGAGAGAGAGTACAAGGATCGAAAATCTCCACCTCTCGCACTGAGGCGGTTTCTCGAAACCAAAGGAATTCGAGTCTACAACCCCCGCAACAAAACCGCTGGCAACAATGAGTCCCCAGTTGCGATGTTGCTCGGTTTGATCTCGTACTTGGTCGATCCGGTTTCGTCTGGTCCTGCTGGCAAGAAGGGCGGAATGATTGAGGTGTGGGCTTCGTGCAACGATGCAGCCAAGGCGCAATTCGCCAAAACTATACCTCCGTCCTTTTTCATGAATGATCGCCACATTGCGCTTCAAAAGGCTTTCATCAAGGCTGAAGGAGGAAAAATCGGCGCACCGCCACAGTCTCGTCGGGACATTTTGAACTACGTTGACAGCATCCGCTCGTTGCTGTCCCAGCTAAATCCGAACGACCGAGGACGACTGACATTGTCCGGGTTCGTTGCACGCCTCTTGGCATTTCCTATTTTCCGGCACTCGGGTTTCACCGTCGCAATGTTTCGCCAAGCATTGTTCACACAACTTCTTGAAGCAAACATCGCGCCGACCCGTCGCACGATGGACCCACTAGACCAGCCGCTTGAGAGCGCAGTGTCTCAGGGGAAATTCAAGTGGCCCGACCGATACTGGAACTTGCTGAATGTTTTTGGTGGCTATCTCGACAACACCAATCTCGACGATCCTGAAGTGGAGGCGTTTGAGCAAGACGCAGTGCTGATGATTACGTTCCATCAAGCTAAAGGACTAGAATTCGATCACATCTATGTGACTGCGACGGGACGTAATCCAGACGTAGGTCCGGCGCTCAGAACGGGGCTGTTTAGCGGCAGAGCAGTTCCCTACACGATGAACGATGGGTTGAACACCACCGATCAGCAAACTCTCGATCTATCCCTGGCTGATCGGGAGCGCGAGGTCTATGTCGCCCTGACCCGCGCCAAGCTGTCCCTGACGATCATGCACGACCCGGCTCTCGCGGAGAGGGACTTCTATCAACTGAACCCCGCGATCGAAAAGCTGTTCGCATCAGTCCAGGCTAAGGTCAGCGCCGTAAACCTGGCAGTGCAGGTGAAGGAGTTGACTTATGCATGACGTGATCGATGTCTCCTGCACCGGAGATTTGCTTGGGCATCGACGCTGTCCTCGTGCTTGGTGCTATGAGAAGCAGGCAGGCTTTCATCCATACGAACAAGTTCAAGCGATGGAAGGTAGACTCGTTCATCACGCTATGGAATGGCTCACTCGAAAGTATATCGAGACAGGGAAACACGCCAGTCGAGCGGACCTGGAGGTCCAGCTCACCGCTTTCTTCCGAGTTCTCTGGGCGCGTGGCATACGAACGACTTTTGAAAGCAAGAAGGACACGATCAGTCGTGTCGTTGGAAATCTTTTTCCTACGGGGCAGTTATCCGCCGGGGGCATGCACCCAACTGTAAAGGCAGCGATTGAGGGAGCACAGCACACTGAATACGAATTGAAAACAGTAAAGAAGTTGATACGAGCCGATTTCGGCGGAAAGGGCCGTCTGCTCCTGACAGGTATCCTTGACCTGGTCGTCCAACAAGAAAAGCCACTGACCTATCCACGGAGTTGGGTCTGGGACGACATGGTCAAATTAACAGGTGTCGTTTCACCAATTCCGGTTGCGGCAAACACTGGCGATGTGGAAATTTGGGACTACAAGGGCACGAAGGCAGATACGAAGTACATCACCGACTATGTTCGCCAACTCCTAACATATGCGGCTCTGTACAAGGAAAAATCCGGCACGCTGCCAAAACGATGCGTTCTTTTCTTTATCAATGAGAAGGCCCGTGACGATCAATTGTTGGCGATCAAGGTCGATGAATCAATCGTCGATGCGGCGCTGAAGTGGACGATAGAGCAAGTCAAACTCATCAGGGCGACGACTCTCGAATTTCAACGGTCCCCACTTTCAGTCGAGGGCGGCGGGCTTGAAGATAGACACCTGGCTGTCGGACAGAGAGTCACAGAAGAGTTGAAACAGCAGTGTACCGCGTGCGGTTTCCGGTTCGATTGCCCCGAATACACTACTCACTTGCCTGGTGGTCTGAAGCATCCAGATGTAGAACTTACAAACATACGAAAGAACTGATTGGGAAGCGATGGAGATTTTTAAGGAGTTCAGTGTCGAGTCCGCACACTTTTTACCAAACGCTCCGGAGGGACACAAGTGCCGTCGCCTTCACGGACACTCTTTCAAGATCGGCATACATGTCTCGGGTGAACTGGCGACCGAATCGGGCTGGGTAATTGATTTTGGAGACATCTCAAAAGCATTCGCACCCCTTCACGCAGTGTTGGATCACAGCTTGCTCAACGAAGTCGAGGGGCTGTCAAATCCCACTAGCGAGAACATTTCAATCTGGATTTGGCATCGTCTTAAGCCTGCTCTTCCTGGTCTGTGCAAAGTCGTCGTGCACGAAACCTGCACGAGCGGGTGCATATACGAGGAGTAATCCTATCCGGGCTCCCAAGCCCAAGCAAAATGGGCTGACTGCTTCATGCGGTTCAGTAGTACTGCCGGATATACTCATAAGCCTTGTCAAACAACTCCTGATCCGTGTGGAGTTTGTATTTGAGGAGCGTGCGGCGAAGCTCTTTCTGAACGAGTCGTTCGCCCTGGCTCGTACGCTGCCAATCTGGGAAACGCACTTTCTTAACGATGTCGTCGATGTCTGCGACGATGCGTTCCACGATAATATGCGTATTCCGAGTTTTGGCCTCACTGAATAGTTCGGTGAGTGCCTCTTTGGCATGGTTCCGTTCATCCTCGGGGTTCACTCCTTTTTCAGCTTCCACGACGTCTTTGGCAACAGCCAAGATTGCTTTCAAAAAGTCCAGACTCGTAAGAAATCCCTGCTCATGACGCTCTTTGATCTCTTCCAGGCGCTCACCAAGTGCTTTGAATTTGGGATTATCGGCATGCTTCCTCAATCGAGCGCTGATCTTGATCTCAATCTCTAGTGCTTTCTTTTCGGGCTCGGAATTCTTGAGTATTTCCTCCAGGACTTCCGCATCCATGACCAGCGCCTCGACTTCATCGTGCACCGATTCGACATGCACGTTCTGGTTGATTAGTTCGACGGTCTTCGCTCCAAGAGCGTGCCAGAGCAATCGTCCGTTGCCGCTCGACGGTTTGACCGACTCATACACCTGCGTTAGCCAGCGATATTCCTGGCTATACGGACTAAGGACAGGATCCGGCGAAAGAGCTTCCCAGATGCGTTGGAGAACCGAACATTCGGCGGCGAATTTGTCTCGCACGTCATTGTTCGGAAGGGATTGTTGTGCTGCCATGAGACCCTCGTACCCACCGATACTCCGGTCCACACCTGAAAAAAACCCGAGACACTTCTGCACTTGTACAGGCAATGTCTTCCGCAGGTCGTCAATGTTCGATATGACCTGCTGGACAGCCTTTTCATCAAAATCGAGCGCACGGGCCACGTCGTCGAAAATGCCGATGTAGTCCACAATCAAACCGTGTGTCTTTTCTTGGCCGAATGTGCGATTGGTCCGGCAAATGGCCTGCAACAAGTTGTGATCCTTCATCGGCTTATCGAGGTACATCACCTGCAAGATCGGTGCATCGAAGCCAGTGAGCAATTTACTCGTGACGATGACAAACTGTAGCGGATCTGCCGGATCGCGAAACCGATCCAGCAACTTCTCTTCCTCATCCTTATCTCGAATGTGCCGCTTCCATTCGGACGGATCGTGTTGGGCTGAAGTCATCACAATCGCGCTGGCCTCGGGATCGATTAGCTCATCCATGACGGCTTTGTAGAGCACACAGCACTCGCGATCAAAAGTTACTACTTGCGCCTTGAAGCCGTTCGGTTCGACCTTGGTTTGGAAGTGGTTGACGATATGGTTCACCACAGCTCGGACCCGCTCTGGGTTCTTAACGAGCACGGCCATCTTCGCAGCTCGCTTTGCGAGATCGTCGCGATCCTGTTCACTCAGGCTGCCAGTGATTTGCTTGTAGGCCTCGTCAATCGCTGCCTTGTCGATCTTCAACCTGACTTCTGGAGCTTCAAAGTGCAGCGGCAGGGTCGCTTTGTCTCGGATCGATTCCTGGAACGAATACCGATTCATGTAGCCCTTGGGGTCTTCGTCAGCGCCAAAGGCCCAGAACGTATTGCGATCAGCTCGGTTGATCGGAGTACCCGTAAGACCGAATAGAAATGCATTCGGCAGCGCCTCGCGCATCTTGCGACCTAGATCACCCTCTTGTGTACGGTGGGCCTCGTCCACCATCACGATGATGTTCGGCCGTTCATTCAACTTGCCACCAGCCTCACCGAACTTGTGAATGGTCGTGATCAGAACCTTTCGGACATCCTGTGCGAGCATCGTCTGCAACTCTTGGCGCGTGGCCACGCCGATCATGTTAGGCACGTCGGCGGCATTGAAGGTTGCGGTGATCTGCGTATCCAGATCGATTCGATCAACGACAATCATCACCGTCGGATTACCAAGATTCGGGTGCATTCGCAGCTTCTGCGCCGCGAACACCATAAGAAGCGACTTGCCGCTGCCCTGGAAATGCCAGATCAGCCCCTTCTTTGGATAGCCCTTCACTACCCGGTCCACGATTTGGTTGGTAGTGAAGTACTGCTGGTAACGGCAAATGATCTTGATCCGTCGATGTTTCTTGTCAGTAGCGAAGAGCGTGAAGTTTTGCAGAATATCCAGCACGACCTCCGGCTGGAGCATGCTGGCGACTGTCGCCTTTACGTGATGAAGCTGGCCTTCCTGCTGGTTCTCGTGATCGCGCCAGGGCCCCCACATATCAATAGGCATCCGAACCGACCCGTAACGGAACAGTCGTCCTTCGCTCGCGAAGGAGAAGACATTCGGTACAAACATGGCGGGCACTTGCTTCTCGTAGATCTCGTTCACCTGAAATGCGCCGTCGAACCACGTTACCGCGCTACGCGTGGGCGTCTTTGCTTCACCGATGACCAGAGGCAAGCCATTGACGAGGAACACCACGTCAAATCGTTTTGCGACTGCGCCTGCCTGAAAGGTCCATTGGTTGCACACCGTCAGGCGGTTGTTGGCGTGCTCAGCTCCATCCACCAGACGCACCGTTACATGCTCTCCGTTTGGACCAAAGGGCATGGTCTTCTCACCGCGTAGCCAGGCCATGAAGTTCTCATTAGCTCGTACCAGACCATCGGCTTGGACGGAGAGGATGCAGGCACGTAGGTTGTAGATGACCTCATCAGCGCGATCAGGTTGTGCTGCGATTTCTGGGTTGAGCGTAACCAACGCTTCGCGGACCCACGACTCCACCATCACGTCGATGTTCTGACGGGGGAGTTCAGGCCCGAAAACATAGGTCCAAGTTGTTTCCGAGCCGCCCCGCTTCGAGGCAGTATCGAGAATCATCTGTTCTACTGTGTTTGCTTCGTTGAAGTTCATGGTTAAGTGACGAGTCGATCTAAGAATATCTTCGAGAACAATCTCAGAGCTTCTATGTTCTTGTAAGAGAACGTCTCGGCCGATTCGAGCTTCTCGATTTGCTCAACAAACATACTCTGATCGCCCAGCTTAGGCGTGGGCACTTTCATTTCGAAAAGATCCTCCATGGCCAGTCTCTTCGTCCCGTGAGAACTGTCCGAGATGCGCCCAAGAACTTTAGGCGTGGCCCACTTGAACCAATGGAGCAGATATTTCGACGAAAATGCTTCTGATGGAACCAGCGCTTTCATGTCCTGATTGAATGCCACATTCCGCTGGGCAATGGCTACTGGAAACGAATGCGCTAAGATCATGCCACGAATCACAATTAGGACTGTGCCTGAACCAACCTCGGTCGATTCCTTCCGTCCGGCCACGGACAGATGCTCTTCTGAATCATTGATAACTGGCTGCTTCATATCCTTTGGACTGACCCACGGGAATGACCCATTCCAGAACTCTGCACGGTTTCGAGAAGGTGTGCCACCACTAATCCACCGTCCAGCTTGCCGTAAGGGAGTGAGGCCATACCCGTCGCCATTCGTGAAGTGCTCGTGACGAAGCCAGTTGCCAGCCTCCTTAGCAGCGGTTGCCAAATCGGAGTAACGCTCACTGGCCGCATCCACTTCCCACAGGATCTCTGCGATGCGCCGTTGTTGGTCGAGCGGCGGAACATCGAATTCCTCAAGCTTGAGCGTCGTCCAGTTGATGGTCGGAGAGAGCGAACCAACCGAAATCTCCACTGCTCGGTTCATGAATCTATCGCTCATCATCAGGAAAGGCAGGAACTCTGGTAAAACCATGCTGGGCTTGGCACGCACCACCATCGCGTGCGCGGAGCAAATTCCGCCCATCTCCGCCACAGCGAGCTTGCGCTGATAGGCGCGTCGTCGTCCAAAGATGATGTCGCCTTTGCGAAAGCGGAGTTTAGTGCCGATCACATCGCTACCCTTACCCCAACGTCGAATGTGAATATCTTTCGAATCAAGGTCGTCCAAGCCGACGTAGATTTCCTCAGCTGCGTCAATCGGCTCGACTCGCTCGTTGATGCTGTCTGCGAACGCTCCAAACGCCAACCGTTTCCAGTCTGCCAGTTTTAGCCAGGACGGCAATGTCTTGCCAATTGTCCTCACGTCTTGGAACTTGCACCGTACGAGTTTCTCCCCAAGAACCTCTTGGACCGCCCTGAGGACTTCAACCCCGGACTTGAGACATGCAGACAGAGATTCGCCAACCGCATTCCCGTTCGTCGCAACTCGTTTCGCCGACGCAGATTCAGTCGCGGCAACGTAAAGAGCAATATTGAGACTTCCCCCTTGCTTTCGGATCTCTTCTAGAGTCACCACGCGGGCGAAGCCTGGTTCATCTTTGAACTTCTCATAGACTCGAACCACACGTTCAATATGATCGTCCGTGAGGAAGCTTTGGGAGCGCTCACGAGTAACTTCGTTGACGGCGTTGATCAGCAGAATTCTTCCTTTGCGGACCTTAGGCTTGGCAACGCGACAGATGACGACACAAGCCTCCATTGGTGAGTTGTAGAAAAGGTTCGGACCGAGCCCGAGGACACACTCGACAGTGTCAGTTTCGATCAGTTTCCGGCGCATCTCCGCTTCTTCCTGACGAAAGAGGACGCCGTGTGGAAACAGAATGGCGCATCGTCCTGTCTTGGCAGCGAGACTGCATAGGATGTGCTGCCAAAAAGCGTAGTCGGCGCGACCCTGCGGCGGCGTACCGAAGAGGTTCCTTCCCCATGCGTCTGAGGCGAATGCATCTCGGTCCCATTGCTTGATGGAATAGGGCGGATTGGCCAAGACCACGTCAAAACGCATGAGCCGATCGCGCTGCACAAACTTTGGTTCCGAGAGTGTGTCGCCTCGCACAATTTGGAAATCCTCGACCCCGTGGAGAAAGCAATTCATCCGAGCGATGGAGGAAGTCATTAGGTTGCGTTCTTGGCCGTAAAGACGGACGTTGCGCCACTCCTGTCCCTGGCGCCGGAGGTGGGTGATGCAGGAGAGAAGCATACCGCCCGAGCCGCACGTGGGATCGTAGATCGATTCGCTCGGTTGCGGCTTGAGCATCTCGGTCATCAGGTGTACGACGGTGCGATTCGTATAGAACTCTGCAGCCGTGTGCCCAGCATCATCTGCGAACTTCTTGATGAGATATTCGTATCCCTGACCGAGTTCGTCTTCCGGCAGGTTAGCAACGGCGAGTTCGAGTGTGCTGAAATGCTCGACCAAATCGCGCAACATTGCGTCCGAGAGCCGGTCTTTATTGGTCCACTGGGCATCACCGAAGATGCCATAGAGCTTGTCGGGATTCGCAGTCTCAATAGTGCGCATCGCAGACTGGAGTGCCTTACCCACGTTCTTTGCTACTTGTCGTACGTTGCGCCAATGCGCCTCGGAAGGAATCTGGAAACGGTGATTCTCCGGATAGGTGGCAAAAGCCTTATCCCCACCGGACTCCTTAAGTGCCGTTTGGGTTTCCTCATCGAAGACATCGCACAGACGTTTGTAAAACAGTAGCGGAAAAATGAACTGCTTGTAGTCGCCGGCGTCAATGGTCCCGCGAAGGAGCGTCGCCGCGCCCCATAAATACGATTCAAGTTGCTCGTGAGAGATGCGGTTGCTCACAATAGCAACCCCTCGCGCTTGAGAATCGCGACCAGCCGCTCCTCAGCCGCAAATGCCACTTTGGCGCTCTCCTGCAGGCGCTTCATGGACTCTTCAACGGTAAGCACTTCCTGTGCACTTTTCGGCTCGATATACCGTGGAATGTTGAGGTTGTAACCGTTCGCTGCGATCTCATCAAGCGTTACGATCCGCGCAATGCCTTCCGCATCCCGATAGTCACGATACCAACCATAGATGCGCTCGACGTGTCCCGGCAGGAGTTCGTTCTGTGCGCGTCCAGTCTTGAATTCTCGGGACGCATCGAGGATAAGAACCTTCTTCTTTCGATCTTTCTTCTTTCGCTGCCGGACTACTAGAATGCAGGCAGCCAGACCGGTACCGTAGAAGAGGTTAGGTCCGAGACCGATTACAGCTTCGATCAGGTCCATCTGGAGAATCTTCTGACGAATCTCGCCTTCTTTACCCATGCGGAAAAGCGCACCGTGCGGTAAGACCACTGCCATACGCCCTCTGGCGGGCGCCATGGACTTGATCATGTGCTGGACCCACGCATAATCGCCGCTCTTGCCGGGAGGCATGCCGGCGAATTTCCTTCCATATGGATCGCTTGCCCAAACCTCTTCGCCCCATTTTTCCAACGAGAAAGGTGGATTGGCGATGACGCAATCGAACGTGGCCAGGTTGTCACCAGAGAAAAATGCCGGCTGTCGCAGCGTGTCTCCACGCACTACCTGGAAATCCGAAGCACCGTGGAGAAATAAATTCATCCGCGCTATTGCAGAAGTGGTCAAGTTCTTCTCTTGGGCAAACAGTTTGCCCCATAGCGTACGATCATCGCCGTGGTTCAAGCGCACGTGATGAACTGCTTCCAGCAGCATGCCACCTGTGCCGCAGGCGGGATCATAGATGGATTCGCCTTCCTTAGGATCGAGAATATTGACCATCAAACGGACAACGGACCGTGGGGTATAGAACTCGCCGGCCTTCTTGTTGGTCAGGTCGGCGAATTTCTTGATTAGGTATTCGTAGGACTGGCCAAGAACGTCAGCTTGCGCCACTGCATTGCCAAGCGTGATGCTTGAGAAATGTTCAATGAGATCCCGAAGCAACGAATCGGACAGCCGATCTTTGTTCGACCATGCTGCATCTCCGAAAATGCCATAGAGCGTTTCTGGATTTGCTCTTTCAATCCCACGCATCGCCTTTTGCAGCGCTTGACCGACATTGGTCGTAACCACTCGGACATCGCTCCAGTGGCAGCCTATTGGGATCTGGAAACGATAGTTCTGCGGAAATAGCGCGTATTCCTCGTCGCCCGCCGATTCCGCCAAGGCGGCTGCGTATTCCTCGCCAAACACGTCAGAGATGCGTTTAAAGAAGAGCAATGGGAAGACATATGTTTTGAAGTCGGCGGCATCTACGGGGCCGCGGAGAATGTTCGCGGCCTCCCACAGATGTCCTTCTAATTGAGAGAGGTCGGTCGTAGGAAAACCTTACACAGGTAAGTCAGAGTTGGGGGAAAGAGTCATTATAGCTACCGCTCGCCTTTGAAAGAAATCGATGGCCGAGTTTTGTGAACGCCGTTAGCCAAGCATAGCTTCCTCTGCCAGCAAGTCGAGTCGACCCGGCGCTCAGGGTGTAGATTTGGCTGAAGCTCTAAAGACGCGTAAGGTCTTTCTGGATGCGGGCGAGAATCGTGTCCAAAGGAATCTGGCCGCGATAGTAAAGTGGACCGGTTTTTGAATATTCCGCTTCGAATTGTTTGCGGCTTTTCTCGTCTTCGATGGTAAAAGCCCCACTCTCTGCAACGTTCAGGCTTAGAGACTTGAATCGTTTCTTTTTGTGCGCCGAGTATTCTGGAGTCTCTATGAACTTCTGCACGGCATCCACGTCGAGAAGTTGATGAATGTCGTAGTAGTGTCTGAGGAAATTCGTTGGGATTTTCCCCGTCCCTTTGAACTGGCCGTATTTTCGAACCACAGCCTGGACCTTTTCCACGAAAGTGTATTCGGGGTTGTAGCAGTGGATGCCGGGGGCTCGGTTGTCGGCGTATTGAAGCTTCTTGGCCTCTGCGAACTGGACGATCCAGGACGAAATCGTAACAGAGCGGTTCGGA
>Ga0073928_10004336_pt1 | contig 21127 bp, 24 predicted proteins | sample PaiPotPPA55metaG_FD_76969 | JGI IMG/M metagenome (GOLD analysis project Ga0073928, IMG submission 76969) | Iron sulfur acid spring bacterial and archeal communities from Banff, Canada, to study Microbial Dark Matter (Phase II) - Paint Pots PPA... ...
AGCGCGGCCTTGACCGCGGAGTGCCCGCCGCGGCTATTGCACGCGCCGCGCGCATGCTTCAAGGCTATGAACTCATGTATTGGGATGGGATGGCCGAAGCCGCCGGCGTTTGAGGTGCCGCCCGGCGTTTGAGGTGCCGCCCTGTCGGCAGCACTCGGTGCGGCAGGGAAGCCAAGATCCAAATCGAGTTGAAGTTGTCGCCGGCCTACTTGGAGGGCAAGCTGCCGATGCAGTGACGGCGCTGCGGCGCGTGCATGCATCGGCCGCGGAGCTATTGTGCGGAAAAGCCGCCATCTACTGGCATCGGCAGACCGGTCACGTAGGACGCGTGGTCCGAACACAACCAAACTACCGTCTCGCCCACTTCTTCCGGCTCGCCTAAGCGCTTGAGCGGCTCAGAACGCACCATGCGCTGCTCGGCATCCTTGGTGAATTGCATCAAACGGCTGAGCATTGGCGTGCGAATCGGTCCGGGACAGACCGCATTGACCCGGATATTGTGACGGCCATACTCAAGCGCCGCCGCCCGTGTCAGCCCGGCGACGCCATGTTTGGCGGCGACATACGCGGGGCCGCCGATTGCGCCGGCAATCCCAGCCAGCGACGAGGTGTTGACGATCGCCCCGCCATGGCCCTGTTTCAGCATCTGGGCAATTTCGGCTTTCATACAGAGCCAGACGCCGGTTAAGTTGATAGCGAGCACGCGATTCCAGTTGGACTCGGTGCATTTATGCGTCAGGGCCGGCTCACCCTCGATGCCGGCATTGTTGAAAGCGCAATCGAGCCGCCCGAATTCCGTCACCGTCCGCGCCACCGCCGCCTCGACTTCACTCGATTTCGAAACATCAGCTTTAAGACAAATCGCTTTTGCGCCGGCCTGCTTCGCCGCCTCGAGCGTTTCCTGCGCAGCCTCGGCAACCACGTCCACCAGCACAAGCTGGGCGCCCTCCCGCGCGAAAATCCTGGAGGTCGCCCGCCCGATGCCAGAGCCGGCTCCCGTAATTAGCGCCACCTTGCCTTCGAGTATCCCTGCCATCTCGCTTCTCCCTGCGTTGCGTGCTGGTCTTATGCGAACCGCAGCGGAACAGCCGCTAAGCGCCTCCTTTTTAGCCTAATACCCTCTGCTCTAGGCCGCGGACAGTATGGATTCGGTTAACCGAGCTGAACGAGACATGCCAGGCCTCACGCATGCGTCAGGCATTCTTGGGTCCGCCGCGCAGATCTTCCATTCCGAGCTGCTTCAGTTGTTAGAGACGTAATAGCCGCGCGGCGTTGCCTCCGAGTATTTTTATCCTATCTCCTTCGGAACAGCCGCTCAGTGCCTCCTTCATCCCATTGACGCTTTCCGGCCAAGGGCTGTCCGGATGCGGGTAATCTGAACTGAACAGAATACGCTCTGGTCCCCATCTGCGTACTGCCTCTCCAATCAACGAATCCTCCGACTCGACCGCCCAGTGAAAGTGTTCCAGGTAATCCAGCGGATGTTTCTTGGGGCCGCGCATATGCACCCGCTGACCGTGTATCAGTTCGCCAAATTCCCATCCCTCTTCGAGCCGATCAAATAAGTATAATGCGTATCCTACATTGCCTTCTTCGAAGATGAAGCGCAGGTTCGGGTAACGATCAAGTAAGCCGCTGTAGATCAGGCGGGTGATAGCAATCATGTGCTCGAACGGATGACCGAGCATCCACCAAATCGGATGATCAGCCGCGAAAGGCCCGCGCTCCCACCAGCCAGTGCGCTCACCTGCAGCAGGATGGGTTTGAAACGTGGTAAGCCCATCGGAATGAACAATAATCGGGATGTCCAGGTCGTTCATTCGGGCGAAAAATGGCCAGAATTCAGGCAGGTCCAGATTTCTCCCGCGCACGTTGGTGCCGATCACCACCACCGGCATGTTGAGTTCCTTCACGGCGCGTTCGGCCTCGTCGGCAGCGGCTTCGGGCTCCTGCAGCGGTAGGGGAGCGGCGCCGAGGTAGCGCGACGGTTGCCTGCACGCCGCGATCGTCGCAGCCAGGCCGTCATTGTACTTCTGCGCAGTATTGATCGCGAGTTTAGGCTCCGCACCATAGAAAACATGCGAGGTGTGGAAGATCAGCACCTGCTTGTCGATTCCTTCCTGGTCGAGGTCGGCCAAACGGCCGTCGAGGTCCCAGGTGTTGCGTACGTCGATGGGCGGTTTATGGGGTCGCGGCGACTTGCCGTGAGGTGGTGTCAAGTCAATACGATGACCGTCGAACTCCATCATTTGCCCGCCATCGGGCAGGAGCTGGATCTGAAAAGGAGTATCGTCTAACCCCTTAACGACTGTGGCTATCTACGTCGATGACTTCCATGACACCACCCTGAAAGACTCACTAGAGCTGTTGCTGTTTGTTTGACTCCTGCCGCCGATCCTGAGGGGGCAAGGCTCCCTGATTCAACCGCTCTGACGTAGTGTGGCACGAAATCAGCATCGTGAGTATGTACTTGCTGGACGCGGCCGTGCACTCCTTCGAGCTCGTGACGACCGGTCAGATCGCGATCCGCTTGTGACCCGGCTGGATTCGGTGCAATTTACGTCACCGCGTATGCTCGCGGACGAACGCGGTCATCCTCTCGACGACTCGGACGGCCACAGGTGAGGAGGGGTCGCGCTTCTCTAACGAACGTGCCAACGCCTTCGGCGGGTTACGCGGTACCAACGCATCGGCGGCACCCTCGGACAGCTCCAGGTCCACTCGGCCGCCGGCTTTCCGATACAATTCGACAAAGCGTTCGAGCTGCGGCCTCGGATGGACGATATCGCGTGTATCCTGAATGTATAGTACGGGCGGCAGCTCGACCCGTTCGCCGCGTTCCAGCGCTAGCACCGGATTGCCCTCGGCCATCGCGTCTTCGTTATGCCAATATTTGTCATGAAGCGGCAACACCAGGTCGACAAACTCGGGATAGGATTTGCCGCTCTCCTTGAGTTGTTTCGCATAACGATAGCGTCCCAGCGGATCGATCACCGGGGCCCCCATGATCACGCCGCGCACCTTCGCGTCAGCCGCGGAGCCGGCAACCGGAATTGCCGAATATCGCTGGTCTTGCGGCCGCATCCCGAGCAGCATCGCCAAATGCCCGCCACTGGAGATACCGAAAGTGCATACCATCTCCGGACGACTGCCTAAGCTGGTTGCCTCCCGCTTGAGCCAGCGAATGCCATAATTAATATCAACCGCCGAGCCGGGGTACGAGGCAGCGGGCGGCACGCGAAAATCCAGTGCCGCTACCAGGATACCGCTGTGTGCTAGCTGTTCGTTGATTGAAGTGTCTTGCAGGCGATCACCCAGACACCATGCGCCGCCGTGAAGTTCCACAACCGCGGGAAAGGGCCCGGTGCCGCGCGGCCTGAACAGACGGGCGAGCAGCGGCGTATCGCCGTGGCGCAGATATTCGACATCTTCGACGTCGAACTCGTATTCAAAAGTCTTTGGTGCAGTAGCTGCCATAGCGGTTTACTCCTTCAAAAATCTGTCAGTTGCTAATTTATTCATCACGATGCTGTCATTTCTCAGTGGTGTTGCTATCTGCATCGCGGCATCACTTTCTTTGCGAACAGTTCCATCGAGCGTCTGACAGTGGCGTGGTCAATCAGCCCGCCCTGATTGAAGTAGGCAATGAACTCCTCCATCGGGAAATCCTGGCGGATCGCGTTGATGCGTTCGACGCAGTAGTCGGGGTCACCAAAAATCCCAAAGGTGCGATCAACCCCTTCAAACGATGCTTTCTTCACTCGCTCTTGAAGCTGCTGATAGGCTTCGAAGGTCTTGACCGGGGCGTCCGCCAAGGGCTTGATCAGCTCCCCAGCCATGCTGAAGAAATGCATTAGGCTCGCCTCGCATTCACGCCGCGCCTGCTCACGGCCGTCGGAAACGTGCACAGGAAAGGCCAACGCCACATCCTGCTTCTTATTGTTAAGGCTTTCGCGATGTACGTTGAGGTATTCGCGTAGTTTGTCAGGCGGGTTGATCAGGGGTGAGGCAAAAATCGGAAGCCCGAGTTGGCCGGCTATCGCGAAGGTGTCGGGGCTATTGGCGGCAATACGAATCGGCGGATGCGGCTTCTGAACCGGTTTGGGTGCAAGCGGAAGATCCTTTACGTGAAAGTACCTCCCCTCGTAGGTCAGACGTTCATCGGTCCAGGCGTGCAGGATCATCTGCAGTGACTCTTCAAATCGCGCCCGGCTCTCCTCCTGCGGCACGTTATAGCCGGCGAAATAGATTGGTGTCGCTCCCCGGCCGACCCCGAACTCCAGCCGTCCCCCACTGAGCACATCGAGGGTGGCCGCATCTTCCGCCATTTTTACCGGATTGTGCAGAGGCAATAGAGTGACCGCAGTACCCAGGCGGATTCGGTGTGTGCGCTGGGCGGCGGCCGCCAGAATCATCAGTGGAGAGGCCAGACACGAAAAACTTGGTATGAAGTGGAGTTCTCCCAGCCACGCGGTATCGAAGCCAAGCTCATCGCCGAACTCGATCTGGGCGAGGATATCGTGGTAGCGTTGCCTCTCCGATTGCCAATCCGCACGCGGAAGTTGGTCAAAGAAACCGAACCGCATAGATTTTCCCTTCCACCGAAAGTTCATCGAGTGACAAGCCCAGGCAGAAACCTTGGCTAGCGCGGCGGACACAGGCCGAAGCCCGAGCTACTTAGCCGGGCACCATTTCATCGAGCTGGATCAGGATGCCGTCCGGATCCTCAACGAATGCCGTCCGCAAAGTGCCCAGCTTGGTTTTGGCGCTCGTATGCGGCTGTGCTGCGAACTTCACGCCTTTACTTTTGAGTTCCTCGCAAATCGCGTCCAGGCCCTTAACCCAAATGCCGAAGTGCGAGATGCCAATTTGATCGGCCTTGATCGCGGAACCGGTCGGCGGCGAACCCTGGGGCGCAACCAGGGCGATCACCGGCGCTTCTTCGCTCATGCCATACGGCGCGGAGGTTTCCTTCCCATAGCGAAGGACCGCGATGCGATACTTGCGGTCGCCCCGTTCTGAAATTCCTCCTTCGTATCGGGTGCCACCAAATTCGGTGATTTCCTGGGCGACCTGGAAACCGAGCGAGTCTCGGTAAAAATGGAGCGAGCGCTCGTAATCCCTCACCCCCAACGCCACGTGCGACAAACTTCTTGGATTCATGATAATCCTCCTGCGATAGCTGACCTACTCACTTGGCCTAATAGGGTGTTTTGCTACATTCTGCGAGCCGTGCGTGTAAGCTGCGCCAACTGCGCGTGGCCGCCCCGACCTCCCTGCCTGGAGAGATTGGGCTTGTTGCAACATTGCGTCCCAACTTTAGTGCTTAACGCAACATTGCGTCCCAACCTCTCCAGTATAATTCTCCGAAGCATCGCACTTCGGTCAGAAATTCGTTCCATTCGCGTTCAGTAGTTAACAGCCGCTCGATTAATTTTCTGCCGGTGCTGGCATGCTCGCGGTCGGCCTCCACGTGGCCGGAAAAGAAGCGCAGCGCCTCGGGTTTCATCCCATAATGCGTTTGCAGACCCGAGAGCATCTTCTCACAGGCCTCCGAAAAGCCGCCTTCCAGGATCCCACCCGCGCCCGAGTAGCGAACCTTCTGGGTCATCAAAAGCCAAAAGTAAGCGTTGACGGCGCGTGCGCTGGCCGACGCGCTCGAATTTTCCAGTTCCTCGCGCGGCAATTCCAAAGCTCTCTCCCAGAACTCGAATAGCAGTGCGGCATGTCCGGCGGTGCGGGTATGTAGACCCATCGCTTCCTCAGCAAAGTTTTCCGCCATCATCTCGGCCCCGGCTGCATCTAACTTCGCCATGCTGCAGTAGCCCTGGGCAATATACGGGCCGGAATCGCGCACGGTCATTTCGTAGTGTTCGATCGCAAACTGTCGAAGCTCTTGCCTGCTGGCATTGCCGTCGCGGACCGCTTGCACAAATGGGTGATGGCCGATATTAAACTCGTCGGCCAGTGTTTCCACTCTGTGCCAAAAGGTTTGAATATCCATTTACATCCTCTCGGCCAACTCTGCTGATTTCCCTACAAAAGGAGATCTTTGCTCTGGAGTCTCAAGCCTGCCTGACCATAGCTTTGAGTCGCGATGCGGAGATTCCTCCCTGGATGCATGCGAATAGCCGGCAGATCACGAGCGGCTCGCTGCAATGGGCTATCGAGCAAGATGGTGGCGGCGGCGCCGCTCGCTGCGATAACACTGTTAGCCGCCTGCCATGCCTCGCCGATCTCACGGGCGGCCTTCGGGTCATCACCCCACATCTCTCTCGGTGCGCGTGGAGAGAGCAACGCGATGGCTCGAAGCCGCTCTGGCTTCGAGCCGAGTGGGACGGGCGCCTCTGCCTGTCGACCACTAGTTTATTCGACCATACGGCGCAGTAGCTCTGGATCGAATTTGCCCGACGACGGTTCGAAGCGCCTGAGCTCAGACTCGGGCACTCCCGCATGATATTTGCGTGCCAGCTCGTCAGGGTCGAACGCCATTCCCATGGGGTTTTTACCAAGCTGATTCCGCATCCAGTTGTGCCATTGAGATTTCTCGACGTTGTCGATTGACAACTCGACACCGTTGTCGTCGGGGTCTCGATAATATAACGACATCGACAAACCATGATGGATTGGGACTCGCGGAGTGATGCCGGCTGCTTTGAGTCGCTCGTAGGTTTCAATCCAATCACCGAAAGTCGAATAGAAAAATGCCAGATGATCGAGTCCGGCGCTGCCCTTGGGTTTTTCCACTAGACCCGGGACTTGGGCAAATGCGATACGATGATGTTCCTCGTCGTAGGTCATGAAGACCAGGAAATCATTCTGGTACAGGACCTCGGCGTTGAGCACAGTCTTGTACCATTGCACCATTTCGTTGAGACGTGCGGTGCGAAACACTGCATGCGAAAGTTTCGCCGGTGTTATCGGACGAGCGCCGCTGCCATTCCCTGTTTCACCACTCATTGCGCTACCTCCTTGAATTACTAAAATGCGTTAGGCCAAGTTCGCGCTTCCGCCTGGCACTACAACAATTACCCGGCTTCCTTGCGGACGCTATCGGCGACGAGCTTCATCGGGACCGATCGTTCCGGCGCAGTTCCTTTAGCTCTTGGCCGATAGCCGAGCCGAGACGAAATATTGTCTGCTGCTTTTATTACCTGCTCGGCCAGCTCCGGCAGTTTGCTCCTGGTGATACGGCTGGCCGGACCGGTAATCGTAATAGCGGCGACTACCTCGCCGCTGTAATCCAGCACCGGCGCAGCAACGCCGCGCACGCCTTCGTGGACTTCCTCATCATCGAGCGCATAGCCCTGCTCGGCGACGCGCCGGAGTTGCGCCTTCAGAATCGTGGGTGACGTTATTGTCTTTGCGGTCAACGGCCTAAGCTCGGTAGTGCCCAGATAGGCGGCCAGAGCCTCTGACGGCAGATAGGCCAGAATCGCCTTGCCTACGCTAGTGCAGTACGCGGGATGGCGGCCGCCGACCGGGGTTGCAATACGCAAGGCGAAGCGGCTTTCGACCTTGGCAATATGAACGATATCTAACTCATGCAGCACACAGAGGTGGGCCGTTTCGCCGGTTCCGCTGGCAAGTTCTTCAAGCGCGGGGAGTGCGTACTTCTCGAATCCACAGCCAGCCATCGCGACTGCCCCGAGTTCAAACAGCCGTATGCCAACCCGGTAGGTGCCCGCAGCCTCGTCGAACTGGACGAAGTGATGACGCCGCATGACCTCGAGCAGCCGGTAGGCGGTGCTTTTGTGCAGGCCGGTGGCGGCGGTAATTTCGGTTAGCCGCAACTCAGGCCGCTCCAGGCGAAAGCAGTCCAGAATACGGGCGGCACGATCCAGCACCTGGATCGAATAAACCGGACCGCCGGATTTTCTCATTGCCATATGAAACCGCATCTCGCGATGTGAACGATGGTGTACCGCGGAAGGTTCAGATGGTCAATCGGAATTTTTCGCGGAATTTTTCCTCCTACCAGCGTTTGACATTCCCGGCTTTTTGGCCTAGCAGGGACTACGCGCTTGTGAAGCTGAGTTTCACGACGTGAAATACCCTCACGTGAAATACCCTAAGGGCGTGCGCCGTCTTTCCCGGTGTCGCCGGTCGATGAAATCAAGGAGAAATCGAGATGGCTTACGATCTGATCATTCGCGGCGGGACGATCGTCGATGGCTCGGGGCTGCCGCGGTATGAGGCGGACCTGGGCATCGCGGACGACCGCATCGCCGCCATCGGCAAAATTAGCGAAACGGCGAAAGAGGTGATCGACGCTGACGGGCGGATAGTCGCACCCGGCTTTATTGACGGCCACACCCATATGGATGCCCAGGTTTTTTGGGATCCCCTCGGCACTTGCTCCTGCTGGCATGGCGTTACTTCGGTGGTTATGGGGAACTGCGGTTTTTCGCTCGCACCTTGCGCGGAGAAAGACAAGCTGCTGGTGATGAAGAATCTCGAGCGCGCCGAAGATATTTCGCCCCGCGCGATGGAAGCCGGCATCAAGTGGTCGTGGGACAATTTCGCGCAGTATCTCGACACGGTCGATCGGCTGCCGAAGGGAATCAATTATACCGCTTATGTGGGCCATTCGGCGCTTCGCACCTATGTAATGGGTGAGCGCGCATTCACGGCAGACACCACCTCGGAAGACCTAGCGGCGATGAAACGTGAATTGCGCAGCGCGATACGTGCTGGGGCGGCGGGCTTCAGCACCTCGCGCAACCGCAATCATGAGACACCCGACAACCGGCCAGTCGCCAGCCGCCTCGCCAGTTGGGACGAGGTCCGGCAGTTGGTGGGCGTAATGGGCGAATTGCGCGCGGGGGTATTCGAGCTTGCGCAGGAAGACATCGACCGCGATCCGGCAGTGTTGGCTGATTTCCACCGCCGGCTCAAAGCTTTGGCGCTGGAGACCGGGGTACCAGTGACTTTCGGCGGCGGCGCTTCGCGCAAGGCTCCACAACCGAATATGTGGCGTTCGTTTTTTGAATTGGCGGACGAGACGGTCGCCGCCGGCGGCAGGATGCTGGTGCAGACTTCGAGCCGCTGGATCAGCGCGCTACTCTCGTTCGAAAGCGTGATGCCTTTCGATAAAGCGCCGGTATGGCGCGACGTACGCAAACTGCCGCTCGCCGGCCAGGAAGCCGCGCTCAGAAATCCCGACACGCGGCGACAACTTACTGAGGCCGCCCGAGAACATATGCGCAGCCCCCATCACGCGATCGGCGCCGAAGCCCGGCCACCCGAGTTCGATTGGTTTTTCCTCCTGGATAAACCGCTGCCACCGTGGCGTTCGCTGGCGCAACTAGCGATAGAATCGAATAAGGATCCGCTTGACCTGATTATCGATCTCGCATTGGACAAGCATCTGAAGCAATTCTTCATTCAACCTATCGTCAATGAGGACCAGGACCTGGTGCTGGCGATGATGCGCCATCCTCGTTCCGTCGTCACTTTCTCCGACTCCGGAGCCCACGTCTCGCAGATTATGGACTCGTCGATACAGACCCATCTGCTTGGCCACTGGGTCAGAGAGCGGCAGGCGTTGACGCTGGAGCAGGCGATACGCAAGATTACTTTCGATCTGGCTGCCTTCTGGGGACTGCAGGGGCGCGGTTTGCTGCGCGAGGGCTATTTTGCCGATGTAACCATTTTCGATCCGGCGACGATCGCACCCGAGATGCCGACGCTGGAATATGATTTGCCGGCCGGCGCTCGGCGGCTAAAGCAAAAGTCGACGGGTATCCTGGCAACCATCGTAAATGGCGATGTTTTGTTACGTGAGAACCAACATACTGGAGCATTGCCGGGCCGCTTGTTACGCGGGCCATTGGCAACCGTTTGAAGGCTCTGAGTGATGGTTCCTCAAACATGGGAGACTGACTATGGCCGAAATCGTTATCGGCATCGCGGCGTCGCATGCGCCGAATTTGGCCAACCCTTCGATGATCAGAGGCATGAACGAGGAGCAATTCGGCCGGATCAGGGCCGGCTTTGCGCAGGCGCGCGCGCTGCTGGAGGAAGCCCGGCCCGACGTGATCGTGATTTTCTCGAGTGATCACTTCGATCGCTGCTTCTTTGATAACCTGCCGCCTTTCCTGGTGGGGGTGGGCGACAGCGCCGAGGGCCCGATCAATGAGTATCTGAAAATACCCAAGGTTAAAGTCAGCCTCGATAGCGAATTGGGCCGTTTTTTGGTCAGCGAAGGACTGGAAAACGGGGTGGACTTCGCCTCCTCCGCCGATTTGCCGCTTGATCACGCCGAAGTCGTACCACTATCCTACCTGACCCCGAACTGGGACATCCCGATCGTGCCGATCGTGGTTAATGCATTTGCTCCGCCGATGCCGAGTCTTAAGCGCTGCGTTCAGGTTGGAGCGTTTGTGCGTGAAGTGGTAGAGCATTGGCCCGAGCAGAAGAGGGTGGCAGTACTCGGAACCGGCGGATTGTCTCATTGGGTAGGTCTGCCGGAGATGGGCCGGGTCAACGCCGAGTTCGACCGATGGTTTATGGACACGCTAGCGGCCGGCCAGCAAAGCGACATTATCGCCAGATACAAAAAATCCGAAGAGCTTGATGCCGTCGCTGGAAATGGTGGACAGGAAGTGCGCGACTGGCTGGCTGCGGCGGGCGCGATGCCGCCGAGCCTCAAAGCGCAGATGCTCGCATATGAGCCACTCCCTGGCTGCGGGATTGGCATTATGGCGTGGACCCAAGCGGAGGCGTGATCGGGTAAGCGGCCTGACGGGGTGCTCAGGCGGGCCGCGCATAAGAGGGTTATTAGATGAGCCAGTATCAAGTCAGTAGACTTTTGCGCGATGTCGCCCGTGATGCGGAGATTGCCCGCCGCTGCCGCACGGAACTTCCTGTAGTGCTCAACAACTACAATCTCGACGAAGCGGAAAGAGACGCCGTGAAGAATTGGAGCGTGCGCGCTCTGTACGACATGGGCATCAATCCACTCCTCCTGCTAACCTCCTCAATGGCGATGGGCACCGACATCAGGGCGTACACTGCCGCACTGAACGAAAAGCGCTAGCCTCGGAAGGCGCTGCCTCTGCCAAGGGGAGAGAAGGGAGACGGTCGTTTTAGCGGTCTCGTCAAACGCCCGCGATCGAGGAATAGCCGAGATTCCTGGCGCGGCAGCCTTGCGCGCGAATCACATAATAGGTGCGCTCTCACTTCTTTGCCTGTCATTCTCGCGCACTTGATTGGCGCTTGCGACGAATCCGGTTCTCGTTAGGAACTGTGTTGTGGCAGAGGAAAAAACATGGGTCACCAGCCGAAATATCTGGGCCACGTTAACATTTTCGTCCGCAACGTGGAGCACTCGCATCGATGGTACACAGAAGTGCTTGGGTTGCACACTTATGGTCTGCGGCCCGGCCAGGTAGCCTTCCTCTCAGCCGACCTGGAACAATCACATGAGATTGCACTCGTCCAGGCAGGTGAGGATGCGCTTGCACCGCTGGCCCGCCATGTTGGGCTGAATCATGGCGTGGATGATGGCGACCCTCGACGACTTGAAAGAGCTGTACCAAAGGCTGAAGGACAAAGGTGTGCCGATCAGGCGAGTGGCTGACCATGGGATTTCCATCGGCATTTACTTCGAGGATCCCGACGGCAATGGTGTGGAAGCGTCATACGAGCTACCGCGCGACCAGTGGCCTCGGCAAGAGCGGCTCTTTGCGGAAGACCTGGTGGAACTGGGGCATTTCCCCGGCCCCCTGGGATAACTAGTGTGATGTCGAGCCAATAGCGGTAAGAGGTATGAGCTAGCGAGGGGACGCGAGGATACCGAAAGCAATTTTTCTCCGCAGATTTAACCGGAGCATACGGCGATGGAAAAACGGATCGTAAAATTTTTCAGCGAAGGGTCGCGGATCGAGGGCGACCTGTTCATCCCCGACGGACTCAAACCGGGTGAGCAGCGGCCTGGAATCGTGCTCTGTCAGGGCTTTACCGGGGTTCGCGCGCTGATTCTCCCTGACTACGCCAGAGTCTTTGTCGAGGCGGGATTCATCGCGTTGACCTTCGATTATCGCGGCTGGGCGCATAGCGAGGGACCCAAATGGCGGCTCCTTCCGCTCGAACAGGTCGACGACATTCGCAACGCTCTCACCTTCGTGCAAGCGCAGCCCGAAGTCGATCCTGAGCGACTCGGTGTCTGGGGCACGAGCTACGGCGGCGGCCATGCGCCCTATGTCGCCGGTGTCGATACCCGGGTCAAAGCGGTGGTCGGGCAGGTTGGATACGACGCCGCCGAGCGGCTCTTTCTCAGTTGTCTTACCTACGGCGAACGCATGGAGTTAATGCGCAAGCTGGCGGTAGATCGGCGACGACGCGTGCTCGAAGGTGCTGGCGAGCGGATCGCTCCTCTCGAAATGCTGCGCGACCATCAGACCCGCGCGTTCTTTGAACAGGCGTTCAAGGACGCACCGCCGCGCCGGATGGCCGATCTGTCATGGGATACGATTGAAAAGGCGTTCGATTACCGGCCGATAGATGTGGTCGACCGGATCTCTCCGCGTCCATTACTCCTGATTGGCGCTCGTGATGATGCGCCGTGCCCGATCGAAGGTTTCGAGAAACTCTATGAGCGCGCGCGTGAGCCAAAGAAGTTGGTAGTCCTGCCGATTAGTCATTACGAGATTTACTCGGGCAAATGGTTCGAGGAATCGTCACGTCTCGCGTGCCAGTGGTTTGAGCGTCATCTCAACTAGTAGGTACGGCAGACCGCCGAGTCATCGGGATAGGAGCGGGCCCGAGTAAGCGAGCCTTCCACGAGATAAAGCGGCTTCTGTTCTCTCATGAGTGACGCACTTACGGGCATTTTTACTGATGAGATCGTTGGGAGGTTGCGAAGGTGCGCGGCCATGTTGCCGTCCGCCGAATTTCGTTATCGGGTTCTTTCATTGCCATATGCACAGAACAATCGGCCGGATTTAGCCGCGTGCGATCAGCAACTTTACGAGCAGACGCGCGAACGATGGAACCGGTGGATCGCCAATGCCGTTTCTGCCGGACTCTTCCGGGAGCCGCATGGGGCGGAACTGAAAAGCAGGCTCACTGGAATCGACCACAACGGATTCCGCTCCGCATTAGCAGAGTGCATGACCTGTTGGGCGCTTTCATCGGAACTCGGATTGCAGGTGCAACCGCGCCCTTCAGGCCGGGCTGGATGCGTTCTCGAATTCGCTGTTCAAACTAGCCAGGGTGACATTAGCTTCGAGGTCAAGTCGCCCAGGCTTCGCCGCTCGACCCATTTCGGACCACAACTGGAAGAGTCTGCGGCAGCAATGAATATGTATTCGGCTGCGGTTGCGATGAGAGCCGCCCTGCGTTCTGCTAATCGACAGTTTGCCCGAGCCCGACGAAATATCCTGGTCATAGCCTTGCCCGAAATTGAAAAGGGACCTGCCGCGATGCTTTGTTCTAAGTGGCCCGCAGGCCTAATCCAGGCGTTCTACGGTGAGCAGCGTGCTGTGGCGGCTCGATCAGGACCAGGCGCCAATCAATTCGTGGCGGAGGGGAATTTCCTCAAGCAAGCCGGAGGAGTGCCACGCTTCACGCGAATCAGTGCGGTGATTGGTCTGGAAGATTGCTGCGGCCACCCGCAACTGCGCGCGGCCGTGCTTCACAATCCATGCTCGCAGGAACCTGTCGACGCGTCGATCTTCGGTGAATGGAGGCAATTTTGCGCTGTCGATGGTGAGATATGCTGCTTCCGTGCTCCTGCGCACGTGAAAGAGGTGGTCTATTCTCTATGAAGCGGTTTGTTGATAGGTACGGGTACTCCGTATTGGGGAGATGAACTATGGCGCAGGCGCAGCAGAATCCAGTTGCAGTCGTGGTCGGGGTGGGACCAGGGACCGGAGCGGCTCTCGCCCGGCGCTTTGCCAAAGGTTATCGAGTGGCACTGGTCGCGCGGAGCACTGATTACCTGAAAACACTCGCCGACGAAATTCGCGCGGGCGGCGGAGAGGCGCTCGAAGCTCCGGCGGATGTTGGCAATTTTTCTGAAGTTGCCGGCGCCTTTGCGGCGATTCGCGAAAAGCTCGCTGATCCAGAACTTCTGCTTTATAACGCAGGGAGCGGTGTTTGGGGCACGATCGTCGATATTACGCCGCAGCAATATGAGGCAGCCTGGCGCGTGAATGCCTTCGGTGCATTTTTGTGCGCCAAAGAGGTCGCTCCGGCAATGGTTGCGCGCGGACACGGCGTGATGTTGTTTACTGGAGCGACTGCCGGCGTAAAGGCGGGGCCCCGCTCTATTGCGTTCGGTCCGGCAAAGTTCGCGATGCGGGGGCTTGCGCAATCATTGGCGCGCGATCTTGGTCCGCGCGGTATCCATGTCGCTTGGATAAACATTGACGGCGGGATTGATATTCCACGCGTACGGCGGGGTAATCCCCATTTTATAGACGACGACCTGCTCAAGCCCGATGCAATTGCGGATACCTACTGGCACCTGGCTCATCAGGACCGCAGCGCCTGGACGATGGATCTAGAACTGCGTCCGTTCAAGGAAAAGTTCTAACGCAGAATATTGCTGGATGCTTCGCGAAACATCCTGGATCTGAATGAGGTTCAATGCGCCGCGGGCTGAACGATAACGCCCTGAAAAAAAGTTTCCTTACGGCCGTCGACAGTCGTCGTCGTCAGCTCGCAAACATAGCTTCCGGGGGATTGATAGGTATGAAAGATGTACAGCTCGGGCGGCAACGATGAAACAGTGCCGTCGCCGAAATTCCATGAGTAAGTCAGGAAGCCCAAGCCCTCGGGGTCAGTCGCGAGCACGAAAAAACCCACCCTCAACGGCGCGCTGCCATACGGTGGCGAGACGATCATCGAACCTCGCACCGGTTGAAGAATGTGAAGGTTTGGGATGGGCGCAGGCATTTCGTTGTTGGAGGGGCTTGGCGAAGCCATCGGGCCAGTTCCATTCAACTCGCTGCCGGCCTCAGGCCCCATTTGCGCCTCGGGCATCTGTGCAAGCGCGCGCGATGCCGATAGTGGACCCGCCACTACAGCCAGGGCGGCAAGCAGCAAGGAGAACGCTGCGATGAGCGAGTTGCGAGCACGGTCCTGCCGCGCTTCCTCTTTTTCACAGCAGGAGCTCATCGCGCGGCCTGGCGAGCCTCAACGAGCGGGCGGACTCGGCTACCCCTATTCACATTGTTCAGTGTACGTAAATCCGCCCGCTGGCGTCGAGATGCTGGCGGATAGCAATTGCCGCGTGAACCGTTTGCCGCAGCAGTGGCCCCGCACTACAACTAGACGGAGGATGCGCGCGGAGCCTCGGGGCTGAACTGCAGCGGAGGAATTAGACTTCGATGGATATCAGCCTGATATATGAACTTGAAACTTCCGATCCCACCGATGCGGGGGTCAAACGCACATATGACCAGTGTATCGAGCAGGTTCGACTGGCCGACGAATTGGGCTATCGCGCGGTCTGGTTCACCGAACATCATTTCCTGCCGCGCTTTTCCTACAGCCCCGCGCCCGAGGTTTTTCTCGCCAATCTAGCCGCGAAGACCCGGCGGATTCGGCTCGGTCACGGCATTGTGCTGCTGCCGTTTCGCATCAATCATCCGTTGCGCGTCGCTGAAAGGATCGCGGTGCTTGATATTCTCTCCGACGGGCGCGTCGAATTCGGTGGCGGCCGCGCAATTTCAGAGTCAGAACTTTCGGGCTTCAACGTCGCCGCTGAAGAAACCCGGCCGCAATGGGAAGAGTCGTTGCGGATGTTGCCAAAAATGTGGACGGGCGAAACCTTCGCCTGGGACAGCAAAACGCTGCCCGTACCGCAGCGCGAAATAATCCCGAAGCCGTTTCAGAAGCCGCATCCGCCGATGTGGGTCGCTTGTACGCAACCGGCTACGGTCGAATTTGCGGCCCGCCACGGACTTGGGGTGCTCGGCTTTGGCATCGGCCAGGGTCAGTCCAACGATTATGTCCGAATGTATCGTGAGCTAATCCAGCATGCGGACCCAATTGGGGCATTCGTAAACAATCGCTTTGCGCTGTTTGTTCATTCGCTATGCTGCACCACGGACGCGGAGGCGCTTGCACTTCAGGGACCCAACTTCAAACTCTATAACGAGCAGGTCCGTGCGCTGTTCGCGCCGTGGATCGACGGCAAAGCGCCTCATTCCTACGAATGGTTCATGAAGTTCTTTGCCGAACAGTATAAGCAATCGCAATCAGTCTCGATGGAAGACATCGTCAACGCAGGTGGTGCCTGTATCGGCAGTCCTTCAACCTGCCTGCGGGTTCTACAACATCTCAGTGACGCTGGCGTCGATGAGGCCTTGCTCTTCATGCAAAGCTATACTACTCCGCACGATGCGATAATGCGGTCGATCGAACTGATTGCGAGGGAAGTTAAGCCGAAGCTCAAATAGGTATAGAGATAACTATCCATCTCTAAATAGTTGAGAACCGCTCCCTACTTTCCACGTCAGCGGTGGGATGACAAACATGGGCGACTGCGTCGTTCCCTCGCTGCGAGTAAAAGAATGAACAAGTGAGGATCCCCGCTGTCTTTATCCGCGGTGACAGCAGGTTGATCATGTTCCGGCAGGATGACCTGTTGCGTGACTTCTCTTTGGGACTGTGTCTCAGCGCTGACTGCGAGATTTTGGGACCAATCTACAGTCCGCATGGCGGAACTGCGGATCCGACGAACCCGCGGGGAATTAGAGATGTGCGGACCGAATTCGAGAGCGGACTGTCTCTGAAAGGCAACGAGTGATGCTCCAATATACAAAGACCGGGATTATCTTGCTAAAAAATCATCCCGACTTTGATGAGAAATGGGTTGGCGACCGAATTGCAGAGGATCCGACCGTTTTGGGTTCTAGGTGATCTGCGATTAATTGACCGGGAGCGGCGGCAAGAGAGAGACGGACGGCTCGATTTACTACTCGAAGACGATGACGAGGAGCAGAGATACGAGGTTGAACTAATGCTCGGCTCCACTGACGAGAGTCACGTTATCCGCTGCATCGAATATTGGGACATCGAGCGACGTAGATACCCAGCGTACGAGCACTGTGCCGTTCTGGTCGCCGAAAACGTTACAGCGAGATTCCTGAACGTGCTCAGCTTAATTGCAGGGTCGGTACCTCTGATAGCGATTCAGCTTACAGCAATTGAGGTTGAAGGGAGGGTATCTCTCGTTCCGGTCAAGGTTTTAGATGCCCGCGCACTGCTGAGGGAAGACATCGATATATCACCAACTGCGAAGCCTGCGGATCGAGGCCAGTGGGCTCAAACGCGCCCAGAAATGCTTCATGTTGTTGAACGCTGCCTTGCGCTCATAAACGAGAATAGCGATAAGAAGTTCGATCTCAACTATACTCAACAATACATTGGGCTCTTGGATGGTAACCGGCCGCGCCTGTTCATTGTCTTCTGGCCGCGAAAAGTTGGTGCCTCCTTGGAAGTTGTGCCAGGCGAAGACCCTGAACCATGGGTAGCCCGATTGAGAGATACGGGCATGAGCGCTAAGGCCCTCAATGCGGAGAAGTTGCGCGTCCTGGTCACGCAGTCAGACCTCGACTCACAGCCTAAGAAACTGGTTATTTCTGAGTTTTTGTCAACAGCGGTAAAGGAATATTTGAGTTCATAGGTTTTACGGTTCGCGGTATGAAGCAAGTGAAAATCCCGGCGGTCTTTATGCGCGGTGGCACCAGCAAAGCGATCATGTTCCGACAGGACGACCTGCCTCATGACCGCTCGATGTGGGACCGCATCTTTGTCGCTGCGCTGGGCAGTCCCGATCGCAATGGACGCCAACTTGACGGAATGGGCGGCGGACTCTCGTCATTATCCAAGGTCTGCGTCATTGGCCCGTCGACCCGCCTCGATGCCGACGTCGATTACACTTTCGCCCAAGTGGCGATTCAAAGCGGCTTAGTAGATTACAGCGGAAATTGCGGTAACATGTCGTCCGCCATCGGGCCGTTCGCGGTCGATGAAGGCCTGGTCAAGTCAAACGGCATTGAAGCCGCGGTCCGCATTCACAATACCAATACTCACAAGATTATCATCTCGCGCTTTGCCCTCGACGATGGCCGCGCCGCAGTCGACGGCGATTTTATTCTGCCCGGTGTGGCGGGGTCAGGAGCGCCGGTGCGCCTGGATTTCCTCGATCCGGGCGGCGCCGGAACCGGCAAGTTGCTCCCCACCGGAAATCCTGTCGACCAACTGGAACTCCCTGCTGGGCGCACCGAAGTTTCGATTATAGACGCAGCCAATCCATGCGTTTTCGTGCTGGCTCAAGCGATGCAGATGAGTGGTACCGAGTTGCCTGACGAGCTTGAATCCAATGGGGATTTACTCGCGCGCCTGGAGGCGATTCGGACTGCTGCCAGTCTGCGGATGGGTATCGCGAGGACGCCGGCAGAAGCGGCGCGCAAGCCGAGCATTCCTAAAGTTGCGATGGTTACGGCTCCCAAGGACGCTCGTACTCTCTCGGGCGAAATGCTTTCCGCCAATTCAGCGGACGTTACCGTCAGGATGATTTCCCTCGAGCAGCCTCATCGCGCAGTACCCCTGACCGGCGCAATGTGTCTGGCAGTGGCGTCGCGGATCGAGGGGACCCTGGTCAACCGCATCGCACGCCGGCCGGCTGGAATGAACGAGCCGGTGCGGATTGCGCAGCCCTCGGGCCTTACCGTAGTTGGCGCGTCCGTGCGGCGTCAAGGTGATTCATGGCACGCCGAACAAGCGACCGTGTACCGCACTGCGCGACGGCTGATGGACGGCGTAGTTTACGTCCGCGCTTCGGCGCTTACGTGACTCATTTTGCGAGAATCGTCAGCCGCCGCGCCTGTAACGGGGACTTCAGACAGGATTGCGGGCCAGCAGGCCGCGAGCAATTACCAGCGCCTGAATTTCATTGGTGCCCTCGCCGATCATCATCAGTGGCGCATCGCGGTAAAACCGCTCAACCGGGAACTCGGCCATATAACCGTAACCGCCGAGCACTCGCATCGCATCGAGCGTTATCTTAGCGCACGCCTCGGAGGCGAACAGCTTGGCCATTCCTGCTTCAACGTCGCATCGCTCGCCCGCGTCTTTTTTTTGTGCAGCATTATCAACCAGCAGCTTGGCTGCCTGGAGCCGTGTGCCCATATCGGCAAGTAATAGCTGCACCGCCTGATGCTGCGCGATTGGCTTTCCGAACGCTGTCCGCTGCTGCGCATAACGAATCGCGCTGTCGAACGCGGCTTGGCCGACGCCGACGGCGCGCGCGGCGACGTTGATTCGGCCGACTTCCAGCGCGCTCATCACCTGTTTGAATCCTTCCCCTTCTCGATTGCCGATCAGATTACCTGCCGGAACTGATAGTTCCTCGAATAAGACCTCGCAGGTATCCAGTCCTTTGTAACCCAGCTTCTTCAATTGCCGGCTTACTGTCGGCCCCTGCTCATTTTTCTCAACCGCGAACATGCTGATTCCTGCATATGGAGGCTGCGCGCGGGCGTCGGTCTTGGCTGCAACCGCCAGCATCGTGCCGTTGAGCGCATTGGTGATGAACATCTTGGTGCCCGAGAGCACGTAATTGTCGCCGCTGCGTGTCGCCGTAGTGCGAATCGACTGAACGTCACTGCCGGCATGCGGTTCGGTGAGCGCGAGCCCTCCGCGCTTCTCGCCGGCGGCCATAGCGGGCAGAAAACGTGTTTTCTGCTCGTGGCTGCCATGGTTGGCGATGACATAGGCCATGATCAAATGGCTGTTGATGACTCCGGCCAGGCTCATCCATCCGCGCGACAGCTCCGCCATCAACCGCGCATAACTTACAAAGCTGAGGCCAAGGCCGCCGTAGGCCTGGGGGATAGTGGCGCCGAATAGGCCGAGTTCCTTCATTTTGGCGACCAGCGCATGCGGATACTCGTCGCTATGTTCCAAGTCGCTCGCCACCGGAATCACTTCGCGTTCGACGAACCGGCGAACGGCCTCGACTACTTCGCGGTCGAAAGCTTCATCCATTGCGGAACTCCTTCTCGGGCTTGCAGTCCTCTCTTGTGCGCGGTGGTCGACCAATGTGGCTTCAAGGCATGTGTTTTTTCAGGTTGTCATGTCCCTGTAACAATTGCTATGGTAAGTGTCAGATCGACGCAAACTTGGCACCCAATCCCTCCGACGGCGGGTGCGACCGGCTCTTAAACCTATCGATAGCTACAAACGCTGTCTCATATATAAGGAAGCGGCCTATGAATACTCAAACGGTGATCAGCGGAATCGAGCTGCATCGCAAACTCGACGTGTTGCACGACTCCAGTTACAGCGCCGAGGTCTGCGAACGCTATGCCGCCCTGATTAGTGAAATTCTCGAGCTAAAGGCGGAACGCGGCGCTATCGTTCTCGCGCACAACTATCAGCGGCCGGAGATTTTCGAGGTCGCCGATTTTATCGGCGATTCATTTGAACTCGCGCGCAAGGCGCGCGAAGTTGAAAAGGCCGAGCTGATCGTCTTCTGCGGTGTTCATTTTATGGCCGAAACCGCTAAAGTCTTCAATCCCGACCGGATGGTTCTCTTGCCGGACATGCGCGCAGGCTGCTCGCTGGCGGATTCAGTGACAGCTGAGGCGCTGTCCGAGCGCGCGCACGAGCTACGCCGGATCTATCCCGACCTGAAAGTGGTTTCATACGTAAACTGCACCGCCGACGTGAAGGCGCTATCAGATGCCTGTTGCACGTCGGCCAATGCGGTCAAAGTGATTGAGCGAATCGACGGTGACAATATTCTTTTCGTGCCGGACCAGAATCTTGCTAATTACGTCCAGAGCCAGACCCGCAAGCATATAATTTCATGGGACGGTAATTGTTATGTTCATCATCAGATAACACCCAACGAAGTAGAACGGGCGAAGGCCGGCATCCCGGGATTGATCGTCGTCGCTCATCCGGAATGCCGCAAGGACGTCATTGCGATGGCGGATGCGGTGCTATCGACCAGCGCGATGATGCGATACGCGCGCGAAAGCAGTGCTGATAAGTTTCTAATCGTGACCGAATGCGGCTTGTCGGACCGGTTGCTGATGGAGATACCAGAAAAGCACTTTTATAAGGCGTGCAAACTATGCCGCTACATGAAGATGATCACGCT
>Ga0073928_10004337_pt1 | contig 21125 bp, 22 predicted proteins | sample PaiPotPPA55metaG_FD_76969 | JGI IMG/M metagenome (GOLD analysis project Ga0073928, IMG submission 76969) | Iron sulfur acid spring bacterial and archeal communities from Banff, Canada, to study Microbial Dark Matter (Phase II) - Paint Pots PPA... ...
ATGCATGACCACGCGCGGCATCCACAAGCCCGGCGTGTCGATGGTCACCTCGCGCATGCTCGGCGCCTTCCGCACCGATCCCTCCACGCGCCGCGAATTCCTCGCCATCATCGGCCAGCCCGCCGGCGGCACGTTGGTCAACGTCTAGCCAGGCTCAGCGCGGCGGCTTCGGCGCCTCGAGCGTCACGTCGCGCCCGGCGCTGCCGGGCTCGCCGATACGCAGCTCGACGCGCCAGTCATGCCAGCCTTTGGCGTAGCGGGTGGGATCGGGAAGCTGGATCAGCGCGGTCGATGACATGACATCGATGCGCGTCACCTGCCGCGGCACGCCGGGCGATGCCATGAAGATCACCTCGGCCTGCGACGGCGCGACGATCGGCGAGGATTGCACATCGAGCGAATAGGCGGGCACGCGCTCGCCATCGGGCGCCACGAGTGTCGCGCTGCGCAGCGGCAGCCGGTCGACGACGCCGACGACGATCACGTCCGACAGGTCTTCGAAACGCGCCGAAGCGCTCGGCGCCGCCGCGCCGCGCCAAAGCTCATCCCCATCGGCGCATCCGGCGACGAGCAGGATCGAGGCCACTACGCCGAGCGCCATGGCGCGCCGCATGCCGCTCCCTCCCTTCGGTCGATAGGCGCCGCCGCGCCGGACTACTGGAAATAGCCACCCAGATTGGCGCTGATCTCCCCGCTCATCTGCTGATCGAAATCGGCCATGAGCGCCTTGGTCATATCGTACCAGGTCTGATCGCGCTCGTTGGGTGTGATGCCCTCGATGACGCTTTGCGAGCGCACCACCTTCACCGTCACCGTGCGCAGCGCGAAGCCGCGCCCGTCGAGGATCTCGAGCGTGGCGCGCAGCGTCGCGTCATAGCGCTCCGTCGGCTCCTTCTTGAACGCGCCGCTGATGCCTTCCGACTTCTTTTTCAGCTCTGTCTCGATGACCGATGCGTCCTGAATGGTGAAGCGGGCGCGCGCCGCGCCGCCGCCGGCCTGTAGCCGGTCATGCGCCCAGTTCTCGGCGGCTTGCGCCAGCGGCACCGGGAACAGATGCTCGACATGCGGCGACTGGAAGGTGGGCTTGTACTCGTTGCGCAGGTCGACGGCGCTGACAGCCAAACGGATCGGCGCCTCGTTGGTGAAGCGAATATCGGGGTAGGTAGGCCGCGGCGGCGCGGTGTTGCAGGCCGCGAGGCCGGCGAGCAAGGCAATCGCCACGATCTTAGGGCGTAACGAGCTGGACGGCATGCGAATGTTCCCCGAGCGATGTGGCGAATGGGCGTCGGCCCGGAGACTGGCATGTGCGGGCGGCGGATTTCAAGCGGCATTGCCCCCTACACCCGCCAGCGCCGCCACTTCGCCCTCGTCGAAGGCGTAGACGGCGCTGCAGAATTGGCAGGTGACGAGAATGTGACCATCGACCTGCATGGCCGCGAGCTCGTCGGCGGGCATCATGCGCAGCACCCTCTCGACACGCTCGCGCGAGCAGCGGCAGCGCGCGGCGAGCGCGTGCTGCCGGTAGGCGCGCACGCCGTCCTCGTGGAACAGGCGGAACAGCAGCGCCTCCGGCGCCAGATCGGGATCGACCAGCTCGCGCGACGTGCTGGAGCTCATCAGGATCACGGCGCGCCGCCAACCATCCTCGGCGGCGTCGCGCTTGCCCGAATCGCCCTCGGGCGGCAGCCGCTGGATCATCAAGCTGCCACCGCGCCAGCGCGCCATGCCATCGCTGTTCGGCAGGCGCGCCACCGCGACCTTGAGCCCGGCCTCGACCTGCTCGGATTGGCGGAAATAGTGATGCGCGCATTCGCCGAGCGTGGCGCCCTGGAGCTCGACAATGCCCTGATACCGATCGGTGTGCTCGCCCTGATCGACGGTGAATGCGAGATGGCCCGCGCCCAAGAGGCGCGGCACGGAATCGCCGATGCCGGTGGCGCCGCCAGGAGCCGCGGCCACCGCCATGGCGAGCTTCTCCTCGTCATATTGGGCGTAGCCGCGCACCGCGCCGGCGCTGGTCACATCGGCAACAAGCAGGCGGATCGGCCCGTCGCCCTTGGTCTGCAACGTGAAGACGCCCTCATATTTGAGCGCGCCCGCCAGCGCCGCGGCGAGCGCGATCGCCTCGCCGAGCATCAGCGCCACCGGCTCGGGATAGGCGTGGCGGGTGAGGATTTCATCCAACACCGGGCCGAGCCGCACGAGGCGGCCGCGCAGGCCGGAAGCGTCGATCTGGAAGGGCTGGACGAGATCGTCGGCAACGGCATTCGGCATCACGCAACACCTCGCCCGACGGCAACGCGCCGCGCGGGCTTATCAAGGGGCAGCGGGAAACACGATCGGAGTCAGGCCAGACACCAGGCGAGGATGCCTTTTTGAGCGTGCAGCCGGTTCTCCGCCTCGTCCCACACCACCGATTGGGGACCGTCGATGACCCCGGCCGTCACTTCTTCGCCGCGCTTGGCCGGGAGACAGTGCATGAAGATGGCGCCGGGCTTTGCCTTGGCCATCAGCCGCTCATCGACGCGGTACGGAGCGAGCATGTTGTGGCGATTGATGTTCGCTTCAACCCCCATCGACACCCAGGTGTCCGTGACGACGCAATCGGCATCGCGCACGGCGTCTTCGGGATCGCTGGTGAGACGGACGCGTCCGCCCTGGGCGCGCGCCCAATCGAGCACGCGCTGCGGCGGGCCGAGCTCGACGGGACAGGCAAGATTGAGGGCGAAATTGAAGCGCACCGCCGCATGCATCCAGCTCACGGCGACGTTGTTGCCGTCGCCGCTCCAGGCGACGACCTTGCCGGCGGCAGGCCCCTTGTGCTCCTCGAGCGTCATCACGTCGGCCATCAGCTGGCACGGGTGGCTCGCGTCGGTGAGGCCGTTGATGACCGGCACGGTCGCGTGCTGCGCCATCTCCTCGAGCTTTGCCGCTTGCGTCGTGCGGATCATGATGCAATCGACGTAACGCGACAGCACGCGCGCCGTGTCGGCCGTGCTCTCGCCGCGCGACAGCTGGCTGTCGCTGCTCGACATCATGACGACGTCGCCGCCCAGCTGCTTCATCGCGACCTCGAAGGACAGGCGGGTCCGCGTCGAGGGCTTCTCGAACACCATCGCCAGCATCTTGCCCTTGAGCGGCTGCGAGCGGTCGAGGCCGCGCTTGTAGGCGACGCCGTGGTCGAGGATGCGCCGCAGCTCCGCGCCGTCGATGCGGTCGAGATCGAGAAAGTGCCGCGGCGTAGCCATGGCGGGCGACTCCGTCACTGCGTCCACAGGGGCGCCGCTCCCTCGATGACACCCACCGCCTCGTCGACCTGGCCCTCGCCGATGATGAGCGGCGGCAGCAGCCGAACCACGTTATCGCCGGCGCCGGCGGTCAACAGCCCGCCCTGGCGCAACCGATCGACGATTTCGGTGTTGGGAACGACGCATTTGAGCCCAATCAGCAGACCCTTGCCGCGGACTTGCGCGAACACCTTGGGAAACTTGGCGACCACCGCGCCCAGCCGCTTGCGCAGCAGCGCGGCCATGCGCTCGACATTGGCGAGGAAGCCTTCGGCCAGCATGACGTCGAGCACGGCATTCGCCACCGCCATCGCCAGAGGGTTGCCGCCGAAGGTCGAGCCGTGCGAGCCGGCGGTCATGCCGACAGCGGCGCGCTCGGTGGCGAGGCAGGCGCCGACCGGAAAGCCGCCGCCCAGCCCTTTCGCCGTCGCCAGCACGTCGGGCGGAACGCCCTCCCATTCATGAGCGAAAAGCTTGCCGGTGCGGCCCATCCCGCTTTGCACCTCGTCATAGACGAGGAGCAGGCCGAACTCGTCGCAGATGGCGCGCAAGCCCTCGAGATATCCCTCCGGCGCGACGGCGAGCCCGCCCTCGCCCTGCACCGGCTCGACCAGGATGGCCGCCGTCTCCTTGGTGACCGCGGCACGCATCTCGTTGAGATTGCCGAATGGCACGTGGTCGAACCCCGGCGCCGGCGGGCCGAAGCCCTTCAGGTATTTCTCATTGCCGGCCGCCGCCAGTGTCGCCAGCGTGCGGCCGTGGAACGAGCCGCTGCAGGCGATCAACCGGTATTTCTCGGTATGGCCGGTCTCGGCATGGTATTTGCGCGCGATCTTGATCGCGCACTCGACCGCCTCGGCGCCGGAATTGCAGAAGAACGCCGTGTCGGCGAAGCTCGCCTTGACGAAGCGCTCGGCGAGCTTGTTCTGGCCGGCGATCTGAAACAGGTTGGAGCAGTGCCACAGCTTCTGCGCCTGCTCGGTCAGCGCCTTGACGAGGTGCGGATGGGCGTGGCCGAGCGCGGTGACGGCGACGCCGCTGGCAAAATCGAGGTATTTCTTGCCGTTGGTGGCAAAGAGATAGGCGCCCTCGCCCCGCTCGAACGTCAGATCGTTCCGAGCATAGGTCGGCAAAACGGCTGGGATCACGGAAGTCTCTCCTGCGCGAAAGGTCTAGGGGTCAGGCGATCGAAAAGCGATCCCTTAGCGTCGTCGCCGTCGCGGCGACACCCGCCCTTGCCCATAGAGCCGGCCGCGCCGGCACGCATCGCGCATCATCGCTCGCTCCAACCCCGCAACGCCCGCCACGGTTGAGTCAGGGCCAACGTCCAGGGGAAACCCGGGAGTATGAGCAGGGCCAAAGCGCCTGTCAATATTCACAGCCGGTCGATCGGCACCTTCAGATAGCGCATACCGTTTGCCTCGGGCGGAGGAAGGTGACCGGCGCGCATGTTGACCTGCACCGCCGGGATGATCAGCATCGGCGGCTCGAGCGTCGTGTCGCGGGCGCGGCGCTTGGCGACGAAGCCGGCCGCATCGAGGCCGGCATAATGGATGTTGGTGGCGCGCTCATCGGCTACTGTGGTCTGCCAGCGCGGCTCACGGCCGCCGGGCATGTAGTCGTGGCAGACGAAAATCCGTGTATCCGGCGGCAGGGACAGGATCCGCTCGATCGAGCAATGCAGCTTGGCCGCGTCGCCGCCGGGGAAGTCGCAGCGCGCGACGCCGCCATCCGGCATGAACAGCGTGTCGCCGACGAAGGCCGCGTCGCCGACGACATAAGTCACGCTGTCGGGCGTGTGGCCGGGCGTGAACAGCACCTCGCCGACGAGGTCGCCGATGGCGAAGCGCTCGCCATCGACAAAGAGGCGATCGAATTGCCCGCCGTCGGCGCTGAAATCCGCGCCCGGATTGAACACCTCGGCAAAATGGCGCTGCACTTTCACGACTTCCGCACCGATGGCCACACGGCCGCCGCAGCGCTCCTTTAGGCGCTGAGCCCCGGAGAGGTGGTCGGCATGGACGTGGGTCTCGAGAATCCAGGCGAGGCTCAACGCTTGATCGACGAGGAAGTGCACGAGCCGGTCGATGCTTTCGTTGCCGGTGCGGCCGGCACGCGGCTCGAAATCGAGCACGGGATCGATGACGGCGCAACCGGCCCCCTTGCCGGCATGCACCACGTGGCTCACCGTGCCGGTGGCACGGTCGTGGAAGGACTCGACCCGCGGGACCATCACGCCTTGAGCTTGTAGCCGCGCGCCACCAGGACGTGGCACAGCGCGACAAGCGCGGCGTTGATCACGACCATCACCGCCACGCCCACCCAGACGGAGCCGTCGGCAACGCCGATGAAGCCGTAGCGGAAGCCGTCGATCATGTAGAAGAACGGGTTCCACAGCGCGATCTGGTGCCATAGCGGCGGCAATCGCTCGATCGAATAGAACGTGCCCGAGAGGAACGAGAGCGGCGTCACCACGAAGTTGGTTACGGCGGCAATGTGATCGAACTTGTCGGCCCAGATGCCGCCGAGCACGCCCAGCAGCGACAGGAGCAGCGAGGCGGCGAAGGCGTGGAACAGCACGAAGGCCGGGAGCGCGATGCGCACCGGCACGAACACCGCCATGGTTGCGGCGACGACCAGACCGACGAGAACGCCGCGCGTCACGCCGCCGAGCGCGAAGCCCCAGGTGAATTCGGCCGGGCTCAAGGGCGGCATCAGCACGTCGACGATGTTACCCTGCACCTTGGCGATCATCAGCGACGACGAGGTGTTGGCGAAGGCGTTTTGCGCCATCGCCATCATGATGAGGCCGGGCGCGAGAAACTCGACGTAGGGAATGTCGCCGATATGGCGCTGCTGCGCGCCGAGCGCGAGGAGGAAAATCGCGAGGAAGAGCAGCGTCGTCACCACCGGCGCGGCGACGGTCTGCATCGACACCTTGAGGAAGCGGCGCACCTCGCGCACGTAAAGCGTCCAGAAGCCGAGCCAGTTGACGGCGCCGAAGCGGCGGATGCGGGGCGCGAACTCAGGGACCAAGGCGGTAATCCGCGTTGTGTTGCCCGACTCTACGCGCCGGCGCGGCCGGCGCAAGGCGCGGCCGCGCCGGCGGCCGGCACTCGCGCGGCGATCGTGACGCGTATTAATATGGCGCCATGGAAACCGAGTCGCACCGGAAGCCATCGCACAAGCGCCGCTTGCCGCGCCAGGCAACGGCGTCCTACCTCGAGAACGCCGCACTCTACTATCTCGAGCGCTTTTCGAGCTCGAGCGCCAATCTGCGGCGCGTGCTGATGCGCAAGGTGGCGCGCTCGGCGCGCGCCCACGGCACCGACCCGGCCGAGGGTTCGGGCCTGGTCGAGGCGATCATCGCGCGCTACCTGCAATCGGGCCTGCTCGACGACGCGGTTTACGCGGCGCAGAAGGCGGCGAGCCTGCGCCGCCGCGGCACGTCACGCTACGCCATCCGCGGCAAGCTCGCGGTGAAGGGCGTTGACGCGGAGCTCATCAACGCCGCGCTCGAGCGGCTCGACGACGAACAGGGCTCGGGCGATCTTGTCGCCGCCTGCGCGCTGGTGCGGCGCCGCCGCCTCGGGGCCTATCGGCCGAAGGCGGAACAGGCGCCGCATCGGCGAAAGGACCTCGCCGCCCTCGCCCGCGCCGGCTTCAGCCTCGACGTGGCGCTGCGCGTGCTCGCCGCCGTCGATGTTGACGCGCTCGAGGCGCTGGCATGCGGCAGCGAGCCAAATTGACCGCGGTCACTTCGACGCGATGACGGGCTCTGGCCCTTTGGTCGCAGGCGCGCCCATCGGGTCGCCCTCGGCGAGATAACGCGTCTGATTGGCGGCGGGCATCTCGATGCCGTGCCGGTCGAACGCCTTCTTCATGCGCCGGTTGAACTCGCGCCCGACCGGCCACTGCTGCACGGGCAGCGTCTTGAGACGGACGCGGATGACGATAGCGCTGTCGGTGAAGCGGTCCACGCCGACCACTTCGAGCGGCTCGACGATGAACGATGCCCAGGCCGGATCCTTGACGAGGTCGTCGGCAACCGCGCGCAGCACAGCGACGACGCGGTCGGGATCCTCGCGGTAGACGACGCCGACATCGGCGACGAAATAGGAATAGTCACGCGTCATGTTCCGCACTGTCGAGACCTCGCTGAAGGGGACGGTGTGGACGGTGCCCGACATGTCCCGGAGCTTGATGGTGCGGATCGAGATCGCCTCGACAAGACCAACATGGCCCTTGCCGACATCGACGACCTCGCCGACCGCCAGCGTGTCCTCGAGCAAGATGAAAAGGCCGGTGATGACGTCCTTCACCAGCGCCTGCGAGCCGAAGCCGATAGCGAGGCCGACGACCCCGGCGCCGGCCAGCAGCGGCGCGATGTTGAGGCCGAGCTCCGACAGCACGATGAGCGCAACGATCGTGAACAGCACGATCAGCACGGCGGTGCGCAGCAGCGGCAGCAGCGTGCGCGCCCGGGCGCTGCGCGCCACCGGCCGGCCATCCGTGCCGATGCGGTTGAGGTAGCGCTCTATCGCCGAGACGAAGGACTCCCAGAGCACGAGCGATATGATGAGCACCGTGACGATCGAGATGAGGCTGCCGGTGATGCGCCGGCCGAAATTGGTGGTGAACCAGGCGAAGGCATCGACGCCCCATGCCTGCAGCAGCGTCAGGACAGCGAAAAAATACACGATCGTCGAAGCTGCGATGGTGAGCACCGGCAGGTAACGATTGGCGCGCGCCTCCAGCATGGGGAACCGCATCTTGACCTCGGCGCCGACGGCAAAGCCGCGCTGGCTGAAGCGCCGCACGAAGCGGACGATCAAGCCGGCGGCGACGAGCACGACGATGCTCAAGAGAGTGGCGCGCAGCACGAAGACCGGGCCGCCCTCGATGCGCAGGACGTAGCTGCCGAAGGTGCCGACGATGTAGATGATCGCCAGCACGTGCCAGGTGTCGGCGACGCGTTGGCGCAACAGGCTCCAGCTGCGTCCCGGCGCGGGTGCGCCGCCCGCGCCGGCGCCGCGCTTGCCGCGGAGCAGCTCCGCCACCGGGGCACGGTTCTGCAGCACGAAGATCACCGCCAGGATGCCCAGCACCAGCATGGTGCCGCGCAGCAAGAGCGTGTAGATCGCGCCCGGCACGCCGAGCCACCATGTGCCCGTCGCCAGGGCGAAGCCGTAGACCGCCCAGTTGGTGAACCGCCGCGCCCATATATAGAGATAGGTGCGCGTCTCCTCGCCGACCGCATAGAGCGTTCCCGCGCCCGGCGACACCAGCGCCACGTGCGCGACAGCGAGGATCAGCCGCGCCATCAGGCAGGCGTGGATGATGACTTCGGCGACCCGAGCCGTGGCAAAGCGCGGCTGCACCAGCGGCAGCACGAAATAGGCGGTGCCGGTGAAAACCAGGATCGGCATCGCCTCGATCACGAACTGCAGGAGCATGAGCGATGCCTGCACCGCGATCGACCCGCTTATCCGCGACCCCAGCCGCAAGGCGGGGCGACGCAGCAACAGGCGGGCGAACCATTCGGCGATCAAGGCGGCGCCGAAGATAATGCCGAGCTTCAACCCGACTTCGAGCCAGAACTCGCGCGCATGGATATCGCTCACTTGCGATTGAAGCCATGCGATGAGGCGCGGCGCATCGACGACGACCGCCGCCGCCGCGAGGATCTCGCTGCTGATCGCGTCGATCTGCGCCGAAAAGTTGTTGAGGAGCGTGGCCGGGCTCTCCTCGGCCTGTTTCTGCTCCGCGCCGCGTTGAGCCGCGATGAGGCCGCGCAGCTGTTCGACGAGCGTGGCGCGCGCCGCATCGTCCTGCAGCGTGCCGATCAGCCGTTCCAGTTCGTCGGCTGAAACGGGTGCCGGCGCAGGCGCCGGCGCCGGCGTGGTGGAAGGCTGAGACTGCGCCACCCCGGGCCCGGCAAGCGCGAGCAGCAGCCACGCCACGAGCGCGCCTGCGCCAAAGATGCGGGTTCGGATCATGGCGCGGGAGATTAGCCGCGCCCCTCGGCAGCGCCAAGCGCCCTGCCGCGTCAGCGCAAAATTGCCCTATAAGGCGACATTGTGGTCTGCGAGCGTGATGTCCGTCGGCAATGAACGCGATGCGCGCAGCCTAGGCCGCGCGCACCTGTTGGAGGAACCGGGCGACCTCGGTGCGCAGCACCTCGGTGAGATCGGCAAGCCGGCTCGTGCCGGCGCGCATCTCGTCGACGGAGACGCCGGTGGCGGTGGCTGTCTCGCTCACTGCCTCCGCCGTGCGTGAGGCGGCGGTCGCACCCGCGGCGGCCTGGTGGATGTTGCGGGTGATCTCATGCGTGGCGCGGCCTTGCTCCTGCACCGCCGAGGCGATCGAGGTCGAGATCTGGCTGATCTCGCCGATGGTGCCGCCGATGCCGCGGATGGCTTCGACCGCCTCCCGGGTGGCAGCCTGGATTTGCGTGATCTGCGCGCCAATATCGTCGGTCGCCTTGGCCGTCTGATTGGCGAGGGACTTGACCTCGGAGGCGACCACGGCAAAGCCCTTTCCGGCGTCGCCGGCGCGGGCCGCCTCGATCGTGGCATTGAGCGCGAGCAGGTTGGTTTGGCTCGCGATGTCGTTGATCAGCTGCACCACTTCGCCGATGCGGTGCGCGGCCTCGGCGAGACCCCGCACCGAGGCGTCCGTGCGCGCCGCCTCGCCGACCGCCTTGCTCGACATCGTCGCCGATTGCGACACCTGACGGCCGATTTCCTCGGCTGCGGCGGCGAGATGTTCCACCGCCGAAGCCACTGTGTGGACGCTTTCCGTCGTCTCGCGCAGGACGCCCACGGCGCCTTCCGACTGGCTGCGGTTGCTGCCGGCCGCCGCGGTGAGCCGCACCGACGTCCCCTGCATCGAGAGCGTCGCCTGCGCTACCTTGTCGACGACGGACTTTACGGTCGCCTCGAAACGCTCGGCCATTTCGATCATGAGCCGGCGACGCTCGGCCTGGGCCTGCTCGTGCATCCGCAGCCTCTCGGCATTGAGCTCGTTCTCGCGCCGGCCCGTCGCCGCCATGGCATCGAGCGCCCTGTCGCTTGCCGCAAAGAGCCGCGTCAGTTGCTGTGTCAACGCGACCAGGACGAGCGCGGCGGCGAGGACGATCCCGCCGTGGAGCAGCACGCGCAAGAAATTGGCGCCATCCCGGAACACGGCGAACGGCATGAGGAAATTCAAAGCGAGATGGTGGAGCACCGTCGCCGCCGACGCCAGCACGATGACGCGCCAGTCGCAATAGGCGGCGAGCGCGCAAAGGGCGGCGAAGTAGTACATGTGCATGTCCGGCTGCAATTGGCCGCGAGAGAGCCAGACCATCAGCGAAACGACGGTAATGACCGCAACGGCCGCCACATAGCGCGCCAGCGCACTCTGCTCGTCAAAGCGCCATGCCGCCGTGGCGATGCCGGCCGCGAACGCACCGAGGCCCAGCGCAAGGAGCGAGAAGGTGTCGTTCATGACGCCGATGGCGGCGAGCAGCGGCAGGTGCAGCCACAGCGCCACGACAAAGAATCGCCCGACGCTCGCGCGAAGCTGAAGCAGGCTCGATATCTTTTCCATCGTGTCCTCCCACTTCGTCTACTTTGCCACGCTCGGCGATTTCACCAGGCAACCACCCAAAGCCACAGGATCGATTACGGCCCAGGCACCGGCAGCGTAAAGTCGGTCGATCAGTCCCGGATTTCCCCCGTGGACGACAAGGATGGTGTCGGTGGTCCCTTGCCGCACGACGATGCCGCCCGCCGCTATGGTCCGGGCAAAGGCGCCTTCGCGCGTCGCCCAGGGCGCAAAGATTGCAGCGACGTCGGCGCCATCGCGCGGCTGTGCCTGGATCCACACGATCGGCATCGCGCTCGCCACCACCATGACGGCGGCCGCAACGGCCGCCGGCCACCCGCCCGACCGCCTCTTAGCCACGCTCTCTCCTTGCTCTGGCGACCTCCTTGGGCAACCACTGCACCCGCGATACCTTCGCAGAATCAGGTGAATTGCCCGTTAAATTTACCAAATCATTTCAGCAACTTGCGAGTGTGAGTGTGCGGCCAATATCCCGTTCTCGGCGCGGCCAAGGTTGGTTCGTTCACAGCGAAACGCCGGCGAAGGCGAGGAGCGCGGCGGCGAGCAAGCCGAGACCCGACAGCGCCAAGATGGCACCAGAGACACGGTCGAGCCAGACGAGGCGCACGGTGCCCACGATGCGCCGCAGCCCAGAGATGCCAAAACTGAGGCCGAGCCACCACAGGAGCGAACCGAGGAAGACGCCTGCCACCAGGACCCCCACATCCAGAAACCCGGCTTCTCTGCTCACGCCCACCTTGGCGAAGATGCCGGCTAAGGCGAGGATGGTCACGGGATTGGTGATGGTGAGGGCGAAGGTCGAGGCGTAGGCGCCAAGATGCGACTCGCCGCCGAGAGGCTCCGGCTCGACATCGCTCGCCGTGACGAGCGCCTTGACGCCGATATAAACGAGAAAGAGGCCACCGATCGCGGCAAACCAGTCCTGATAGCGCAGCATGAAATCGCGCACGATGGTGATGCCGAAGCCGGCGATAATGCCGAAGATGGTGTCAGCGGTGACGGCGCCGAGACCCGAGACGAAGCCGTATGTCGGACCTTCGAAGAGGGTGCGGCGCACGCAGAGCACGCCGACGGGACCGACCGGCAACGCGATGACGATGCCGACGGCAATCCCCTTGAGCAGGGCGATGAGGAGCGCTTCAGACATCGGTACCGAATCGCTGAGGAGATGGCGCGCCAGTCTCCGCAACGCCGCCGAGCGGCGCAACCGCGATTCGGGCGCCTCACGGGAAAGCGACTTTACGCGGATATGAGCGCGATTATGCTGCGGTGACGGAGGATTGCATGGCCGACGAGAAGGAAGAGCCGCTCGCCCGCGTGAAGCGCAAGCTCGTCGAGAGCAAGGAGCGCTGGGCCCGCGAAGGCCGTCTCCTCACCGGTCGCGCGGCGCGTCCCGCCGAGGAGAGGTTGCCGCCCGGGCAGCGCCAAGTCACGAACTGGCCGGTGCTCGATCTCGGCATCCAGCCGGACGTGCCGGCCGAGCGCTGGCAGCTTTCCATCGACGGCCTGGTCGAGCACCCCATGACCTGGGACTGGACGACGTTCCGCGCTCAACCGGTTTTCCGCGACGTCTCCGACATACACTGCGTCACCGCCTGGTCGCGTTTCGACAATGCCTGGGAGGGTGTCAGCGCCAAGCATATCCTGGCGATCGTTCGGCCGAAGCTCGAGGCGCGCTTCATCGTCTTTCACAGCTATGACGACTACACCACCAATCTGCCGCTCGCCGAATTTGATGCCGAGGACGTGCTGCTCGCTCACTCGTGGCAGGGCCATCCCTTGTCGCGCGAGCATGGCGGCCCCGTGCGCGCGATCGTGCCGCGACTCTATTTCTGGAAGAGCGCCAAATGGATCCGGCGCATCGAGTTCCTGGCGGCCGACCGCTCCGGGTTCTGGGAGGAGCGCGGCTATCATGACCACGGCGATCCTTGGACGGAGGAGCGCTATGGTTGAGCCGGCGCGACGGGGCATCGCCATCGTCGTTGCGCTCGGCCTCGCCCTCGCCACGGCGGCCATTGCTGCGCAAGCCAAGCGAGGAACCGGCATGGGCGCCTACGACTTCACCTTCACCTCGATCGATGGCGGGCCGCTCCCGCTGGCTCAGTATCGGGGCCGGCCGCTGCTCGTCGTCAACACCGCGTCCTTCTGCGGCTTCACCTACCAGTATGAGGATCTCGAGGCGGTGTGGCGGCGCTACCGAGAGCGCGGCCTCGTCGTTATCGGCGTGCCCTCCAACGATTTCGGCCAGCAGGAACCGGGCAGCGAGCAGGAGATAAAGCAGTTCTGCGAAGGTAGCTACGCCGTCGACTTCCCGCTCACCGACAAGCAGGACGTCATCGGGCCGCACGCGCATCCCTTCTTCCGCTGGATCTCGACCGAGTTGGGCGAGGCGGGCACGCCGCGCTGGAACTTCCACAAATACCTGGTTGGCCCCGACGGCATGCTCGAGGGTACTTGGCCCTCTTCGGTCCGCCCGACCGATCGTGCCGTCACCGACGAGATCGAGCGGCTCCTCCCGGCCAAGACCGGCGGCTGACCAGTCGCACGCGGTGGGCGCGCGTCGGCGCCGCCTGTTTGCGGCAGCAGCGGGGTGGACCGGCGCAGCGCGGCCGACGAGCACCAGCGGCGCGAACGAGTAGATCATCTACTCTCGAACATCGCCGGGCGTAGCCGGTTTCTTGCCCGCGCGGCCCGACATTACAGCGAATTTACTTGCGCGCATGGCGGCTCCGGCTTGATTCACTGCGCGAGATGCGGCACATGGGCGGCACCCGACAACCCGCGCGGGCATGACGGTACGGGCGAGACAATGGCCATGGACGAGATGATTTCGGTCCACCACCTGACCAAGCGGTTCGGCCCGGTCACAGCGGTGGACGACGTCTCCTTCCGGGTGGCGCGCGGCGAGGTGCTGGGCTTCCTCGGCCCGAACGGCGCCGGCAAATCCACCACCATGAAGATGCTCACCGGCTTTCTCGCGCCCACGAGCGGGACCGCGGTGATCTGCGGACATGACATGGGCAAGGTGGCGATCGCGGCCAAGCGGCATATCGGCTATCTCCCCGAGGGCGCGCCAGCCTATCCCGACATGACCCCGGCCGGGTTTCTCGATTTCGTCGCACAGATCCGCGGCTTCGCCGGCAAGGAGGCGGAACGCCGCATCGACCTCGCGGTCGAACGCACCCAGCTCGGCGGCGTGCTCGAGCAGCCGATCGAGACGCTGTCCAAGGGCTTCAGGCGGCGCGTCGGCTTGGCGCAGGCGCTGCTGCACGATCCCGACGTGCTGATCCTCGACGAGCCGACCGATGGCCTCGACCCCAACCAGAAGCACGAAGTGCGTCGCCTGATCGCGAGCATGCCGGAGAAGGCGATCGTCATCTCGACGCACATCCTCGAGGAAGTCGACGCCGTCTGCACGCGCGCCATCGTCATTGCCCAAGGCCGCCTGCTCGCCGACGGCACGCCCGGCACGCTGGCCGCGCGATCGCGCCATCACAACGCCGTGCGGCTCGCCTTGGCGCCGGACGGCGGCGATGCCGCCGCCGCGCTGATGCGCCTGCCCGGCGTCGCCGCGATCGAGGCGGTCGAGGACGGCGAGGGCAACGCACTCATGATCTTCCCCCGCGACGGCGGCTCGATCATCGCCGAGATCACCGACCTCGTGCGCACGGCCGGCTGGCCCGTCGCGGCGCTGCGCGTCGAGCGCGGCCGGCTCGACGACGTCTTCCGCGCCATCACCCTGCCCGGTCATTAGCGGCCCTCCGACAAGCCAACATCTCATCCTCGCCATGCACAGCACCCTCGTCATCTTCCGCCGCGAGCTGCAGAGCTACTTCGCCACGCCGCTCGCCTATGTCTTCATCGTCATCTTCCTCGCCATGGCGGGGGCGCTCGCCTTCTTCCTCGGCAATTTCTTCGACCGCGGCCAGGCGGATCTGCAGCCGTTCTTCACCTTCCACCCCTGGCTCTATCTCGTGCTGATTCCCGCGCTCGCCATGCGGCTGTGGGCCGAGGAGCGCAAGAGCGGCACCATCGAGCTGTTCCTCACCTTGCCGATCTCGATGGCCCAAGCTGTGCTCGGCAAGTTCCTGGCGAGCTGGGCCTTTGCCGGAATCGCGCTGGCCCTCACCTTCCCGTTCTGGATCACCGTCAATTATCTCGGCAATCCCGACAACGGCGTCATCCTCGCCAGCTATATCGGCAGCTTCCTCATGGCCGGCGCCTTTCTCGCCATCGGCGCCGCGCTCTCGGCGCTCACCAAGAACCAGGTGATCGCCTTTGTCGTGACGGCTGCGGTGTGCTTCCTCTTCACCGTGAGCGGCTCGCCGATCGTGCTCGGCGTCCTCCACGGCTGGGCTCCGGAGGGCGTGCTGCGCACCGTCGCCTCGTTCAGCTTCCTCACCCATTTCAACGCCATCGTGCGCGGCGTCATCGATTTGCGCGACGCGGTGTTCTTCCTCTCGGTGATCGGCGTGTTCCTGTTCGCCAACGCCATCCTTGTCGACCTCAAGAAGGCGGATTGAGAGGCATGCCATGACCGGCTTCTCGCTCTCCCGCCGTGCCGCCGCCGCGGTCGCCATCGTCTGCGCCGCGATCCTGCTCGTCGCCGTCAATGTCATCGCCCAGCACGGCCTGCGCTCGGCGCGCCTCGACCTGACGCAGCGGCACCTTTACACGCTGTCGGACGGCTCGAAGAAGACGCTGGCGCGCCTCGACGAGCCGATCACGCTGCGCTTCTACTACTCGCCGCGGCTCGGCGACGAGGTGCCGTCCTACGGTATCTACGCCCAGCGCGTGCGCGAGATGCTCGAGGAATACGCCGCGCTCGCCAAGGGCAAGGTCCGGCTCGAGATGCTCGACCCGCAGCCTTTCTCGCCGACCGAGGATCGCGCCGTCGCTTTCGGTCTCCAGGGGGTGCCGATCGACCAGGGCGGCGAACAGGTCTATTTCGGGCTCGCCGCCACCAACTCCACCGACGACCAGCAGGTCATCCCGTTCTTCCAGCCCGAGCGCGAGCGCTTCCTCGAATACGACCTGACCAAGCTGGTGCACAGCCTCGCCTTCCCCAAGAAGACGGTGGTCGGGCTGGCCACCAGCCTGCCGCTCGAAGGCGATTTCATGGCGGCGATGCAGGGCCGGCCGCTCACGCCCTACACGATCGTCGAGCAGCTGCGCCAGCTCTACGAGGTGCGCACCCTCTCGCCCGATTTCGACAAGGTCGACGACGACGTCGACGTGCTGATGATCGCCCATCCGCAGGGCCTTTCGGAAAAGACGCTCTACGCCATCGACCAGTTCGTGCTGAAGGGCGGCAAGGCGCTCGTCTTCGTCGATCCCTATTCCGAGACGCAAGCCGCGCATGCCAATCCCATGAACCCGTCGCCCGCGGGCACGGCGAGCAATCTCGACAAGCTCTTCACCGCCTGGGGCGTCGACATGGCGCCGGGCAAGGTGGCTGGGGACCGCCGCGCGGCGCGGCGCGTCAACGCCGGGGCCGCCAGCCGGGTCCAGCCGATCGACTATGTCGCCTGGCTCGCGCTCAAGGAGGACAACCTCAACCACGACAATCTCGTCACTGGCGACCTGTCGCAAATCAATATGGCCAGCGCCGGGATCCTCACGCCGCGCGAGGGCGCCAAGACGACGTTCACGCCGCTCATCACCACGTCGGACGACGCCGAGGAGATCCCTGTCGAGAAGGTCGAGGGTCTCCCGGACGTCGCCGGGCTGCTGAGCGATTTCAAATCCGAGAACAAGAAGCTGACGCTCGCCGCACAGATCAGCGGCCCGGCCGAGACCGCCTTCCCCGACGGCCCGCCCAAGCCCGCCGAGCCTGACAAGGACAAGGATGCGACGAAGGACCAAGCGAAAGCCGGTGAGGCCAAGACCGACGCGCAGGAAAGCAACGCCGCGCCGTCGCAGATCAAGACTGCGGCGCAGCCGATCAACGTGATCGTCGTCGCCGACACCGACATCCTCGACGACCGCTTCTGGGTGCAGGTGCAGGATTTCTTCGGCCAGCGCGTCGCCATCCCGAGCGCGGGCAACGGCGATTTCGTCACCAATGCCGTGGACGTGCTGTCGGGCGGCAACGACCTCATCGGGCTGCGGACGCGCGGCACCTCGACGCGCCCCTTCGAGGTGGTGCAGAACATCCAGCGCGTCGCCGACGAGCGCTACCAGGCGCGCGAGAAGGACCTCGAGCAGCAGCTCAAGGACACCGAGGCCAAGATCAAGGAGCTGCGCGGCAAGGGCGGCGCCTCGGGCGGGAACGTGACGCTTGCCGCCGAGCAGGTGCAGACCATCGACAATTTCCGCGCGCAGATGCTGGACATCCGCCGTGAGCTGCGCAGCGTGCAGCTCAATCTGCGCCAGGACATCGACCGGCTGAAGGCGACGCTCGAGTTCTTCGACATTGCCTTCATTCCGCTGCTCGTCGGGCTTGCCGCGGCGGTCCTCGGCATCATGCGCATGCAGCGGCGCAAGCGCCGCGCCCACGCCCAGTGAGGGACGCGCCATGAGCTCCAAGGGATTGATCGGCCTCGTGCTCGCCACGGCAGCGGCGCTCATCGTCGCCATCGTGCTCGCGGCGGGCAGCGGTGGGCCCTCCGCCGATCCGCAATCGGGCGCGGCGGTGCTGCCGGAACTGGCCAAGCGCGCCGACGATGTCGCGCGCCTCACCCTGGTCCATGGCGAGAGCAAGACGACGCTGCGGCGCCAGGGAGACCTGTGGGTGGTGGAGGAGAAGAGCGGCTATCCGGCCGACCCCGCGAAGGTGCACCAGGCGCTGCTGGGCCTGGCCGAGCTGCGCTACGTCGAGGCCAAGACGCGGAAGCCCGAATTCTATCCGCGGCTCGAGGTGGAGGATGCCGGTCAAAAAGGCGCGAAATCGGCGCTGGTGACGGCCAGCGACGAGAAAGGCGGTCTGCTGGGCGAGATCATCGCCGGCAAGCGCCGCATCGATCTGCTCGGCGGCGGCGTCGACGGCGTCTATGTGCGAAAGCCGGGCGAGGCGCAGAGCTGGCTCGCGAGCGGCACGCTCGACCTCGCCGGCGACGCACTGGCGTGGCTCGATCGCAAGGTGATCGACCTGCCCCAGGAAAAGGTGAAGGAAGCGGTGCTGATCCAGCCCGACGGCAGCAAGCTCGATATCACCCGCGACAAGCCCGGCGACCCGCTGGCGCTCAAGGGTGCATCGGCTGCCGCCAAGCTCAAGAGCGATACCGCGGCGAGCGAGCCGGCCAATGCCCTTGCCGGTGTCGAGCTGGCGGATGTGCGCCCTGTTGCCGAAGTAACTTTTCCCAAGGAAGGCGTCGTGCACGCCGAATACACCGGTTTCGACGGGCTCACGATCAAGGTCACGCTGGTCGAGCAGGACGGCAAGAGCTGGGCACGATTCGAGGCGAGCGGCGCCGGCGACGGCGAGAAGGCGGCGGCCGAGCTCAATGCCAAGCTCTCGCCCTGGGTCTACGCCCTCCCGGACTACAAGGCGAAGGCGCTCAAGGCGAAGCTCGCCGATCTGGTCGCGCCGCCGAAGGGCTCGTGAGCGGCGCCGATCCCGGCTCGCCCTGCACTGCTGTCTGCGTGCTCGACAGCGACAGCGGCTATTGCCGCGGCTGCTTTCGCACCATCGCCGAGATCGTCGCCTGGGGCAGCCTTGGGCGCGTGGAGAAGCAGCGCATCCTCGGCGAGCTGCCGGCGCGGCGAACTCCTGCCGCCAGCAAGCAGGCCCGCTAGCTGACCCCACATTGTTGCGCGCTACGCAACAATATCATGCATCAAAGATAGTTGTTCATGCCCTGTGAGCGCCCACATCCTACTCCAGGGTCTCGACAGCGGAGGGATGAATGGCGAAGGTTCTGGTGCTCTATTATTCGACCTATGGTCATGTCGAGACATTGGCGGAGGCCGTGGCCGAAGGTGCGCGTTCCGTGCCCGGCACGACGGTCACGGTGAAGCGGGTGCCCGAGTTGATGCCGCCCGATATGGCGCGCCAGGCCGGCGCCAAGCTCGACCAGAAGGCGCCCATCGCCAACCCGCTCGAGCTCGCCGATTACGACGCGATCATCGTCGGCGCGCCGACGCGCTATGGGCGGATGCCTGGGCAGATGGCCAATTTTCTCGACCAGACCGGCGCGCTCTGGCTGCAGGGCAAGCTCAACGGCAAGGTGGGCAGCGCCTTCTCTTCGACCGCGTCGCAGCATGGCGGGCAGGAGACGACGCTCTTCAGCATCATCACCAATCTGTTTCATTTGGGGCTGGTGGTGGTCGGCTTGCCCTACAGCGCGCAGGGGCTGCTGCGCATGGATGAGATCACCGGCGGAACGCCCTACGGCGCCACCACCCTGGCCGGCGTCAAGGGCGACCGCCAGCCCAGCGCCAATGAGCTCGAGCTGGCGCGTTTCCAGGGCCGCCATGTCGCCGAGATCACCGGCGCCTTGCTGCGCGGCCGCGGCTGACAGAACAGGAGCATCGCACCATGGACGGCCAATCCGTTTCGACCATCCGCCCGGTCGCCAAGCTGGCGCGCGGCATGCCCGCGAGCGACGGCGGCGGGGTCAAGCTCCACCGCCTGATCGGCACGCCCCAGCTCCAGGACATCGATCCCTTTCTCTTGCTCGACGAGTTCCGCTCGGACGCCGCCGCCGACTACCTCGCCGGCTTCCCCGATCATCCGCATCGCGGCTTCGAGACCGTGACCTACATGCTCGCCGGCCGCATGCGGCACGGCGACAACAAGGGGCACAGCGGCCTGCTCGAGGCCGGCAGCGTGCAATGGATGACCGCCGGGCGCGGAATCGTCCATTCGGAGATGCCCGAGCAGGAGGACGGCCTGATGCAGGGCTTCCAGCTCTGGGTCAATCTGCCGGCCAAGGACAAGATGGTGGCGCCGCGCTACCAGGAGATCCCGCCGCGGGACATCCCGGTGGCGGAGCTCGATGGCGGCATCAAGGTCAAAATCATCGCCGGCGCCATCGGCGGCGTGCGCGGGCCGATCCACGGCATCGCCACCGAGCCGGTGCTGCTCGATGTGGCGCTGCCGGCGGGCGGGCGCTTCGCCCTGCCGCTGCCGGCGGGCCATAGCGTCTTCCTCTACCCGTTCGAGGGCGAGGTCGCCGTCGGCGATGCGGCGACGCGCGTGCCGCGCGGCAGCATCGCCGTGCTCGGGCCGGGCGACGGCGTGGTCATCACGGCACCCGCGGGCGCCGCGCGCGTGCTGCTCGCCGCCGGCCGGCCGCTCAACGAGCCGGTGGCGCGCTACGGGCCCTTCGTCATGAACACGCCGCAGCAGATCCGCGAGGCGCTCGTCGACTACGAGTTCGGGCGGTTCTGACGGCTCAGCGCCGCGGCATCCGGCAATCTGCAGTTATCCAGGGCCGGCCGGTTAATCTTCCGGTATAGTGGGTACCCGGCTTGTCTCGCGCCGCGGCAAAGCATGGAAGGATGGCCATCATGCTCAGGATCGGGAGCCTCGTCTTGCTGCTCGCGCTCGCCGCTTGCGGCGGACAATGGAGCAAGCCCGAGACCACCCGGGAGAAGGCCGCCCAGGATCTCTCGGAATGCCGCCACGTCGCGGAGATCGCCAATCGCCGCGACAGCGACATCGACACCGATATCCTGGCGTCGCGCGGACCGGACTGGGAACGGCTGGGCGTCATCCAGACCAAGCGCGCGGAATTCGCCGACAGCAACCGCGCGCGCAGCGGCGACATCGTCACCCGCTGCATGATCGCCAAGGGCTATACCCAAGCCGGCTGAGCCGCCGGAACCGGTGTCGCGAGCCACGCCGGAAGTGATACAGGTTTCACCAGTTGGGCACCGCGCGCGGCGGGGCGATATCCCCTGCCGGAAGCGGCGGCGGCGGCCGAAGCCTGCGGAAAGCCGGGGAAAGCGCGCCGCTCTCGCGCCGCCTGTATCACGTGAAACCTATACCGGCGTGCCCGAGAGGACCATTCGGGTCGAGTATTCGCTACAGCAGCGGATGATCCCGTGGACCAGTGCCGGAGCACTCACAGGCATGACCGGAACAGCGGACGCGCCGCCGCGTTCGTCGCTCAGCAGGGAGAAAGCCATGCGCGCCATGGTGCTCGACGCCCCGCGCCGGCCTCTGCGGCTCGAGCAGCGCGCCGAGCCGCGCCCTCCCGGTCCGCGCGAAGTCCTGATCCGCATCCATGCCTGCGGCGTCTGCCGCACCGATCTCCACGTCGTCGACGGCGAGCTCGCCGA
>Ga0073928_10004338_pt1 | contig 21123 bp, 15 predicted proteins | sample PaiPotPPA55metaG_FD_76969 | JGI IMG/M metagenome (GOLD analysis project Ga0073928, IMG submission 76969) | Iron sulfur acid spring bacterial and archeal communities from Banff, Canada, to study Microbial Dark Matter (Phase II) - Paint Pots PPA... ...
GCGGGATGGCCAAGCGCGGCACATTCTACGTCCCCACAATTGATCACAACCGCTACTATGTTGATAACGGCGACAAAATCGGTTACGCACCGGGATACAAAGAGCGCCTGCAAGCCTTCATCCCGCGCAATCTCGAAACCGCGCGCAAAGCGTTCAAGGCCGGCGTGAAATTCGCCATGGGCTCCGACGCGATTTACACCATGTTTGGCGAGAACACGCGCGAGCTGGGCTGGTTCGTGAAGGCCGGCATGACGCCGGAGCAAGCCCTGCGGACCGCCACCACCAATGCCGCTGAGCTGTTGGGCAAGGAAAAGGATCTTGGCGCTGTTGTGCCCGGTTATTTAGCGGACCTCGTCGCGGTAGAAGGCGATCCACTCGCCGACATCAACGTGGTTTTAAACCATGTACAGTGGGTGATGAAAGACGGTGCAGTCGTGGTCGACCGCAGAGCCACGGCACCGAGATAGTCCGGAGGTGAGCCCCTGGGAATCCCATTGTCGGACGATATTAGACGCCTAATAGACCGCCCTAATTTCGGTCACCTCGCAACGATAATGCAAGACGGCTCGCCGCATAGCGCGCCAGTCTGGGTCGCACGCGAAGGCGACCTCGTCTTGATTTGCACGGAGGCGACTTCGCTTAAAGGCAAGAACACAGAACGCGATCCCCGCATCGCGCTCTCCATAGTCGATTTCCACGATCGGTACATGGAAGTGCAAATGCGCGGCCGCGTCGTCGAGCGCCGGCCCGACCCGCAGCTCAAGTATTACGACATGATTTCGCAGAAATATATCGGAAAGCCCTGGCCCTATCGCGACGAAAAATCCCCGATCGTTCTAATGATCGAAATGGCCAAAGCCAAATATGACAAGCAGCCCTTCGAGCACACGCCACCCGTTCGATAAGCTCCGATGTCAAGAAACGTGGGCCGGGATGCTGGGGTGCATCGGTCCGGCCCATCTGCCCAAGGAGAATCACGTAGTTATCTGCTTAGACTGCTCAGCCCCACAAAAAATTCCCGCTAAAAATATTTTTGCGCCTCACTTCGCCGGTACTAGGTCGTGCTCACGTTTGACCACGCTTCCGCTCGCCAGTACAATTTACTTTCTAGCGGTAGCATCCGCGCTCCAACCCGCATAGGACCAGACTTCAGCGCATCATTCCAGGAGGCAGCATGGCCACGGCAGCCGCACCACGCGTTTACAAGAATTTCATCAATGGCGAATGGGTGGATTCCCGCAGCGGCAGCGCCTACGAGAACCGCAATCCAGCAAACACAGACGAATTGATCGGAATGTTTGTGTCCTCCACGGCGGAAGATGTCGACTTGGCGGTCGATGCCGCCAACCTGGCTTATAAAAAATGGCGTCTAGTGCCTGCGCCCAAGCGCGCTGAAATTATGTTTCGCGCCGCCGAGCTATTGCTCCAGCACAAGGAACAATTCTCCAAAGACATGACGCGCGAAATGGGCAAGGTCCTCGCGGAAACGCGCGGCGACGTCCAGGAAGCCATCGACATGACCTACTACATGGCCGGCGAAGGGCGCCGCCTCTTCGGCCAAACCACGCCATCCGAGCTGCCCGACAAATTTGCCATGAGCGTTCGGCAATCCATCGGCTCCTGCGGCCTGATTACCCCGTGGAATTTCCCGATGGCCATCCCGTCGTGGAAAATCATGCCCGCGCTGATCAGCGGCAACACGGTCGTGCTGAAGCCCGCGGAAGACACGCCACTATCCTCCTACAATCTCGTGCAAATCCTCGCTGAAGCGGGAGTTCCCGAGGGCGTAGTGAACTTGGTGAGCGGGAACGGACCCAATGCCGGCGCGCCGCTAGCCGAGCATCTGGAAGTCCCGGTGATCAGCTTTACCGGCTCGACCGCTGTCGGCCGCCTGATAGCGGAAGCGTGCGCGCCTGAATTCAAGCATTGCAGCCTCGAGATGGGCGGCAAGAACATCATCATTGTGATGGACGACGCCAACCTCGACCTCGCGGTCGACGGCGCAATCTGGGGCGGCTTCGGCACCACCGGCCAGCGCTGCACGGCAGCCAGCCGCATCGCGGTCCACAAATCCGTGTACAACGAATTTACCTCACGCGTCGTCGCTCGTGCCAAGAAGCTGAGAGTCGGCAACGGCCTCGACGCCGGCGTCGACATGGGTCCGTGCATCAACGAGCAGCAACTCAACACCGTGATGGAATACGTTCAAATCGGCCAGACGGAAGGCGCGAATCTCCTCACCGGCGGCCATCGCCTAACCGACGGACCCTACGCGAAGGGCTGGTTCCACGAGCCCACCATCTTCGGCGATTGCAATCCGCGGATGCGCATCACGCAGGAAGAAATCTTCGGTCCCGTGGTTTCCGTGATCCCGATCTCGAATTTCGAGGAAGCGATAGAGGTCGCCAACGGCGTGCCCTACGGCCTTTCCGCCTCAATCTACACGCACAACGTGAATCGTGCGTTCCAGGCCATCCGCGACCTGTTCACGGGCATCGTCTACGTCAACGCGCCCACGATCGGCGCCGAAACGCATCTGCCCTTCGGCGGCACAAAGAAAACCGGCAACGGCCACCGCGAAGCAGCCATTGCAGCAATCGACTTCTACACCGAGTGGAAGACCCTCTACATCGACTATTCCGACAAGCTACAGCGCGCCCAAATCGACAACGCGGAGTGAATCTCTTCTCGCTGCAATAGGCAAGTCTCGCAGTACAATTGCCAGACAGCGCGTTGACGCTGCTTGACAGCGTTCCTACAATACTAGGTAGGACTTAGGAGTAGCCCGCCCGTATGAGGACTGCCGCGTTACAGGAACGCCGTAACCGCCAAATCCTGGCGGACATCGTGCGTACCTATATCGAAAGTGGCGAACCCGTTTCGTCGCGGGCGATTTCCGCGCGCTTTGAGGAAACCCTCAGCACCGCCACTATCCGCAACATAATGGCGGACTTAGAAGAGGGTGGCTTCCTCTACCAGCCGCATACCTCTGCCGGCCGCGTGCCGACTGCGGCGGCCTACAGGTTCTTCGCCCAGGAGATCGCCTCGCAAGCCACGATCAGTGCAGTGGACAAAGACTGGATCCGCCGCGAAATGGGCACGCCCACCAGCGCCGCGGAAATCACCGAACGCGCCGGACACGTTTTAGCGGAAGTCTCGAATGGCCTGGGAATCATCGTATCTCCACCGATGAGCAAGACCGTGCTCGAACATGCGCGCATGTGGCTCTTGCCCGACGGCCGCGTCGTGGTGGTGCTGATCTCGCCGGGCGGCAATACGCGCGACAAGGTGCTGCGCCCGAGCCGGCATTTCTCGCAAGCGGAGCTTGACGCCACCGCGGAATTTCTGAATAGCCACTACTCCGGCTGGACGCTGGAGTCGATTCGCGAGGATCTGTTGCAGAAGCTGGCCAACGAGCGGGAGCGTTATGAGGGCATCGTGCAGAGCGCGCTGACACTTTGCGGCCCTGCGGTATTCGGCGATGATCTCACCCGCGAAGTGCACGTGGAAGGCACCGCCCAGATGGTCGGCGCCGTCGATTTCACCAGCCAGCAGCAGTTGCGCGATCTGCTGGAAGCCATCGAGGAAAAGCATCGCCTCGTCACCGTGCTAAACGCGTGCATCGAAACTCCCGAGCCGGTACACGTGCAGATTGGCGTAAAGGAAATTTCCGAGCGTGGGGAAAACCTGGCGCTTATCAGCGCGGCCTACACGAGAAACGATCTCGTGCAAGGCTCGCTGGGCGTTCTCGGCCCAACGCGCATGCATTATGAACGCGCCATGACCGCGGTCGCGTACGTGGCCCAGCTCTTCAGCGAAGCGCTGGACAAAATTTAGTTTATCCCGGCAGAAAGAGGCACACCGTGCTGGACAAAGACTTTAACGTTGATCGTGATGACTCGAGCGAGCAATCGCCAGAGGCCAAGACCGTGGCGGCAGATTCCGCGGCCGCAGATGCCGAAATCGCCAGGCTAGCCGCTGATTTGCAAGAGCTGCGGCAAACGCTCCTCCGCCGTCAGGCCGATTTTGACAATTACCGCAAGCGCATCGAAAAAGAACGCGCTGACGATTCCAAGCGCTATACCGCTCGCTTTGTCGAGGCGTTGATCCCCATCGTCGATGGTTTCGAGCACGCGCTGGCGGCGCACCGCGAGCCCGCATACGAAAACTACCGCAAAGGTTTCGAGCTGATTTACAAGCAGCTCCTCGATAACCTCGTCAAGCTCGGTGTCGAGCGCATCGATCCGACCGGCCAGCGTTTCGACCCGCATCTGCATCAGGCGGTGGATCGTGTGGAAACCGACGAAGCCGAGGACGGCACCATCTTGCAGGTGTATCAGCCCGGCTACGTTTTCCACGGGCGCGTGCTGCGCCCGGCGATGGTGCGTGTAGCGGTGCACGCAACGCCCGCATCAAAACAAACGGTAAACTAAAAAACGTTCGTGTAAATTTATCGTGAGCTTTTCCCGGCGAGTGTAGCGAATCCAACGCTGCGGCCTTTTCGTGTTCGTGGGTGCCGTGTCTGGTTCCGTGTTCGACCCAAGTAGGAGTGCAATGGCAAAGAGCCAACAACGCGATTATTACGAAGTACTCGGCGTCACCCGTACGGCCACCGTCGAGGAGATCAAGGCCGCGTACAGGAAGTGTGCGCTCAAATGGCATCCGGATCGCCATCCCGAAGATAAAGCCGATGCGGAGGTGAAGTTCCGCGAAAGCACGGAGGCATACAGCGTGCTAAGCGATGCGCAGAAGCGCCAGGTCTACGATACCTACGGACATGCTGGGCTTTCCGGCGCAGGCGCTGGCGGTGTCGATTTCAGCGGCACTATTTTCCAGGACTTCCACGACATCTTCGGCGACTTCTTCGGTTTCGAGGATCTTTTCTCCGGCGGGCGAGGCGGCCGCCGCCGCTCGCAGCGCGGCTCTGACCTGCGCTACGACATGTCGCTGACCTTTGAAGAAGCCTCGACCGGAGTAAACACAAAAATCAAAATCCCGCGCCAGGAATTTTGCGCCGCTTGCAACGGCACCGGCGCGAAAGCCGGAACCGGCGTCGTCGCGTGTCAAACATGCGGCGGCCGCGGCCAGCTCGCGTATCAGCAGGGATTTTTCACCATCACGCGCACTTGCCCCGCCTGCCAAGGCGCGGGACAAATCATCAAAGAGCGCTGCACAGAATGCCGCGGCCAAGGTCGCGTAGAAAAAGAAAGAACCATCGAGCTGCGCATTCCGCCTGGTGTCGACACCGGCACGCGCCTGCGCGTCCAAGGCGAGGGCGAACCCGGGCCAAATGGCGGACCAACCGGCGATTTGTACGTTGTCCTTGATGTGAAGGAGCATCTGTTCTTCGAGCGTCGCGGCGCGGACCTCTATTGCACCATTCCGATCAGCATCGCGCAGGCGACGCTCGGTGTAGAGTTGCAGGTTCCCGGCCTCGGCAGCGAGGAAAAACTAAAAATCCCCGAAGGCACGCAAAGCGGCGCAGTTTTCCGCGTGCGCGGTAAAGGTCTAGCCGACCCGCATGGCGGTGGCAAAGGCGACCTGTACTATCACGTGCGCGTCCTGACGCCAACCAAGCTAACCCGCGAGCAGCGCAAGCTAATCGAGCAGCTCGCGTCAACACTAAAGGTCGAAAACAAGCCAGCCGAACGCGGCTCCTCGCTATTCGACAAAGTAAAAGACATCTTCGGCTAGATTTTTGTGGAGTGCGAGAGTCTTGCTCTCGCTTTCACGACGTACAAGCCTATAACGGTTGTAGCCATCGAATGGCCCTGTAGCGCAGGGCGGAGTCTTCGCAGCCCTGCGGCTTTTCCGTAGCGTTAGCCGAAACTCGTCTTTATTCTCGCGTATGCGCTTAGGATAGAATCTCTCGCGTGCGCCGCCGCTTCTTCGTAAACCAATTCGCAGCCGACACCGCGGTAATGGAAGGCGAAGCCGCGCATCACCTCGGCCGCGTCCTCCGCGCCCACCAAGGCCAGCTCTACGAGCTAAGCGATGGCCAGCAAGTCCGCCTCGGCCGCATAGAAAACATCACGCGCGATCGCATTGAGTTCGCATTGCTCGAGGAAATTCCAGCCCACCAGCCCGCGATCGATGTGAAGTTGCTGCTCTCCGTAGTGAAATTCGACGCCTTCGAGTGGGCCCTCGAAAAAGCCGCCGAACTCGGTGTGAGCGCCATCGTACCTCTAGCCGCAGCGCGCAGCGAAAAGGCCTTGCTCGCCGCGGCAGGAAAGCGCGCCGAGCGCTGGAAGAAAATCCTCGCCGAAGCCTCGCAGCAATCACGCCGCGTCCGCGTGCCTGAACTACAGGCTGTGTCGCAAGCTACGCAAGCCTTCGCCGCACAAAATCCCGCCGCCGCGAAAATCGTGCTGTCCGAACGTCCTGACGCCGCTGGAATTCGCCAAATTCTCGAGTCCGAGCCGGCGCGTAAGCAGGCCGTCCTCGCCATTGGCCCTGAAGGCGGCTGGACCGATGCGGAATTTAGCGTCGCCCACGCGTCCGGTTTCCGCGAAGCCTCCCTCGGCAAGCTGATTCTCCGCACAGAGACCGCCGTCGTAGCCGCCCTTGCCTCCATAAACTACGCCCTCGGTGAATGAATTCATCAGAAGCGTTGTAGGGGCGTGCTTTAGCGCGTCCCAGCGAGTCAGCCTTTCCGGCGAGTTTTTTGCTTTTGACCTGCGCTGCTTTAGGTCGAATTCGGGCAACATTCCAACCCACTCCGGAATCCAATTACCTACACAGCACATCCGATGGTGTAGTAGGGAGCACCACGGCCGGAAACCAAATCTAGCGCGGCGCGTAACCTCCGTGCTATAAATACATGGCAGCCAAAAATGGACAGCCCGGAAGAGAAACTACCTCCGACTTCGGCGATCCCGGAATCCCCAGATCCGGTTTCGCCCGCACCTAAGACCTCGCCCTCGGGGTCGCCCACCGCACATTCTTTGCGCAACGAAATTCGTGTTTGGACGCGCGACCTGCTCATCGCCATAGGGCTCGCGCTGGTCATCATCGTGTTCCTCTATCAGCCCGTGAAAGTCGAAGGCACTAGCATGGCGCCGCTGCTCTCCGACCAGGAGCGCATCTTCATCAACAAATTTGTCTATCGCTTCGAGCCTATCGAGCGCGGCGACGTAGTCGTCTTCTGGTATCCTCTGGACCGCACAAAATCTTTTATCAAGCGCGTAGTCGGGCTGCCCGGAGAGGTAGTCGAGATTCGCCAGGGAATCGTGTATGTTGATGGCACGCCCCTGCCCGAGCCTTACGTGCCGCCACAGTATGAAGACATGAGCGATTTCGGTCCCATACGCGTGCCGCGCGACAATTATTTTGTGATGGGTGACCACCGCATCAGCTCTAACGATTCGCGTGTGTTCGGCACCGTGGCCAGCCGCTTCATCTACGGCCGCGCGGTATTTGCTTATTGGCCGGTGGATCATTTCGGGTCGCTCTCCATGACCTCGACTACGGAAGCGAAAACGAAATGAGCGTACAATATCTGTCGATGAGTTCGGGAGGACACACTGACGGAAGTTCCGCATCGAGCTGCGATCCTCGCGCTGGAAGACGGGCGCGTATTTAATGGCCGCGCGGCCGGCGCAATCACGCGCCGGGGCGGCGAAGTCGTTTTTAATACGAGTCTCACCGGATATCAGGAAGTATTCACCGACCCAAGCTACGCGGGGCAGATTGTCTGCCTCACTTACCCGCACATCGGAAACGTAGGCGCCAACCTCGATGATGAAGAGGCGAAAAAGCCTTATATCGAATCGCTGATTGTTCGTGAGTTTTCCCAGATCAGTTCAAACTGGCGTTCCGCCGAAACCGCGCAGCTCTATCTGAATCGCCATAAAATTCCGGCCATCTGGGATATCGATACGCGCGCTCTGGTGCGGCACATTCGCAAGGTTGGCGCGCTTCGCGGTGTGGTTGCGACAGACGGCACGCCCGCCGATCAGTTGATTCATGAGGCCAAGCAAATACCGAGCATGGCCGGGCAAGAGTTGGCCAGTCGCGTTAGCTGCGCGAAGCAGTATATGTGGAATACCGGCTCGATTGATTTGGCCACTTCGCCCTGGGCCGAGCAAATGGGCGAAGCGGGAGCCGGCGGTGAAGCGCGCAGCTTCCGTGTCGTGGCCTACGATTTCGGTATCAAGCAAAATATTCTGCGCTTGCTCGTGGATCATCACTGCGAAGTTGCCGTGGTGCCAGCGCAAACCACCGCCGAGGAAGTCTTGGGCATGGGCGCCGATGGCGTCTTTCTTTCGAACGGCCCCGGCGATCCCGAGCCAGTCGATTACGCCGTCGCAAATATTCGCAAGCTCATCGGACGCATCCCCGTGTTCGGAATTTGCCTAGGCCATCAGCTCTGCGGCCTCGCGCTCGGCGGAAAAACCTTCAAGCTAAAATTCGGCCACCACGGTTCGAACCATCCCGTAAAGAATCTGCTAACCGAGCAAGTAGAAATCACCGCCCAAAATCACGGTTTCTGCGTGGACCCGGACTCGCTTCCTTCGAAGGATGTAGAAATCACGCACATAAACCTAAACGATCAAACCAACGAAGGCATGCGCCACAAGTCCGAGCCGCTATTCAGCGTCCAATATCACCCAGAAGCCAGCCCCGGCCCCCACGATTCCCACTACCTCTTCACGCAATTCACAGACTTAATGCAGGAATTTCAGAAGCCAGGAAGCTCCCGCCGATGAAGATTCTTCCTGTCCTCATCGCCTCTCTTCTTTTCTCCGCTTTCGCAAATGCCGAATGCGTGACAGTGGACTCTGGCCCTCCCAAGCCATCTTCCAGAAACGTCCGCATTGTTGCATCCGTAAAGGGAAAGCCAGTCAGAGACGCGAGTGTTGAGGTCCTCTTGGAAGGTAAGGAGCTCTTTTCACTTCGGACCGATCAGCACGGTATTGCGGCATTGCCGCCGCTGCACCCTGGTTATTACTGGGTGACCGCAACGTCAGATAATCGCTTGCAGGCCGGAACGTACCTATACATTGTGGACAATTCCAGTAAAAAGACGACTACGCTTCGCCTCGGCTTGCAGCCGCCAACATCTGCGGCGCAACAAGAACTAAACGCCGCAGCCAGAGAAGTACTTGTCACCGAACACCTTCAATTCTTCAAGGGAACCGTGCAGGAGCCATCGGGCGGGCGAGTGCCTGGGGCTGTGATCCAGCTTTTCCCGAAAGATTTCCAGGTAGAACCGACCCCGATACGGCTCACGGCGAATGAAAACGGTAATTTTTCGGCGCCCTTGGCGGACGGAGCCTACGTTGTGGTTATTGGTTTGCCCGGGTTCAAGAGCTTTATTGCTGGTCTTCAAATAGCGCGAAGTGGCGAAGCAAAAGAATTACAGGTTTCTTTGAAAATTGCGAGTGGTTGCCAAGCGAGAGGTTTCTAAACTCAAGCGATGCCTAAGAGGAAAGACATAAAGAAGATTCTGATTATCGGGTCGGGGCCCATTGTGATTGGGCAGGCTTGCGAGTTTGACTATTCGGGGGCGCAGGCTTGCAAGGCGCTGCGGGCCGAGGGCTACAAAGTCATCCTGGTGAACTCGAATCCGGCCACGATCATGACTGATCCGGAGCTGGCCAACCGCACCTATATCGAGCCTCTGACTAAAGAATATCTTGAGGAAATAATTGCGAAGGAAAAGCCGGATGCGTTGCTGCCTACCGTGGGCGGGCAGACGGCGCTGAATCTTGCCGTGGAATTGAGCGAGAGCGGGATTCTCGAAAAATACAAAGTAGAAATGATTGGCGCATCGCTGCGCGCGATCAAAGTTGCGGAAGACCGCCTGTGGTTCAAGGACGCTTGCCGCAAGATTGGGCTGGAAGTTCCGGCGTCGGCGCTGGTGAATAACGCGCAGGATGCGCTGCGCCTGTGCGATCAGCTCGGGTTTCCGCTGGTGATTCGACCTTCGTTTACGCTGGGAGGAACGGGCGGGTCGATTGCCTACAATCGCGAGGAATTTGGGGAGGCTATCTCGCATGCGCTGGACATGAGTCCGGTGCACGAGGCGCTAGTCGAAGAGTCAGTGCTCGGCTGGAAGGAATACGAACTCGAGGTGATGCGCGATTTTCGCGACAACTTCGTGGTTGTCTGCACGATTGAAAATTTCGACCCCATGGGCGTGCACACCGGCGATTCCATTACCGTGGCACCCGCTCAGACATTGACGGACAAAGAATATCAGCGCATGCGCGACGCGGCCGCGGCGATTATTCGCGAGGTTGGAGTCGAAACCGGCGGGTCGAACGTGCAGTTCGCGATCAATCCAGAAAATGGCCGCATGGTTGTCATCGAGATGAACCCGCGCGTTTCGCGCAGCTCCGCGCTGGCCAGCAAGGCGACAGGATTTCCGATCGCGAAGATTGCAGCCCGCCTGGCCGTCGGGATGTCCCTGGACGAAATTCCCAACGACATCACTAAGAAGACTCCCGCCTGCTTCGAGCCCACCATCGATTACGTAGTGGTGAAAATTCCCAAATGGCAGTTCGAGAAATTCCCAGGCGCGGACACTACGCTCGGCACGCAGATGAAATCCGTCGGCGAAGTGATGGCCATCGGTCGCACGTTTAAAGAGGCGCTGCAGAAGGGCATTCGCTCGCTTGAGCCGCACACTCCCTGGCGCGCGCCGGTAGAAACACCGGATTCGCTGCTTCGCGAGAAATTATCGACGCCGCGGCCGGATCGCATTCATTGGCTGTTGACCGCTGTAGAGCGCGGTCTGCACGCGGAAGAAATTTGCGAGCTAACGAAAATCGATCCGTGGTTCATCCATCAACTCGAAGAGTTGAACGCGATGAACCGGCGCGCCGCAGGAGTAACCGTCGAGACTGCATCGAAGGAATTGCTGCGCGAAGTAAAACGCCACGGGACCAGCGACGAATATTTAGCGCAGATTTGGAAGACGACTCCGGCGGCCGTGCGCTTGCAACGCGCGCGCTATGGCGTTGCGCCAGTCTTCAAGCGCGTGGACACGTGCGCCGCGGAATTTGAATCGTTTACTCCGTATATGTATTCGACGTATGAAGATGAGGACGAATCGGACGCGCAGGCGCGGCCGAAAATCATGATTCTGGGCAGCGGACCGAACCGCATCGGGCAAGGAATCGAGTTCGACTATTGCTGCTGCCATGCATCGTTTGCGCTGCACGAAGACGGCTACGAAACGATCATGGTGAATTGCAATCCGGAAACGGTTTCGACGGATTACGATACTTCCGATCGTTTGTACTTCGAGCCCCTCACGCTCGAAGATGTCTTGGCGATCGTCGAACGCGAGAAGCCGCAAGGCGTGATCGTGCAATTCGGCGGACAGACGCCGCTGAATCTAGCATTGGAGCTGAAGCGCAACGGCGTGCCGATTATCGGCACTTCGCCCGAGTCGATTGATCTTGCCGAAGACCGCCGCCGCTTCGGCCGCTTGCTGGATGAATTGAAAATTCCGCAGCCGCGCAACGCCACGGCGCTAATTCCGGAAGAAGCAGCGCGCGTGGCGGGTGAGATTGGTCTGCCAGTTTTAGTGCGCCCGAGCTATGTACTGGGCGGCCGCGCGATGGTAATCGCTTATGACGTCAACACCGTGCAGGAGTATGTGGCGCAAGCGGCGATGATGGGGCCGGCGCGTCCTGTGCTGATCGACCAATTCTTGGAAGAGGCGACGGAGGTCGATGTCGATGCGCTGGCCGACGGCACAGACGTCGTCATTGGCGGAATTATGGAGCACATCGAGGAGGCCGGCGTGCATTCCGGCGATTCCTCCTGCGTGCTGCCACCGGTGAGCTTGACCCCAGCGATGCTGGATTCGATTCGCGAATACACGAAGCGGCTGGCGCTGGCGCTGAAAGTTGTCGGGCTGATGAATGTGCAGTATGCGATTCAGCGCGACACGGTGTACGTGCTGGAAGTGAATCCGCGCGCGTCGCGCACGGTGCCGTATGTGAGCAAGGCTACCGGAGTGCCGCTGGCGAAAGTTGCGGCGCGTTTGATGGCAGGAAAGAAATTAGCGGATATGAATTTGCCGCTGGTGCGCCACAACGGCGTTTCGGAAATTGCCGTGCACGATTTTTATTCCGTGAAGTCGCCGGTATTTCCATTCAACAAATTCCGCGGTGTCGACACGATTCTGGGGCCAGAGATGCGCTCCACCGGTGAAGTGATGGGCATTTCCAGTTCGTACGGGCAGGCGTTCGCGAAGGCGCAGCTTGCGGCGGGGCAACGTCTGCCCCGCAAAGGCACTGTGTTTCTCAGCGTAAACGACCGCGACAAGCGGCATGTTGGGCCGCTCGGGAAAGATTTGCAGGATCTCGGCTTCCGATTACTGGCTACACGGGGAACTTATTCGGCCTTAGAGGCTGCGGGCGTTCAAGCAGAATCGGTTTTTAAGGTGAATGAAGGCCGGCCGAACATTGTGGATTTGGTGAAGACGGGAAAAATCGATTTGATCATTAACACGCCGCTGGGCCGCGAATCGTTCTATGACGAGAAATCGATTCGCCGCGCGGCGATTCGTTACAATATTCCTTGCATCACTACGTTGGCGGCGGCGCATGCCGCGGCGCGCGGGATTCGCGCGCTGGTGGAGCAGAAGACGGAAGTGGCGGCGCTGCAGGATTTGCACAAACGCAAAGTAGCGGCCTCGGGCGGCGCAGCAGAGGCGGGAGATTAAACCATGGATTTCAGCGGAGTATTTGCGGCGCTGACTACACCGTTTGCGGCGGATGATTCCGTTGCGATCTCACACCTGAAGCAAAACATTCAGCGTTACAACGCAACGGGTTTGGCGGGTTACGCCGTGCAGGGTTCGACCGGCGAATCGGTGCTGCTGTCGCGCGCGGAATGGGACAGCGTGTTGGTTGCGGCGAAGGAAGCGGCGAGTCCGCAGAAGAAGCTGCTTGCGGGAACTGGCGTCGAATCTACCGCGGAAACGATTTCGCGTACGAAGCGCGCCGCGGAATTGGGTTACCACGCGGCGCTGGTGAAGACGCCTTATTATTACAAGCCGGTGTACAAGCCGGAGGTTTTTATTGCGCATTACCGGCGCGTGGCGGATGCTTCGCCAATTCCCGTGCTGCTGTATTCGGTGCCGCAATTTACTGGGATTTCGCTGGAAGCGCCCGAGGTCGCGGTGCTGGCCGAGCATCCGAATATTATTGGCATCAAGGAAAGTTCCGGACATGTGCAGCGCGTCGGAGAAATGATTGCGGCGGCGCCAGCTTCGTTTCAGGTTTTGACTGGCGGCGCGGGCGTGTTGTTGCCGTCGCTTACGGTTGGAGCGAAGGGCGCGATATTGGCGCTGGCGAGCGCGCTGCCGGAAAAGTGCGCGGAACTTTACGAGTTGACGCGGCACGGACAATTGGAAACGGCGCGGGAGCTGCAGAAAACTTTGTTGCGCGCCTCGAAGCTGATCGTATCGGAATTCGGCATCGCTGGCGTAAAGTTCGTGATGGATCAACGCGGATATTACGGCGGGCTGCCGCGTTTGCCTCTGCTGCCGGTTTCGGACGCGGCCAAGCGGCGCATGTTGGATCTTCTTGTCACCTTTGAGCCAGCGGCTGCGACGGCGTAGGCCAGAGAAATCAGGAATTAACACAGAGTTCACAGAGGTTGGAGCACAGAGGTCGCAGAGAGGCGCTATCGGGGCGGCTACCGTTCGCCGGGTACTTCCGTCCAAGAGATGTGTACTGTGACGGTGCACCGGCCCTGATTTGCTTGTTACCAAAGACGATTAGTATCATCAAACCACCCATGGGCTGTGTCTCTATCCCTTTTCGCCGACTGCCCCACCAGCCTAAGCTGTTTGTCCGCCTTGTTGATGACTATTCCAGTGTGAAGCAGTTTTATCCGCATCCGCCGAATATGGATGCAGTGAAGCGAGTTGCGTCGAGCCTCGAGTATCCCGCGGAGCGCCGGCGTGAAGTTGCGGGAATTTTGCGTGAGCAGAACGCTGCGTTCGGCGCGAGCGCGGCGACGATGAGCAATCTCGAGAAGCTGGAGCGTGGCGCGGTGGCGGTGGTTAGCGGGCAGCAAGTCGGTTTGTTTAGCGGCCCGGCGTATGCCGTCTACAAGGCACTCACCGCTATTCGGCTGGCTGAGGAGCTTAGCGAAGCGGGCATTCCGGCCGTGCCGATTTTCTGGATGGCCACGGAGGACCACGATCTTGACGAAGTGCGTCATGTCACCTGGTTTGACTCCGGAAAGCTGACGCGCTTTGAGCTTCCGGCGGATGCGGCGGCTGGGCGGCCCGTCGGTCAGGTGCGGCTCGGAACTCCAATTGAGGAGAGTGTGAAGAAGGCGGTCGGGCTGCTTTCTGGGCCGGCGAGTGAAACGATTTCGCAGGCTCTGGAGCAGAGCTATACGCTTGGTGAAACTTACGGCAGCGCCTTCGGCAAATTGTTCGCGCGGCTCTTTGCGGAGCAGGGGCTGATTCTGCTTGATCCGCTGGATGCGCGGCTGCATGGGATTGCCGCGCCGCTTTACGAGAAGGCTATCGAAGGTCGCGACGAACTGAACGAGAAACTTTTGCAGCGCGGCGCGGAGTTGGAGCGCGCAGGTTACGACGCGCAGGTGAAGGTAACCGCGAAGAGCACGTTGCTTTTTACGATTCGCGATGGCGTCCGGCAGCCGGTGGTGGCAAGCAACTCGCATTTCAAGAGTGGTGATGCCACCTGGACACGCGACGAGGCGCTGCGATTGGTGGAGGCCTCGCCGGAAATGTTCAGCGCGAATGCGTTGTTCCGGCCGGTGGTGCAGGACTATCTTTTGCCGACGGCGGCGTACCTTGGCGGGCCGGCGGAGATTGCGTATTTCGCGCAATCCTCCGTGATTTACGAGCATTTGCTCGGACGCATGCCGGTGATTTTGCCGCGCGCGGGGTTTACGATTCTGGATGCGAAGGCGGAGAAGCTTTTGCAGAAGTACGGCCTTTGTATCGAGAACCTTTGGGCCGGTCCGCAGGAGCTGCGGCGAAAGCTGGAATCGGTTTCCGTGCCGCCAACGCTTTCCGAGAATTTCGATCGCGACCAGGCACAGGTGGAGAGCACGCTGGCCGAGCTTGGAGCGCAGATCGAGAAATTGGATCCGACGCTGGGCGGCGCGGTGACTACGGCGCGAAACAAGATCGCGTTTCAACTGGATAAGCTGCGGCGAAAAACGGGCCGGGCGCTGGACCAGAAAACTGGGTTGCTGAGCGAACACGAGCAGTTCCTCGAAAATCTTCTCTATCCCAATAAGTCATTGCAGTCGCGAGAGTTGTGCTTCCTGCCGTTTCTGGCACGGTGGGGGATGGAAGGACTTAGCGAGTTGCAGAAGCTCTCCGGCAGCGACACTTTGGGCGAGCATCGGATTGTGCGGATTCCTTAGGCCTACCCCCTCCCCCCGGTTTTTGCATAAGTGTTTATTCTAAAGGTAGTTAAAGTCCTTTGTTTTGATACACTTTTGCAAGTGTTCATTCTAAAGGTACTTGCTGTTCCGCATGCGCCCGGAAGAAAAGCTTGCGGTGGGTAGCGGGAGTGGCCGCGGGTAAAATGAGAAAACCCGGAAAATGGCCGCCGGCTGGAGCGCGATGTTCACGGCTGACCCCACTCTACGTCACTCGGGGCAAAAGATAGCAGGCGGGGTACGCGGGGACAACTGGTCGGAAGTGCGGTTGTGGGACACGTGGCCGATTCCAAAAAAGCTTAGAAAACGTCCCGTTTGTTCAGGAGATTTTGGTGTCGTATGATCCACCCTGCGGATCCGGGGGGCAGGTCAGTGCAGAGAAGCGTCAGCCTCTCATGGCAGGCACATTCCCGAAGCGAAAGCCGCGGTCAAGGGCGAACGAAGTGAGCCGCGTCAGCGGGCTTGACCCTTGACGGCGGCGAGAGCGGAGGGAAGGTTTTCGCGTTGGTTGGGATGGCGAGATGTGCGGCGCGGGCTGTTTTTTTTCTTTAGCCGCCGCGCTTTGTTTTCAACAAGTTCCCGTATAGGAACCGCGCGGCGCTGTGCAGCGCCGGAAATTTTGTAAGTCTCTGATTTGCTTCTGGTTCCTATACAGCAACCAAAGTTGCTGTGCAGCACCCTTTCGGGGGTGACGTGTCGTAGCGCCAACCCGGTGCCAAAGGCACCGCCCGCCATTTCACCCGCCCGCGCGATCTCTCCCGGCAGAAGCAAGTTCCCCTTGGCATGGTCAGTGTTTGCTCTCGACAGTAGGATCGCAGGTTTGTACTCCCCTGGCGCTCACTTCTACCTCTGTGGGTAGCCGGAGCAACACGGTCCCGCTATCCATCGCGCACTCCGATTCAGGCAGCATCTTGTACCGAAAAGTGGCCTCAAACGTCGTCGGGCTGTGATCCTTGAACTGCCATGTCCTGACGTTTTCCTGGGCTGCTTGCACTAGCGCGGGGGGGCCGCTTTCAACGGAGATGGCGGAAACCCGCTTTCCATCAGTCGAGAGGCGAAGGTGGACGACTCCCTCGATACGGGCTACCCGTGCAACAGGGGGATAGAATGGCACCCCAGCGGTGGCCACCGTGGGCAAGGGCTCCTTTGATTGTTGGGCGGTGGACATAGTCGCTCCGAAACCTAGCACGAGGAGAACCGGTACCGAAGCCATTCGAACACAGTTGTACCACTGTCTCTGCAGAAGAATCATTACGGCTCCTTCATGAACTGCTTCAGACTCATCTCACGTACGACGCCTGAACTGTTATAAAAATAGACGCGATTGTTCCCGGCTCCCACAACGATGTTTGTCTTAAAGACGGCATTTGTCTTGTCCGCACCCGATGGCGGCTGAACGAACTGTCTGTCTCCAGATCCTTTCGGATGGACGTGCCATTCTCCCTGAGGCATCATCTGTTGATTTAGGGCAGGGTTCACGGCGTTGCCCACTCCTATGTGCGCTTCTTTGTCTCCTGGGTTGGAGACGGGGCCGGGTTTCGCAGGCGATACGATTGTATTGCCTGTCTTGATGTCACTGCCCCACACACCCCCCTCTTCGTGAAATCCACCTTTCTTGTCGTCTGCGGTCGGCGAATTGCTAGCTTTCACAGACTCCGCAATAGCCGCTTTGACCTCCGGCGGTACCTGTTGGTTCTGATTTTGCGGCCTTACGGCTTCGGTTTTGCCACGACCGGGACTTGAACTCTCAGGCTGCCGTCCTTCGGGTTCACGGTCTCGCTGGTCCCTGACTGCTCCGTTCCACTGTACTGCTGTAGCAGCTCCTGTAATGCCGTCACCTGTCGTTCCGTTAGCTTGGCGCGGAGGAGGTTAGCCTCCAGGGGATAGATGGAGCCGTACTCGGCCTGTTTGTCCTTTGCGGGGTACATCGCGCCTATGTATGCGTCCCGGTACGCGATCCAAGCTCTTTCGGCAGCTTTGATTTTCGCAACTGCCTCCGGCTCGCTCGCGGCTTTCGACAGTAGTTTGCGATAGATATCATTCAGCTCGGCATCGACGCGAGATGCTTCTCCATTGGCGCAAGCGTTTATCTCCGCCTGAGTCTTTGCCTTCTCGTTGCAGGCGCGATACTGCTTAGAGTCTTGAGCAAGACCCGGAGATGAATTAAAAGCTACAAAGAGCACAACCGCCAGATATTTCATCGAAGTGATCCTTCCTCGTTGGGTACGCCTGCCGAAGCAACGTAAACATCGGAACTTCGAACCGATGGGATCACGGGCCACCGTAATCTCCCTTGGAAAAGAGATTGAATTCGTTGGTTCGTCGGACTGTCAATCCCCGGACGGCCTTGCCGCCAGCGCGATTGAAGTCCGTGAAGTTCTCTTTTGTGACAGCTTTCCCCGCATTGATATTTGATAGTAGAGACGATTTCCCTAGATTCTTCGCGCCTAGGTTGTACGTAAAATCGACTACGGCATCAAACTTAGTCTGGGACAGTTTGGCCGTCACCTTGCTGTTCACTGCGTCTACGGCAGTTTTCGTGTCTTGCGCCAGAAGTGCGGTCGCCTCTTTTTCGGTGACCCCTTTGTCGAAGTTCTCACCTTTTTTTATCAGGTGGCCGTAACCGATTGTCGGGTTACCGGCGCTGTCGTTGTATACCGTATCGCTGTAACCCTCATGTTGCTTGATGAAGTCCAGTCCCTTTGCACTGAGGGACATCTGCTCTTGCGCCTGCTGGGCGGGTTGGTTGGTGTTGCAGCCGCCCGTCGCAGACGAGCCGCTCGCGCCCTGTCCGGAGGCGGCGCAACTGGGCGTGCCACCTGATTCAGCCGCGCCGCCTTGGCTGGCATTCCCCGCATGGCCGTCGAGGTCGGCGAAAGATTCGGGGTCGTCCGCGACCATGGAATAAAGGTTGAGCGTTTGGGGGTTGGTGAGGTTGGCGTAGGGGACCGCAACCGGCACGGATGACCAATCGGCGCTTAGCCAGCGTCCGAAGCGGTTGGAATAGTAGCGAGCGCCAAAATCGTCATTACCGGTTTCGGTGTCGCGTTCCTTACCTTCGAATTTATAGTTTTGTGTGCAAGAGTTTGTGTACGGGCGCTCCCCACCGTATGGGTAGAAGTCGGCATCGTAGCAGACGACACCCGAATTAGTCGTGATGACGCGGGACGTGCCTAGCAGGTCTTCAACGTAATAGATCGGATTGCCACCCGTTGGGAGCATGGCAATACGCTTGCCGCCGAAGAAGACGTATTCGGTCGCGTTGTTGCCACTGGCGTCAGTCTCGGCAAGGATGTCGCCTCCGGAGCCGTACCAGTAAAGCTTGCCGCTGGATTTAGAGGTCCGACGACCATCCCCATCGTAAGCGTAGATCGTGGTAGCACCACCAGTAGTAGCGGATTTCAATTCGCTTTCAGCATCCCACGTGTAGGTGATGCTTCCGTCGTACTGAGCGTTACCCGAAGGCAAATAGGAAAAAATTGGTGGATGATTATTGCCGTCTGCAGTCGTAGCGAAGCCACTTTCGACCAAACACCCGGTGTAATTGGAATTTGTGGTGGCGGCAATGCTGTTGAGATTGCCCCAAGGGTCGAGGCTATAGATTTCTCCCCAGCAGTGGGCGGCGCTGGTCGCGTGAGTGGAAGTGGTAAGCGCGCTGGCGATGCGATTGAGCTGGTCGTAAGCAAATGTTTGCGAACGAGTAGTGTCAAGGTTGTTCGTAATGGAGTAGACGTGCCCGGCATTGTGTAAGGTGGCAGGATCGACGAATCCGTACGTAATGTCGATTGCGTTGCCCGCCGAGGAGGTCGCTTTGAATTCGCCGGGCTGTAGGCGGTTGTTGTAGGTATGCGTCAAATTCAATCCGGAAAATGAAGACGATTGTCCGATTGAGAGGGCGTAGAAGGTACCCTGGGGCGTGTAGCACACCGCGCCGGGCAGGCACCCGGTCGGCGCACTTTGGAAATCGCTCGCATACGTGATTCCATTTGTGCCGTCCGCGGCGGTCTTGGGCCGATTGGCAGCATTATAAGTGTAATTAACAATTCGGCCCGTTGGGTACACGGCTTGGGTAACGTTGGCCGCGAGATCAAGATAGTACGTCGACGTTTTTGTGGTGTTGCTGGTGGTGCGTCGATTGACGTGCACGCTGCGAAGATTGCCAGGGTCAACCTGGTAGCTCCATGCTTCCGAGCCTGCGGCGTCGGTCATACTGGTACGCTGGCCGATATTCTGGCAGGTGGAGAGACCTAAACAGTTGGATTGATCGTAAGTTATCGAAACAGAAGGATCGCCGTTGGAATAGCTGCGGCTGAGCAGCCGATTCAGGGCGTCATAAGCGTACAGCGTCTGAACCGGACTGTCCGGATCGGTTTCGCCCGTCAGCGAAGCGCCGGAAACAGCGACACTAAACGACGGTGAGGAGAAAGATCCGGGCTGGCTGGTAGATGAGCCGGATGACAGGGAATAGTTCGTGGCGGCACCGAACGTCTTGGCAGTAATTGAGATGCCTGAACCGTTGGCAGAAGCGTTGGCAATCGACCCCGAATTGATGGCAGATGCCAGAGTACCGGCAAGGGAGGATGATGTGCTGCCCTGGCCGTAGCTTACTGAATACTGCGTGCCGTTCAGAACGACCCAAACGCTCCCCGAGTCATAGACAGTAGCTCCAGCGTCGCGGCCACCAATCAGCGCTGTGCCGGAATTGGAGCTGGTGAAGGAAGAGCTGGAGAAATCGGCAGAGTCGTAGGTGTACGACGAGGAAAGCGAGTAGTTCGTGCTCGCACCAGTAGCTTTTGCGGTCAGATTGACGGTGGCTCCCGAGGCGGAGGCGTTAACGAATGCGCCCGAGTCGGCATTGATGGCCGATGCAAGAGAGGATGCGATCGAGGACGTTGTTGTACCGGAGCCGCTCCAGTTCACCGTATCACTGTGTCCGTTTACAGTGATGGTGCTGCTACCACTATCGTAAAGGGTCGTGTAGACCGTGTTCTGCCCACCCGTGAGCGACGAGCCAGAAGGAAAGGGAACAAAGGAAGCGGAAAAATGCACGGGGTCATTGGTGAGGCTTGAGGCACTAAGGGAATAGTTTGCGGCGGTACCTGTCGCGACGCTGGTTAGGTAGACGGTAGCAATGCCGGAAGAATTTGTAGTCGTGGTGGCTGTCACGACGCCGCCTGCGTTGAGTTTTGACACTAAGTTCGTCGCGACGGTAGTCGTAGTGTCGGTTTGGCCGTAAGTTACGGTGTAACCTGCACCATTTACAGCAATCGTGACAGAGCCGCTGTCATACAAGAAATGGCAGTGCTGACCAAGGTCATCGCAGAAAGTGCCTGATTGTTCACCGCCTTGGATAGAGACGGAACCCGTGGCGTGAGTCGCTGGCGTGGCAATAACTTGCTTGCTCTGAAGACTCCCTGAAAGAGTTACGCTTCCGGTTCCTGAAACGGCGGGCGCACCGATAATGCTTTGTTCTGTACCGTTGACCGTCGCAGACCCTGAGCCTGCTGTGGCGGCGAGGTTGCTAGTTGCAATCGTTTTACTCGATAAGTTCCCATTTGCATCGTAGGTGTAACCGGTTGTGCCTGGCGTTGACCTGCCCCCCGGATCCGCAGGGTGGATCATACGACATTCGCAGCCTGTGAGAGGCTTCCGTCGGCCGCCGTCCCCCCCCAGTTTGGGGCGGAGCCGGGCGACGGAGCGAGTTGCCGCGCATACGCTGCTGGTGTTTGA
>Ga0073928_10004339_pt1 | contig 21119 bp, 15 predicted proteins | sample PaiPotPPA55metaG_FD_76969 | JGI IMG/M metagenome (GOLD analysis project Ga0073928, IMG submission 76969) | Iron sulfur acid spring bacterial and archeal communities from Banff, Canada, to study Microbial Dark Matter (Phase II) - Paint Pots PPA... ...
CACGGAGAGGTCGCCGTTGGCTAAGGCAGCGGCCAGATTCTTGGTCACGGTGGGTCATTCCACCCGGGGGTTCAAATCCTTCCCTCTCCGCCATTTTAGAAGCACACGTTACGCCCTCGTCCAGTTATTCTCCTCGAATTTAGGACGGTCATTCGTCTCAGGCTGAAGAAAACTTGGAAATCATGAAAATTTGCGGAAAAGAAATCAGAGTCGACGGGCGCTTCCTGCGAATCGCTCGTCTCGACGCGGATAAGTATCACTTCATCGAGGATCCGAAGTCAGTCATCGAAGCGATTCGGAATTCTGGGGTCAGGGCCGATCTCTTCACCTTTGTTCAGAAATTACCGGGCACCCTGCCAAAATATAATTACCCGATGGAGTGGGATAACTTTGCCGCGTTGCCGATCAGCACCTTCGACGACTGGTGGACGAAGCAACTCGGCTTCAAAGCTCGGAACAAAGCCAAACAGGCTGAGAAGAAGGGAATCGTAGTAAGGGAAGTGCCTTTCGACGACGAGTTGGTAAAAGGAATCTGGCAAATCTACAATGAGTGTCCTGTTCGCCAGGGGAGGAAATTTGCTCACTTCGGTAAGGATCTTGAGACCGTGCGCCGCGAAGAAGCGACTTACCTCGAGAGCAGTCAGTTCATCGGGGCATTTGATGGGGATAAACTGGTCGGTTTTATTAAGCTTGTCGCTGATGAAACTCACACCCAAGCCGGATTGATGAATATCCTTTCCATGATTGAGTATCGGGACAAAGCCCCGACCAATGCCTTGGTGGCTCAGGCAGTTCGTTATTGCGCTTCGCGAGGCATTCCTTACCTCGTGTACTCGAGCTTTGCCTACGGAAAAAAGGAAAGTAGCAGCATTAGCGATTTCAAAGAGCGCAATGGATTCCAGCGAATCGATGTACCTCGATATTACGTTCCCTTAACCGGTCTTGGCGTGGCTGCATTCCGTCTCGGCTTTCATCGCCGCCTGGTTGACCATTTTCCGGAGCCCATAGTTGCCAAGATGCGCAAGCTGCGGGACGCATGGTACCACCGTAAGCTTCAAGTCGGAACCTCCTAAGATCATGCCAGGGATCGTCGGTCTTATAACCAAGATGCCACGCGAGCTTGCGGAGCCTGAGTTGCTGCGCATGGTCGAGGCGCTGCGGCACGAGAACTCGTACGCGACGGGCACATGGATCGATGAGTGCTTGGGACTCTATGTTGGATGGGCAGTGCGGAAAAATTCGTTTTCTGATGAAATGCCGCTCAGTAATGAACGAGGAACCGTCGTTTTAGTTTTTTCGGGAGAGGAATACCCCGAACCAGGCATCGCCAGCCAGCTTAAGCAGCAAGGCCATGAACTGAAAACGACAGGCCCCTCCTATCTCGTCCATCTTTACGAGGACGACCCTGCATTTCCCGCTGGCCTGAACGGAAGGTTTCAGGGTTTGCTCGCGGATCGTACGCGGGGAACCTCGATCCTATTTAACGATCGCTACGGAATGAACCGGATCTATTACCACGAGGGCAAACAAGCGTTCTACTTCGCAGCCGAAGCTAAAGCGATTCTCGCCGTCCGTCCTGAACTTCGTAGAGCGGATGCTCGTGGTCTAGGCGAATTTGTTGCCTGTGGATGCGTGCTCGAGAACCGTACATTGTTCAAAGACATTCACCTTCTCCCGAGCGCGGCGGCTTGGCTTTTCCGGAAGGGTTCCATTGAGCGAAAAAATCAGTACTTTCGGCCGGAAGATTGGGAGAATCAGGCTCCCTTGGACACAGAACCTTACTACCAGCAGCTTCGCGGCGTCCTCTCGCGAAACCTGCCGCGGTACTTTAACGGAAAAGAGCGCGTGGGAATGTCCCTGACCGGTGGATTAGACAGTCGCATAGTTATGGCTTCCAATCAACCCGAGCCAGGGGCCCTCCCTTGTTACTCCTTTGGTGGCATGTTCCGCGAGTGTGAGGATGTAACTTTGGCGCGCCAGGTTGCTAAAGTATGTGGCCAGTCCTACGAAGTCATCCCAGTTGGGAAAGAATTCCTGTCGAAATTCTCGCACTACGCGGAACGCACCGTTTATTTGACGGATGGCTGCACGGACGTCAGTCATTCTCCCGACCTATTCGCCAATGAACGCGCCGCTAAAATTGCCCCCGTCCGCATGACCGGAAACTATGGAAGCGAAGTTCTGCGCGGTTCGAGGGCGTTTAAGCCAGTACAATCTCCTGCACAGCTTTTCAATCCCGAGTTCCTGACGCAAGTCAGTTCAGCCAAAGAAACGTACAGCAAAGTTATACTGGGACATCCCGTTTCGTTTGCAGCCTTCCGGCAAGCTCCCTGGCACCACTACGGCCTGTTAGCTTTAGAGCAAACGCAGTTGACCGTTCGCTCGCCGTTTCTAGACAATGAATTAGTGCGCACGGTTTTTCGCGCGCCACAATCGAGCCTAGGGAATACCGACATTTCGCTGCGATTAATCGCAGATGGCAATAAATCTTTGCTCCGGATTCGAACGGATCGAGGCCTGGCGGGACACCATCGCGGCATTGCTGCGGCGGCATCAAGGAAGTTTCTCGAGTTTACAACCAAGGCGGAATATGCTTATGACTATGGGATGCCGCAATGGTTGGCAGGGATTGACCATCTCTTAACCCCGCTCCATCTTGAACGAATTTTTCTTGGCAGACAGAAATTTTATCACTTCCGGGTCTGGTACCGCGATCTGCTCCGCAACTACGTCCAAGAAGTACTTTTAGACTCGAGGACTCTGTCACGGCCATACATCCAGCGAAAAACGCTTCAAGCCATGGTGCACGGCCACATGAACAGGGGCCGCAACTACACTCTCGCAATCCATAAATTGTTGAGCTTAGAACTCATTCATCGCCTTTTCATAGACTCGCAGCGTTCGTGAGACCCTATCGCCATCCGTCGAATTGAAGTAAAAATGGACCGCACACAAATTATTCAAATGAGCCGACCAGATATTAGCCAGGTGTACGCCCCGACGATCGAAGAAGCGGCTGCAGAAGGAAAGCTGTCGGGGCCCGATACCCATGTCGAAGTTGCAATCCTTAGAAAATCGAATCGAATTCCTGCTCTCGATTTTACTAAGGGCGCGTTGGTCTTGATCATGGTGCTCTATCACTGGATGAATTACTTCGTGATGGCCGATGGGTCTGTCTATAAATACTTAAGGTTTCTTACTCCGTCCTTCATCTTCATAACGGGATTCTTGATATCGCAGGTGTATCTCTCCAAGTACCAGGCGTCACGGTCGCACGTTCCAGGGCGGCTACTGGTGCGAGGTTTCAAGCTATTAGCTATCGTCTTGTGTCTCAATTTGGTGCTGAGCACAGTGCACCTTGACGGCCTCAGAACTCGAATGGGGAACTGGTCTTTGGGTGATACTTTGGCAGCCTACTTCACGGGAATGGCGCCGGTCGCTTTTTCAGTTCTTGTTCCTATTGCGTATCTGCTTATACTGTCAGCCGGTCTGCTGCTTATCTCCCTACGTTATAAAGATATTTTTCATTTTGCATGTGCAGTGTTTGTCGGATGCGCTTTACTCCTTGAGCTGAAGGGATTCAGAGCTGGCTATCTGCAGGTTTTCAGCATCGGAATGCTGGGGATAAGTGTCGGATACATCCCCATCAATCGAATTAACAGTCTCTTAAAACATCCTCTGGCCATATTCATCGCTTATTTGGGGTACCTTTCTGCGATCACTTTCTGGGATGACGTTTATCCGCTGCAAGCTGTCGGCGTGTGTTTAAGTCTAGCGGTCATTTATTGGATCGGGCGTGAAACTGCGGAGACCAATCAGATCGGCAACGTCGTTGTTCTGCTGGGCCATTATTCTTTGTTTGCTTATATTGCCCAAATTGTGATTCTTCAATTCCTTCGCAGAAGCTTGTCGCCGCTGGGCAACAGCATCGTAGTGGTAGGCCCGGCGTTCTTGGCGGGCGCTGCACTTACGATTCTAAGCGTCGCCATCTTGGATCGCGCGAGGCCTAGAATGGCCGGATTGAACAGGGTCTACATCGCCGTGTTCAACTAAGTGAGTTAAGGTCTGCTGACGCACTTATGAGTCAATGCGTCGATTATTCTAAGAGACGAAGCTGTAAATGATTTCGACAATCGGCGTTGGCATTTTAATCTGTATTCTCTTCTGGCTCGATCGAGACAATGTCCCCGTCTCGAGAGCCATCTGGGTATCCTTTGCATGGTTCCTGATTGCCAGTTCTAGACCCATTAGTGCATGGATCACTTTCAGCATGCCAGGGACTGCTACAGACGCATATATAGACGGAAGCCCTCTTGATCGCAACATTCTGACAATGTTCCTGCTGCTGGGTCTGTGGGCGCTCTCCAAGAGAACTCGGCAGGTTAAAGCTATCGTAGCGGCCAATCCTGCGCTCGTTATATATTTCATCTTTTGCCTGATCAGCTTATTGTGGTCTGATTATCCATTCGTGGTGTTCAAAAGGTGGATCCGCTCCTTAGCGGATGTCGTAGTTGTTCTCATAATAATCACTGAGCGTAACTGGGTGGCCGCGCTTAATCGCGTTCTCTCGGGGGTTGGCTTTATCCTTATTCCGTTGTCGATTCTTTTTATTAGGGTCTATCCCGCTTTAGGGCGAGCATATTCTCGGGGCGGAGTTCCAGAGTGGACTGGAGTTGGCACTGACAAGAATGCCTTGGGAATGATTTGCATGCTTTTCGGAGTCTCCTTATTGTGGCGGGGCATGGCTACCTACAAAGAACGTAGCTCGAAGTACCGAAAGCGGAAGCTCATCGCCATAAGCATTACGTTCACGATGATTCTTTACTTGGTGTTGGTTGTAAATTCTCAGACTGCATTATCTTGCTTCTTGATGGCAGATTTCCTAATCATCATTACGGCCTTCGGCCCAGCGTTCAGAAAGCCAGCATTCGTAACCTTAGTCCTGCTGGCAATGGTGTCTGCGTCGTTTTGTGTGCTGTTTCTCGGGGTCGGCGGAGGCGCGTTGTCAGCCTTGGGAAGGGACGCCAGTCTCACCGGCCGCACGGAGGTCTGGAAAACCATCCTTCCTTACGCAAAGAATGCCTGGATTGGGGCGGGGTATGAAAATTTCTGGATCGGGGAACGGATTCAGCTCTTCAATCGCCTGCTCGGCGGGTTGAACCAGGCCCACAACGGTTATATCGAAATCTACCTGAATCTAGGATGGGTCGGTTTGGTTCTGCTCGGCGCAATTATAATTGCCGGATACCGAAACATCATGAAGGGCCTTCGTACCAGTCCAGAAACGACCCGGCTCAAGTTAGCCTTCTTTTTCATATGCCTGGTCTACAACTTCACCGAAGCGTCATTTAAGATGATGTTTCCTGTGTGGATTGGGTTCCTTTGGGCGGCAATGGCCGCGCCGAAATTGTATGCCCGATCGCCCAAATCCGTTTCCACAATCCAGACAGCCTATTCGATAGGGATTGACACGAACCGCGCACAGTCAAGCTTGCCGCACTGGACGACCGTGTGACGAGTACAGCCGGCTAAGCATTAGCCCCCTGCGCAATCCTTTACATTCCCGACCAACGTCAATCAGCTCTCGATCTGAGATTCGCTAAGCGCCATGCTATTTAATTCGATTGAGTTCGCCATCTTTTTTCCGGTTGTAGTTGCCATGTACTTTCTCGCACCGCAGCGGGGGAGAGTCAGCTTGTTGTTGGCTGCCAGTTGTTTTTTCTACATGGCCTTCATACCGGTGTATATCCTGATCCTCCTGGTCACGATTCTCATCGACTATTTTGCTGGCATTTACATCGAGCGGGTCGAAGGCCGGAGGAAGACGGCGTTGCTGTGGTTAAGCATCGTGTCGACCTGTACCGTCCTCTTTGTGTTCAAATACCTGGGCCTATTTACGAGCAGCTTCGAAGGGTTGGCCGGGCTTCTTGGATGGCACTTACCTCACACCGTAATAAAAGTCATTTTGCCCATCGGCCTCTCGTTCCACACCTTCCAAAGCCTGAGCTATGTGGTGGAGGTCTACCGCGGAAATCAGAGAGCGGAACGGAACTTTATTGTCTATGCGACGTACGTAATGTTCTTTCCCCAGTTAGTTGCCGGGCCGATAGAACGCCCGCAGAACCTGTTACATCAATTCCGGGAATTGCATACCTTCAACTATAGCGATGTCACCAGCGGCCTCAAAAGAATGGCATGGGGCTTTTACAAGAAGCTCGTAGTGGCCGACCGGTTGGCTCTGTACGTAAACGATGTTTACGGCGCACCGCGCAGTTACAACGGCCTTCAACTCAGCCTTGCTACCTTTTTCTTCGCTTTCCAGATCTATTGCGATTTCTCAGGCTATTCCGATATCGCCCTCGGCGCCGCTCAGGTACTGGGGTTTCGGCTGATGGAGAACTTCAGGACTCCGTACTATTCGTTGTCAATTTCGGAATTCTGGCATCGTTGGCACATATCGCTATCGACATGGTTCAAGGATTACGTTTATCTCCCGCTGGGGGGAAGCCGTGTGAGCCGCAAGCGGCATATTGCAAACTTGTTAGTGACATTCGGAATCAGCGGCCTGTGGCACGGCGCGAATTGGACTTACGTATGGTGGGGACTGTTGAACGGCACGTACTTAGTCGCAGGCTCGCTCACCAAGGATTGGAGGAGTCGATTCTTTGGATCCCTGGGTATTCGGGAGAATGGGTTAGTGCGTAAGACTTGCATGCTGCTAAGTACTTTCCTACTTACCTGTCTGGCGTGGATTGTGTTTCGGGCACGAAATATGGGAGATGCCGCGTATATTGTGAGTCATCTCACGCGCGGCTGGGATTTTGGATCAATCGGAACGCCGCAGTTCTTGCTACGTCAACTACCGGTAGCCCTAGCGGCCATCGTAGCGCTGGAGGCTGGGCAACTTCTCTGGCAGAGTGAATTCGAAGTTCCCTCCATGCTGCGTCGACTGCCGCTGCCGGCGCGCTGGGCGGTGTATTCCGCTTTTGTCATGGTCGTACTGATGTTCGGAATTTATCGAAACAGTCAGTTCATTTATTTCCAATTCTAGAGGATAAAGTGGAAGGACGGGAAACCCTGATAGCGCATTCTCGCACGTGGACGTCAAGTGCAGTTGCTGAGCCGCCGCAGCGTTCTGTCGGCGATGGAGGCGTGACCGCTGCAGTTGCCCGTTCAAGACGAGATACCGGACGAGGAAGTTTGTTTGCGATCAAACGGATAGTTTGTTTCTGCGGTCTGATCGCGGTCCTCGTATTTGGGTTAGACGCGACGATTACCTCTGGGCTTCGGCAGATCAAAACCTCGCAGTACGGCGCCATGAATCAGATGATGCAAGGTAAGGTGAATGCGCAAATTGTGATAACTGGTTCATCCCGGGCAGTTTCCCATTATGACCCGCGCATCATCCAAACGTTGGCTGGGCGCAGCGCTTTCAACGTGGGCCGAAACGGATCGCAGACTGACATGCAAGTCGCAGTCCTGAAAGCTTATCTCGAACACAATCGCAAACCAGACATCGTAGTGCACAATCTCGATGCTTTTACCTTCGTGACTACTCGCGAGGTTTACAACCCAGCTCAGTATGTTCCGTATCTTTACGACGAGGAACTTTACCGGCCTCTGCGTCAAATCAACCGTGACACATGGAAGAGCCGCTATGTGCCGCTGTACGGGTACGTGGTCGACGATATGAACCTTTCCTGGATTGCTGGCCTAAAAGGATTTTTCGGCTGGTCGCCACGAGAGGATTTTTTCCTGGGCTTCAATCCCCGGTCCAAAAAGTGGACGGACGAATTTCAGCGATTCAAAGAACAGAATCCCGACGGCGTAAGCTGGGGTATCGAGCCTGCAGGCATCCAGAATGTCGAGGATTTGATGCAGTTGTGCCAACGACGGGAAATTCAACTGATATTCGTATACTCTCCCGAATATGCGGAGATGCAGAGGTTGACGAAGAATCGCGCGGAGATCTTTAAACATTTTCATGATTTGGCAGCCCATTTTAATGTCCCAATTTGGGATTACAGCGATTGGGAATTTGCGGGCGACACAAACTACTTCACTAATTCCCAACACTTAAACGCCGAAGGAGCGAAGGTCTTTTCTGAGGACGTAGCGAGTCGCTTGAAGGCAGATGTGCGCGCCCATTAGGACAATGTCCTCTAGTGCACCCGACAAAGGCGGAATGTACCACCGGAACCTTTTCTACTCGGTCCAGAACCCCGACAATTGGAGCATGATAATTCGACCCGTTGCTCTTATTGCTGGATTGCTCTGGATGCTGGGCTCAATTCCAGCGCAAGCGCAATGTTCCGGCAGCGGCACTTCATGGTCCTGCGCGGCAGGTTCGACAAGCACCCAGGTAGACGCCGCTATTAATAGCGCCAGCGATGGAGCCACGATTACATTTGCGCCCGGAAGCTACACTGTGACCGCAATTGCCAACCAGGCGGTTGCTTACATGGTTTCTCAGTCAAAGGGTGTTACGCTGATATGTCAAACTGCTCCGAATTCTGTAGGAGCGGCAACTGTGAACCCTTGCCAGCTAAACACGGCTGGAGTTCCCGTCTTCGGCAGTGACAGGTTTTCTGGCACCAATACTCATTTCTACCGTTTTTCAGGCTTCATTATTGATCTGCAAGGCACCAAGCCAAGCATGGGAACCCTTTACTGGGACACATACAACGGATCGGCCCCTGGTTCTCCCGCGACAGCGACCCAGGTACGAGTAGACCACAACACTTTTCAGAATGGTACTAATGGGGCCCAGACGACGCTTGTCGGAAGTGGCGGTCAGCAAATTCAAGTCTACGGAGTTTACGACCATAATCTTTATACCGGCTCCTCGCAAATGGCAATGGTTATCTGGGCTGAAGGTCCAATCGTTAGCCCTCCTGCGTCGCAGCTCGGCACGGCCAACAATCTTTTCTTTGAAAATAACACGCTGGACTTTACCTCGGTTGGCAATGCCAGTGCGGAAGGGTGCACGGACGGATGGGGCGGCAGTGCTTATGTGGTTCGATATAACACGTCTACCGATTGCTTATGGGCGGCGCACGGCGTGACCCATGCAGGCGGCCCGGCAAATTATGAGTTTTATAACAACACTGTCACAATGGATGCAGGTTCAGTGAGTGCCGGAACAAGTGACTGCTACAGATCTTTCCATCATCAGGGTTCCGGCGAGATCATAGTTTTCAACAATACGTTCAATTGCTATACTACCCCACCAAATGCCGAAGTCATCTCGGTAATTCACTACAGAGATTATCCCAACGGCATTGACGGGGCTATGCCAGCCGACGCGGCACAATGTAATGGGACGGTGAACGGGCCCTCTGACGACCCCTTAGTTATTGACGGGAACAGGTCACCAAACAGTTCCTATTTTGGTTATCGATGCTGGCGCCAACCGGGAACTGATCCCGCAACCCAGAATTTGATGCCCGTCTACGTATGGAATAATTATTTCACTATGAGTGGTTATTCCGGCACTCAGGTGCGGATGGAAAACTTCGATCAAGGTGGTTCTCCCGACTATTGGGCGTACCACTTTGTGGCTAACCGAGACTACTTTAACGCCGTCTCAGCCTCAGCGCAGAGTTCTCCTACTTCACCTTTCAATGGGACAACCGGAATGGGCTTTGGGACGCTTGCCAATCGTCCGACTACATGTACCCCCAATCCAAATGCAGAAGATGCGGGACACGGCGGAGTTGGCTACTTCGCCACCGACGAAGGCGCGCAGGGCACGCTATATGATTGCTCCGCGACAAACACTTGGACAGTTTATTACACGCCCTATACGTATCCGCATCCATTGACTCAAGGAAACTCACAACCGCCGCAACCACCGACAGAACTTCAAGCCACTGTTAATTGATTTCCGGGTGGCTGAGATGCTGAGTTCCGCTGGCCCCTGTTTACGGGAAACCTAAGCGGGAAATGGCTTTTCAGCCTCTCGGAATCCTAGCGAGATTCGTTTCCAACTGCGTTGAAACCGTGTAACAGTCATCTGACCAGACTGAATCTCGGCTTTCTTGATACGAGCCCATGAATTGGGAGGCACGCCGTAGGATTTAGTTTCTCGTCAGAATGCTCCCCGTTTTGTAGGTGGATTCTCGATTTAATTCAAGAGTATCGCTGACGCCGAATCGATCGAGCATTGTTTTTTATGATGTCTGGAAAATTAGCTTCATCAGGCCGTAAGCTCCTCTCGGGTTCCGTGCTTGGAGTGGGGAATATCATTGCGGCCGCGATCGTCTCGTTGTTCCTGATGCCCTTTATCGTGCATCACTTGGGAGATCGCGTTTACGGATTCTGGGCGCTCGCAGGCGGATTTATTGGGTATTACGGCTTACTCGACCTCGGACTCAGCAGCGCTGTAGGGCAATACATCTGTATAGCGATCGGACGCAACGACTCCGCTGAGTGTCGCAGCGTTTTCAACACTGCATTGCGGATCCAATCGGGGTTGGGTGCCGTCGCATTGCTGGTGACGGGAATTCTCGCGGCTGCAGCTCCGTGGTTTTGCAAAAGCCCTGCAGATGCTGCCCTATTTCGTAGAGTCGTAATTGTCCTCGGTGTTGGTGCCGCCTTGAGCTTCCCGGCAAAAGTTTATGGCGGCGTACTGGACGCGCAGTTCCGGTTCGACATTCAATCCTGGCTATCACTCCTCGGGTTGGTTTTGCGCACGGGACTGATTGTGTGGGCGATCCTGGTTGGGGGCGGGCTGTTGGCATTGTCCTGGATGACTCTATTCGCAACCATTCCCGTGCTGGCGCTCCAGATCTGGTTCGGAAGAAAAGAGGCTTCATGGGCTCGGATCGATTGGATGTCGATGGAGCGAAAAAGAGCAAGCACTCTCTTTTCCTACAGCATTTACACCTTTGTGGCGAGAGTTGCCGACACTTTGCGGTTTCAGATCGATGGTCTTGTCATTGCAGGGTTCGTTGGATTGGCGGCTGTGACGCACTACCGCGTGGGCAGTGTACTCATGGGCTACTTTATTAACGCGATAATTTCGTCCATTGGGACATTCCAGCCAGTCTTGAGCCGTCTCCATGGTGCCGACGATCAGAATGGTCTCAGGAAGGTTTTCTTCTTTGCCACAAAACTATCGCTTTGCATCTCGGTTTTCATAGCCTTCGGTCTCATCTTTTGGGGAAAACCATTCATCAACCGCTGGATGGGGACAAAATATGAAGATGCGTACTGGCCAATGGTCGTGTTATCGATTGCTGTTCTTCTCGACGTGGGCCAGACCCCGTCGATAACGTTGCTGTACGCCACATTCAAGCATCGGTTTTACACCTACGTGAACTTGGCTGAGGGTGTTATCAATTTGGTATTCAGCCTGGCGCTGGCTCGGCCGCTCGGCATTCTCGGCGTGGCGCTGGGAACGTTAATTGGTGCGCTGATCGTTCGAGTCTTGGTCCAGCCATGGTGGGTATGCAGGGCCGCCGGGCTCAATTACGGACTCTACATGAAATTTCTGGGAAGCAATCTGTTACGCTGCGTTTCTCTAATGGGCGGAGCTATTGCGGCTTCTGCCTGGGGGTTGAGGCCCGGATACCCTTACTTGATAGGTTCAACGATTTGCGCTGCGATGGTGTATGGAGCCGGATGCTGGCTGATCGTGTTCAACGCTCTCGAACGCGGACAGTTAGTGGCTGCCGTGACAAAGCGAACTCAGAAGCAGACTGATCCGGCGGTCGTCGCCGCTATGGTTTAGTCAGAAAAGAAGCGACACGTGAAAGTCTCTGCTCTCATTCCTACTTACAACCGCCGAAGATATATTTTTCGAGCGATTGATAGTGTGCTGGCGCAAACCGTGCCTGTGGATGAAATCATCATCGTAGATGACGGTTCCACCGATGGCACATCGGAACTGATTGGCAGAACCTACGGATCACTCATCAAGTTGGTCAGACAGAAAAACATGGGAGTTTCTGTAGCGCGGAAGCGCGCTATCGATGAGGCACAAGGCGAATGGCTGGCGTTCTTGGATAGCGATGATGAATGGCTTCCGGAAAGAAACGCAGCGTTTCTGAGAGCCATATCCGCCGTTCCTCCGAGAGTGGCGTTGATTTTTGGCAATACTCGCTATGTGACCGATCAGGGGGAAGGAACCACGGTGTTCGGCGACAACGGACTATTAATTGACCATGATCCAGAGGTGTTTAACGACCCGTTGTCACAACTGGTTTGGGGCACCGATTACACACGACCGCCCGTGATTCAGTCGAGTCTTATCCGTAGATCGGTATTAAAGGAATTGGGATGCTTCAGAGAGGGGCTGCGTCATGCAGAGGATTTCCTCGCAACTTTTCAGATAGCGAGCCGGCACTTCTTTGCAGCAATTCCTTCCATCGTGACCAACGTCTATAGAACCTCAGACCTGACGGAGAGTTCATTAGAATTGAAATGGAACGAGTGGGATGATAATAAGAGAGCAGAATTACTTGCTTATTCGCTTGCCGCGCGAACTACTGGCGCGAAGGTTTGGGCTGCCCTTTACGCGGATGCGGTGCGAGGGTTTTGCAAGTGGCGTGCGCAGAAAGGTTTACCGATCCGAGGGTTGGCGCGAGAGCAGTTCAGGTTTGGCATTTCAATTCGGTCCATGGGTTTTTTCTGCGCGGCGATGCTTGGCACCTACTTCTTTCGCGCAGGATTTGCCACTAAGCGGAAGTTAAGGAGTCTCTACAACCAGAGCTAGATCCCGGCGGATGTGCTTACTGACACGTTCGCAATCACCAGTTCCGCTTCCGGCGATCAAACGAGACCAAGATCAAGTGCAATACCAAATCCCAAAGCTTATCATTCAGACCGGAAAGCACGTTCAGCAGCCCTTGCGGAACCGGGCTATGATGGCGAATGTCAGGCTGCTAAACCTGGACTACGAGTATCTATTTTTTGATGACGATGGAGTAAGAAGGTTTATCGAGCAGGAACCCCCGCCGCATCGCCAGGTTTTTGATTCTTTCCGCTTTCCCATTCAGCGATACGACTTCTTTCGGTACCTGGCGGTCTATCGGCACGGTGGATTCTATCTTGACTTGGATGTGATGCTGGCCTCTGGCCTTTCGAGTCTTTCGGAGTCCGGCTGCGTGTTTCCATTTGAAGGACTCACATTGAGTCCGTTCCTGCGGGCCCGCCATAACATGGATTGGGAGTTAGGAAATTACGCATTCGGAGCTGCGCCTGGGCATCCGTTTCTCGAGGCCGTAATCGCCAACTGTGTGAGAGCGCAGAAGGATCCCGGCTGGGTCAAACCTATGATGCGTGGGTTACCTTTTCTGTTCAGGGACGAATATTACGTGTTGAATACCACCGGCCCCGGCCTGCTTTCTCGAACATTTGCCGAAAATACGGAACTGGCTAGAACGGTCACAGTTCTCTTCCCAGAAGATGTCTGTGACGTTCGCAACTCAAACCGCTTTGGTGATTTGGGAATTCATCTGATGGAAGGTTCCTGGCGCACCCGAGGCAGTTATGTACGAAGACGGCTCGGACAGCGTTGGGAAAACTGGAAAATGAAAGGCCTCTTGAAGCAGAGCCGCAGGATGGGAAAAACTAGAAATCATCTACTGCTGAGTGACCCTGGAGTAACATGCCGGTAAGCGTTTCAGCAAAGGAAGCACGGATGGAGGGAAGGAGCTTTGCTAAGATAGTGTCAAGGGCTCAAGGCCGTTATCAACGGACAACAGCCCGTTACTTTTTCCAGCGGCCATTTACCATCCACTCTGAAGTTCCCATCATTTCATTTACTTTCGACGACTTCCCGCGTTCTGCCCTATTAATCGGCGGAGCTATTCTGAAGTCCTTTGGACTGGCGGGAACCTATTATTCGTCTCTCGGGCTCATTGGGAAAGAAACGGCAACCGGCAATATGTTTCTTGCCGAGGACCTGAAACTTCTAGTAGAGCAAGGCCACGAATTGGGATGCCATACCTTTAACCATTCTCACGCCTGGGATACAAGCCCGCGTGCATTTGAAGATTCAATTATTGCGAATCGCCAAGCTCTATCCAAACTAATTCCCAGCGCTTCATTCGAAACCTTGTCGTATCCGATTAGCGTACCACGGGCGCAAACCAAACGGAGAGTCTCTAAATATTTCGCCTGCTGCCGGTGCGGCGGGCAGACGTTCAACGTCGGAAGGGTAGATCTCAATTACCTTTCCGCTTTCTTCCTGGAACAAAGCAGAGACCGTCCCGAGGCAATAAAGCGCCTGATAGACGAAAATTCCCGGGCGCGAGGATGGCTTATTTTTGCCACTCACGATATCTGCAAGGATCCTACTCGCTTCGGTTGCACTCCCGATTTGTTTGAAGATGTTCTGAAGTATTCCGTAAATTCGGGCGCGCGGATATTGTCCGTATCTCGAGCCTACAAAGCTCTGCAGCCGTACGATCGCGGCTAAAAGACATGTTTCGATAACAGAAGGGTTTTTTCTCAGCAAACCATCCTAAAATGATCCTAAACAAAACATATTACTTTCTTAAGCCTGTCATGCCTTGGCGACTCCGCCTGGCTTTACGCCAGTGGCGAGCTAGTCGGCGGCGTCGGGCCTATACAAATGTGTGGCCGATCGATCTCCGGGCAGGAGATACCCCTCCCGGATGGCCGGGCTGGCCGGACGGCAAACGCTTCGCTCTGGTACTCACTCACGACGTTGAGGGAAGCAAGGGAGTGTCACGCGTTGAGCAGTTGATGAAGCTTGAACTGAAAAACGGATTTCGGTCATGCTTCAATTTTGTACCAGAAGATGAATACAGGGTGCCTGACGCCGTACGAGAAATGTTGAGACAAGCTGGATTCGAAGTTGGCGTGCATGGTTTAGAGCATGATGGCAAGCTCTACAGCTCAAAAGCCAGTTTCGCGGCCAAGGCTCCGCGGATCAAGGAATACCTCGAGCGATGGAACTCTTCTGGGTTTCGCTCTCCCTTAATGCAACATAAGTTGGAATGGCTACACGCGTTGGATGTGGATTATGACGCTTCCACATTCGATACTGACCCATTCGAACCGGAGCCTGACGGCGTGTGTACCATCTTTCCATTTTGGGTACCGGGTCGGGACGGGAAGGGCTACGTAGAACTTCCGTATACGCTCGTTCAAGACTTCAGTCTTTTCGGAATACTTCGCGAAAAAAACATAGATATTTGGAAGCAGAAGCTTGATTGGGTCATCGAACGTGGCGGGATGGCATTGCTGAACACTCACCCAGATTATATGTGCTTTGAGGGTCGACCAAAGCGGGATGAATACCCTGTCTCGCACTACGAGGAACTTCTACGGTATGTGCGTGAAAAGTATAAAGGCTCCTACTGGCCTGCCCTGCCCAGGGAAGTTGCTGACTATTATCGAGACCAAATGCCGTCTCCGTCGCGGAATACTCGTAAGAAAATATGCATGGTCGCCTACACGGGATATGAGGCTGACAATCGTGTCCGTCGTTACGCCGAAACCCTAGCGAAGCGTGGCGATCTGGTGGATGTAATTGCTCTAAGCGGGAATATCTGTGGAGAGCCTCAAAAAACAATTAACGGGGTAACGGTTTATCGAGTTCAGCACCGCGAGCACAACGAGCGTAGCAAATGGACTTATGCGTGGCGATTATTACGCTTTCTAAGGAGATCTTCCGGCGCGCTTACTAAATTGCATAAGCAGAATCGCTATGACGTGATTCATGTGCATAACATGCCGGACTTTTTGGTCTTCGCAGCCTGGTATCCGAAGTTGACTGGCGCAAAACTGATCCTTGACATTCATGACGTTGTACCAGAATTGTTTGCAAATAAGTTTCGTACGAAGTTCAAATCGGCCTTTGTTGAATTGCTGAAAGTCGTTGAGAAACTCTCTGCTAGTTTTGTAGACCATGTGATTGTGTCGAATCATCTTTGGTACAAAACCATAATTGCACGCTCGCTGCCGGCTGCAAAGTGTTCGGTTGTTATTAATCACGTCGACCCCGAGATGTTTTCCCGACATACCAGAACCCGCATGGACGGCAAATTCATTGTTTTGTTTCCCGGAAGTCTTCAGTGGCATCAGGGGCTTGACATAGCGATTGAGGCTTTTTTTCAATTCAAGACCAGCGTGCCGAACGCCGAGTTCCACATCTATTGCGGAGCTGGCGGGGACAGACAAGACGAATTAAAACAGCTGGTTAAGAAGCTCGGTCTCGAAGACAGCGTTAAGTTTAACAACGGCGTTTCTCTCGATCAAATGGCGCAAGTGATCGCGAATGCCGATCTCGGTGTCGTCCCCAAACGAGCTGACTCATTCGGGAATGAGGCCTACAGCACAAAGATCATGGAGTTCATGTCGCAAGGCGTACCTGTCGTGATTTCTCGAACCAAAATTGACAGCCTTTACTTCGAAGAAGGGATTGTTCATTTCTTTCGATCTGGCGATAGCCAAGCTATGGCGGATGCGATGCTTGACGTGATAAGAGACAAGGAATTACGTCAGTCGCTTGTAGCGCGCGGATATGATTATGTTGAGCACAACGGCTGGGGTCGTAAGAAGAAGGAATATTTAGATTTGATCGATTCGCTATCGATTGAGCTCTTCGATGATTTCCAACAGGGCCTCGATTCCGCATTGACCGTGCCGAAGAGTACACAAAATAAAACCGCTAAGGAAGCTTGCACAGAGGAGGTTGGGGAGGTAGTTGTAAATAATTCCTCATCAGTATCGTCACTAAAGGGCAGCTAACTAAAGGCAACGGGCTACAAAAACCTGAAATTCCATTGAGCAAAATAACCTCCGCCTATTTTCAGCTGCTTGCTGAACTGGGCGAGATTCATGACCCGCAAGGAAGGAGTATCTTTCACTCGTGAAAGCAAATAGCATTGTCTCGCGTTCCGCGCAGCGTCGTAGTGGGCCGTCTTCGGCGCGCTGTGATGTTGCCATTGTTGGCGCTGGCCCCTACGGCCTGTCTGCCGGCGTCCACCTCAAAGCCAAGGGCATTGCCGTACGTGTGTTTGGTGAACCCATGGAGTTTTGGGCGCAGAAGATGCCGGAGGGAATGCTCTTACGTTCCCCGCGGGTGGCATCCAGTTTGTCGGACCCGGATCGAGCATTCACACTTGAAGCTTACGAGGCTGCTTCGAAGAAACAGCCGTGTGCACCGCTTCCATTGGACACCTTTGTGGAATATGGTAAGTGGTTTCGCCACCAGTTGGGTACGGATCTAGATCAGAGGAATATTCTAAGGGTTGACCGGGACCAGCCGGGATTCAGGCTCACCCTGCAAGATGGCAAAGAGCTTCGCGCAACTTATGTGGTCGTTGCAGCGGGAATCGGCCCGTTCAAGAAGAAGCCAGAGGTGTTTCGAAATCTCTCTCCGCATCACGCAATTCATTGCTACGAAGGTCGAGAGATCCGAAAGTATTCCGGAAAGAGAGTCGCGGTTATTGGTGCGGGACAGAGCGCGTTGGAATCGGCGGCCCTCCTCCATGAAGCGGATGCCCAGGTTGAAGTCATCGCACGGCGGTCCGAATTCCGGTGGATCGGCCAACACGGTTGGCTACATCACATGGGCCCGCTTTCTTCCATGCTCTATTCTTCGCACGACGTGGGCCCACTCGGCATCAGCCGCCTTGTGGCATATCCGAAGCTGGTGTCTCATATTCCACTAGGGATTCGTGACAAGATCAGAGCTCGAGCTGTACGGTCCGCAGGTTCTCGATGGCTTCCTGCTCGCCTAGCGAATGTAAAAATGACGCGCGGGCGCAACGTTTTGGAGGCCAAGACCACTGGGGACGAAGTTGCTCTCCGACTCGACGACGGCAGCGAGCGTCGCGTGGATCATGTCGTGCTTGGAACCGGCTACACTGTAGACATTTCACGATACGATTTCCTTCCGCAGGAACTTAGTCAGGATATCAAGCAGTTTGACGGTTATCCCAAGTTGGCCAGCGGTTTCCGCAGCTCCGTACCTGGACTGCATTTCATTGGTGCTACAGCCGCGAGAAGTTTCGGACCTTTACTTTACTTCGTGGCTGGTACTGAGTTCGCATCGCGAGAACTAGTTTCTCATCTTCCCAAAACGCGCTGAGCGTTCAAGATATGTCATGAAAATCCCCCATCAGAAAAACAATATGAGCCCAGAGCAAGTGGGAGCGGTCGTGATTGGCGGCGAGCACCCAGGATTGGGAGTGGCTCGAAGCCTTGGGCGAAGAGGCATTCCCGTCTGCGTTATCGATGATCAGCATTCGATTTCTCAGTTCTCCAAATATGTTACTCGAGTCGTCCGGGTAAAGGATCTGCGAGATGAAAATTGCACTGTTGATAGCGTCATGGAAATCGGCGAGCGATACGGCCTGAAAGGCTGGGTTCTGTTTCCGACTAGAGATGAAACGGTCGCTGCATTCTCGCGACATCGGGATCGGCTTGCGCAGTTCTTTCGAGTAACTACAGGAAGCTTCGAGTCCGTGCGCTGGGCATGGGACAAGAAAAACACTTACGATCTTGCCGCAGAACTGGGAATTCCGGTTCCTCGCACGTTCAATCCCCGGACTGAACGAGACCTCAAAGAGTTGTATGCTTATCTTCCCTTGGCGCTCAAACCGTCGGTGAAAGAAAACTTTTTCTATGCCACTGGGGCCAAGGCATGGCGCGCAGAAACGCCTGATCAGCTTAACGAAGTTTTTCGCAAGGGGATTCAGCAAATCAGGCCTGAGGAGATTTTGATTCAGGAGATTATTCCAGGAGACGGCCAGCGCCAATATTCATATTGTGCATTCTTTCGTGATGGTGAAGCGCATAGCACGCTGGTTGCGAAGCGATTGCGGCAGCATCCTCGCGAATTTGGCCGGGCAGCTACCTACGTCGAGACGATAGAACATCCTGAAATCGAAGAACTGTCAGAACGCTTTCTCCGAGCTATCGACTACTATGGACTGGTTGAGGTTGAGTTTAAACAGGATCCCAGGGATGGTCGATTCAAACTATTGGATGTAAACGCGCGGACATGGGGGTTTCACAGTATCAGCGGTCCGGCGGGCGTGGACTTTCCCTATCTGCTCTATGCAGATCAGGTTGGTATTCAGGTAGAGCGGAGCAGAGCCAAACCAGGCATGGGCTGGCTTAGAATGGTTACAGATCTGCCTACGGCCGCGTCTGACTTGTGGGATGGTGAATTAACTCTGCGCTCTTACTGGGATTCACTAAGGCGAACGCATTCCGAATCGGTGTTCTGCCTGAAAGATCCGCTACCTTCGGTTGCGGAGGTGCTGATGCTTCCTTACTTAGTAACTAAGAAATATTTTGTGAAGTCGGGAGCGAAGCCTGAGACTGACGCGGCTGTGATTCCGTCGCCGCGGACTTGCCGGCACGTAGATTAGTTGAGTAACGGGATGCCTCCGTTTCTCGTACTGATCTCTCCGGCCGCCTGGTGATGAGTTCCGGGCTTTCGAGGAATTCGTCGGATCTTTTCGGGTTAAGTACGAAGTCCTCGCTGCCGTGTACGGGTATACGCGAGTTTGTATAAAGATAGCGTAGCCGCTGAAACAGAATGAATCTTGGCATCGGATCATCGGGGACAGCCAGTTGCTTGACAAAAGTTGAAGTCTCCACGAATGTCGACCCTCGCCCAACGGTCGTCTATGAAATAAACCCCTTAAGTGATCCGCGGTGGGGAGCCTTAGTCAACAGCCATCCACAAGCATCAGTATTCCACAGCACAAACTGGCTCAGAGCGTTAAAGACAGCATACGGATACGACCCCGTTGTCGCCACGAGCTCCTCCCCGGAAGCTCCGCTAAGCAATGGCATTGTCTTTTGTCGGGTGAAGAGCTGGTTAACTGGCCGACGATTCGTGTCTTTGCCCTTTTCCGATCATTGCGAACCGCTGTTTAATAACTCAATCGAACTGGACGACATATTGCTTCACATGAAGCAATATGTCGATGCAGGCAAATGGAAGTATATCGAGATTAGACCGCCTTCATGTGAGCCGCGGCCCCAGGCCGGCCTTACCAGAAGCATCACGTACAGTCTTCATCGACTAGACCTACGCAAAAGCACGCAAGAATTATTTCGCAACTTGCATAAAGATTGTGTCCAACGAAAGATTCGGCGAGCAGAGCGCGAAAAATTAGGCTACGAAGAAGGTAACTCGGAAACCATACTTCAGAAGTTTTATGATTTGCTGGTAATGACCCGTCAGCGCCAGTTTCTACCACCGCAACCCCTGTTTTGGTTTCGTGCACTTATTGCTTCGTTTGGAGACAACCTTAAGATTCGGGTGGCTTCAACGGGCGATCTGCCGATTGCTGGCATGCTCACAATTACTCACAAGAAGTCCATGGTTTTCAAGTATGGGTGTAGCAATGCGCAATTCCACAAATTCGGAGGTGTGGCATTTTTGTTCTGGAATGCCATCCAAGATGCCAGGGAAAAGTATCTCGAGGAATTTGAAATGGGACGTTCTGATCGGGGCAACGTTGGACTCATAAGGTTCAAGGAACACTGGGGCGCCGTCGGAACGGACCTTAGTTACTGGAAATATTCACACAATCCAAAAGAGGCCGCAGGTAGGTGGCACGAAAAGGTTCTTCATCGGTTAATCCCAGCTGTACCAGACTCCGCCGTAAGGCTTATGGGCGAACTACTGTACCGGCATATCGGCTAAACCATCGACAGTATTGGGAATGACGAGAAGCGACCTCTTATTAGCAATATGTCTGTTGGTCTTGTGCGGCATTCTGGTGGCTGGGCTTTGGCCATTCCATGCTCCCAGAAATGAAGCCACTTGGTTGAGCGAAAGAAACGGTCTTCTCTTCGGCAAGCACGGCACCATCGTCAGCGCAAATCCGTTCAAGGCTGATGATTCCCAAGGCGACAGTTCTTGCAGTCTGGAGATGTGGCTGGAACCGACCCGGGTCGATTCCGGGGGCATGATTCTAATGTTCATAAGTGGTTTCTTGAACCTTTCTGGAAGGAGTTCCGTCCGGTTTGGAGCTATTGGAAAGACGTCGGAATAAATGTCGCGGGGTTCATTCCACTGGGGTTCTTCTTTTATTCGTATTTTTCTTTGGTACGTAAGATTGAACACCCAGGTCTCGTTACCATTGTGCTAGGGTTCTTGGGCAGTCTTACGATCG
>Ga0073928_10004340_pt1 | contig 21118 bp, 16 predicted proteins | sample PaiPotPPA55metaG_FD_76969 | JGI IMG/M metagenome (GOLD analysis project Ga0073928, IMG submission 76969) | Iron sulfur acid spring bacterial and archeal communities from Banff, Canada, to study Microbial Dark Matter (Phase II) - Paint Pots PPA... ...
CGCGTGTCTCGGTTTCCACCTCGGACGTTTGAAGACCCATTTCCACTCGGCTCGTCGCCATTTTGCTGTTGGGAGTATGAATGGCGCCGATTGCAGGATGATTGCGGAGAAGTTAATTGTTGATGAATTTTGCGAAAGGGAAGAACATCAAACAAAAATCTCGCTGCCAATGACATCGTGGAAGAGCGGCGCTTCAGCGCCGCGTGAATCGTTCTTTTCTCTCAACGCGGGCCTGCAAGGCCCGCTCTTCCACGGTAACCGACCCAGCATTCCAAATGGAAAAACCATCCGTACCGGGAATGATTGCTCTTGGAGGAAAAAACATCCTGACTAATCGGACCACCGTGTCGGTTCACGATCCCATCGATGATTTTTCAGCTCAGTGAGCACATCCGGAGGAAGTTCCCCGGCATCGCTGGTGGCAATGTTGCTCCGAACATGTTCAGGCTTTCTCATTCCAACGATGGTGGTGCTGACGTCTGGATTTGAAACAATAAATCGCAGAGCCATTTCTGGAAGCGTCATCTCCGGTGGCACCATCTCCTTCAGTTTTTCCACTCTAGGCAGTGTCGCTGCCAGATTTTCGGGACCGAAATACTTCGCCCGCCAATCGTTCTCAGGAAACTTTGTGTCCGCTTTCATTTTTCCGCCGAGGCTTCCTTCATCCAGCGGAACACGCGCAATCACGCCAATATTCAGTTCGCGGCAAACCGGAAAAAGTTTATCCTCCGGCGCTTGATCGAAGATGTTGTAAATCACTTGCACTGCATCCACCAGCCCAGTATGGATAGCCTTGATGCCGTTCTCCGGTTGCCAGCGATTTAAACTCAAGCCGAAAAACTTGATCAACCCGTCGCTCTTCAGTTTTTCGACCGTCTCGCGGAATTCCGGCTCATCGGTCCAGATGTCCTCCCAAACGTGAAACTGAAGCAGGTCAATAGAATCCACGCCAAGTCTTTCCCGGATCTTCTCCGCGTATTCAAAAACATGCTTCGCCGGAAACACATCAGAATATTTATATGTGGGAGACGCTGGCCACTTCAGATTCATCGGCGGAATTTTCGACGCGGCATACAACCGCTTGTTCTTATTCCGGCCCATGATCTTTCCCAGCAACGCGTCGCTCTTGCCGTCGCCATAAGCCCAGGCAGTATCAAAAAAGTTGACCCCAAAATTGACAGCCAGTTGCATCGCCTCAAGCGACTGCTGGTCCTCAGACCCACTCCACCCGTTCATGCCCCAAAGCCCATGGGCAATTTCACTGACATCAAAACCAGTACGGCCAAGTTTGCGGTATTTCATAGTGTTGTCATGACTCCCTTAGCTTTACTCAAGAGTGACGCGTCCCAGAATTGTATATGGAAGGAGATGCGGGAGGGATGACAGTTGGGACAATTGTTACCCTAATATCCACGATGCGGCCGTCGGCATGTATCATTCTGCTGGACCATTCGTGGAGGCGGAGAAAATGACAAAGAAGATACCCAAGGTTATGGCGTGCGTTACGTCGCTGGGATTGGCGGTCGCGTGGTTAACCACGACTGGAATGGCGGGAGATAAGGCGAATTACTCGGGCAAGTATTCTATGCAAGCAGGAAAAGCCACCCGCGGCAGCGCGAGCGTTCCAACCCTCGAGGTGATTCAGAACCAGGAGAGCATCGAAATCACAAGAGTTGAAGATGGCAAACGGACGTCCAACAAGTATCCTTTGGACGGTTCGGAGGGGAACTATAAGAGTCCCGGGGGCGTTTTGGGTAAGTGCAAAGCGCAACTGAAAAGCAAGTATCTCGTGTTGGAGTCTGTCGTCGTAAGTAGACCCGATGCGTCCGCTCCTCCCGTTCGGGTCCACACAAAAGAGCAATGGCAGCTTTCGGCGGACTTCAACACCCTGACGGTTAAGTCCGACGTGGACTTCCCGGATTTTCCTGACGAACTATCGAGGGTTACTGGCGCGTACGGGTCAGGAACGCAGAAATACATTCGAACCGCGAACCCGTAAATCCTGAAACACCATGAGAGACGAACAATTGAATACCTCTATCAGTCGGCTGACTCACCCTCTGAGTTTTTGATATGGTAAGCATCATAACTACTGAGGCTGCCCCATCCCGTCGCGGTTTTCGACGGGTGGGAACCGATGCTGCCGAAGTCGGGTGCTCTTATTTTGCGAGACGCTGCAACAGGTCCCGGTTGCGGGCGACGGACTGCTCGAACGCATCCATCACTTCGGTGCGGACCAGGTGCTGGGACGGGACCACGTTGCGCAAGTAGAACTTGAGCGCCTGCTCGATAACATACTGCTTCGTTTGCCCATTCTGCTCGGAAACCGCAGCGATCTCAGCGTAGAGCTGGCGTCAATCTCAAGACTGAATTTCTTGGTGATGGGTGGCATACTTGCACACTCTACTCTTTCTATCCTACTCGCTAACCATGATTTACACGTGTGCCAAGCAGGTGTACGATTTCCGCATTTCTTGAGCGCCGGGTGCCCCAGGTCTCGCCGCTTTTGCGAGAGCTGGAACGCCGATCACAATATCATCGCTGAAAAGTCTCGGCGACCGGAGTCTGGTAGAGGTACCAGACCATAACCATTCGCACTATGACACCCAGTCCGTTCCAAAATAATGCGGGACGAAAATCGACTGCCGCGGCCGAAACGCTTGGAATCAGCATAACCATGCCTACCAGGCTGGCAAGAATCGCCACCCGGCGGGCCCAATTATTTAGTCTCAAAAGTCCGAAACCGATCGCCGCGCTCGCAGCGCCAATCAGCAAAAACATATAAGGCCCGGCGAGTTCCAATCCATTGAGGATGGGCGACCCCATAGTCATGGAAATGGCTCCCGGCACGGCAAGGGTCAATAAGCCGAGAAGAATGAGATAGCCAGCAGCTATAAAAAAGATGACCGCAACAGCCGTGACTCCCACCGGCCGCCGCGCCGAGACTAATTGATCGCGCAAGCATCTATCTTAATTCGACGCAATTTTCTCGGGATGGGAATTCGTGCCGCGGCAAAGGGCCTTAGTCTGAAAATCAGAACCCCCGAAAAACTCGTGGAAGAGCGGCGCTTCAGCGCCGCGTTATATCTAAATGAAGAGGTTACGCGGCCCTTGAAGGGCCGCTCTTCCACACCCCGTAGCTTCGCAGTCCTCGCTACTTTGCAGTTGCTCCGCCACGCAGGCCCAACTATTCACAGTCGCAATCGTGCACGAATGGAAATCTTCAAGAAACTGAACGACAATGGACTAACGGCTCTATGAAAAATAAAAAATCAGCAACCCCTCTAAGCGAAAACAAGCACCTCTTGAGGTGGGTGGAGAAAACAGCGGCGTTGACCAAGCCCTCTGCCATTCACTGGGTAGACGGTTCGGATGAAGAATATGAGCGAGTCTGTTCTCAAATGGTGGAGTCGGGAACATTTATAGTGCTCAATGAAAAGCTCTGGCCGGGCTGTTATCTCGCGCGTTCGGATGCAAGCGATGTGGCGCGTGTCGAAGACCGCACCTTTGTTTGTTCGCTGTCCAAAGAGACCGCGGGTCCCAACAATAATTGGGAGAACCCGTTCATCATGCGCCGCAAGTTGAAAGCGCTATTCAGCGGAGCCATGCAAGGCCGAACCATGTACGTGCTCCCTTTCAGCATGGGGCCGGTTGGCTCTCCCAGGTCTCAGATCGGTGTTGAACTTACCGACTCTCCGTACGTGGTGGCGAATATGAGAAAGATGGCGCGCATCGGGCTGCCCGTCTTCAAAGAAATCGATAAGGATGTAAAGCGCGTTGTGCCCTGCATACACAGCGTTGGCATGCCACTTATCGACAAGCAAAAAGATGTTCCGTGGCCTTGCAACCCCGAAAAATACATCGTTCACTTTCCGGAAACACGGGAAATATGGTCTTACGGTTCGGGATATGGCGGGAACGCGCTGTTAGGCAAGAAATGTTTCGCGTTGCGCATCGCTTCAAACATGGCTCGGGACGAGGGTTGGATGGCCGAGCACATGCTGATTGTGGGAGTCGAGTCCCCCGCCGGGGAGAAGACTTACGTTGCCGCCGCATTCCCCAGTTCGTGCGGAAAAACAAACTTCGCCATGATGATCCCCCCAGCAGGATTTGAGGGATGGAAAGTCTGGACTGTAGGCGATGACATTGCCTGGATTTGGCCCGGCGAAGACGGTCGCCTTCGTGCGATGAATCCCGAGGCGGGGTTCTTCGGTGTCGCTCCTGGTACGTCAAAAAAGACTAATCCAAACGCGATGGCCGCACTTTCCCGAAACACGATTTTCACTAACGTCGCCCTCACCGTTGAAGGCGGGGTCTGGTGGGAAGGGATGACGGACGAGCCACCCGAGGAGTGTACGGATTGGCGCGGACAGCGTTGGACACCAGAGATCGCCAAGCAGACGGGCGCTAAAGCTGCCCATCCCAATGCGCGTTTTACTTCGCCAGCTTCCCAGTGCCCGACGATTGACCCGGCCTGGGAGGATCCAAAAGGCGTGCCGATTAGCGCAATCATCTTCGGCGGGCGTCGCGCCCACACTATTCCATTGGTATATCAGGCGTTCAACTGGAGTTCGGGAGTTTACACCGGGGCCACGATGGGAAGTGAAACCACCGCCGCGGCAGCAGGCACCTTGGGCCAGGTTCGTCGCGACCCGATGGCAATGCTTCCCTTTTGCGGGTATCACTTAGGGGATTATTTTCGTCATTGGTTAAGGATGCAGCGCTCGCTGGAGGTTACGCCGCGGATTTTTCACGTGAACTGGTTCAGAAAAGATTCCGAGGGCAATTTTCTGTGGCCCGGCTTCCGCCAGAATATGCGTGTCTTGCGCTGGATCGTTGACCGTGCCCATGGCCGCGCTCTGGGAAAGGAAACTCCTATTGGATGGGTCCCTCGCTATGAAGATATCGACTGGAAGGGATTAGCCTTCCCCAAAGAACAGTTCGAGCAACTCCAAAGTGTCGATCACGAGGCGTGGCGCGACGAAGTTATCGATCACGAGCGGCTGTTTATTCAGCTTCATGATCACTTACCGCCAGAGATGATCTATGAGCGCGAGCTACTAATCTGCCGACTCTAGTTTCAACACTGGGTGACTGCCTCATTCGTCAGTTTCGGGACACCGCTCCGGATACTATGTTTTATCTGCGAAGACTCTTGGGCATAACAATCCTAACCGCAGCGGCTCTTCATTCGAGCGCCGCTTCTGATCCAACGGCCGGCAGGCTTCTCGCGGAGGGCCGCGTGGACGACGCGATTACGCTGCTCCACGGCAAGATCAAAGACGACCCGGGTGACTCCGAATCTTACAACCTACTATGCCGAGCGCACTTCATGGTCGGCGAATGGGACCCCGGCATTGCCGCTTGCGAGAAAGCCGTTTCGCTTGCTCCAGACAATGGTGACTACCATTCATGGCTGGGTCGAATTTACGGCGAGAAGGCAGACCATTCCAGTTTCATTACCGCCGCTCACCTAGCGGGGAAGGTGAGAAACGAATTTGAGACGGCGGTGCGGCTCAAACCCAAAAGCGTCGACGCGCGTGACGACCTGGCCGACTTTTATTTGGAGGCTCCCGGAATCGTAGGTGGCGGAAAAGATAAAGCGGAAGCACAGGCACAAGAAATCGCCAAAGTAAATCCCGCTGAGGCTGACCGGGTACGAGCGAGGATCGCTGAACAGAAAAAAGATTATGGTACCGCGGAAAATGACTATCGCGTCGAGATCCAGGCAAGTGGCGGGCGGGCGGGTGCATGGCTCAATTTGGCTCGCTTCTATGGGCGTCGCGGGCGGTTGGATGAAATGGACGATGCAATTCGCCACGCGACTGACCCCAAAATGAACCGGCCCGATTTGCTTACCGGTGCGGCGGAAGTACTAATCAATGCGGGCCACAACCTCACACAAGCCGGCCTGCTATTGCGCCGCTACCTGTCGTCCGGTGCGACGGTGGAAGACGCTCCGGTTTTCAAAGCGCATTACCTTTTGGGTACGATTTTGGAGCGAGCGGGCGATAAGGAAGCGGCGGCTGAGCAATACCGTGAGGCCTTATCACTGGCCAAGACTTTTTCGCCGGCACGGGAAGCCCTAAAACGCATGAAGCAACAACCGGCCGGCGGAGTGATGTCGAATTAACTTGTGCGTGGTTCGCAAATTGCAGAGCCCTCTTTGTTATGCTTGAAAAACAAGACGGTTGACGCCCGATTGAGATCCTCGAATCAAAAGACATAAGACACGCGTCGAGGAGTGCATGATTTCCAACTTCCGGTATTTAGTCCTTGCCCTCGCGGCCATCCCTTTTATCTATTATTTGATTGCTCTGTTCAGTGCGTGGCAATTTTTTCGTCGAACTAAAGATCGAGGCGAGACCAACCGCAACTTCACCCCGCCGGTGAGCAATCTGAAACCGATTCGCGGACTAGATCCCGACGCTTACGAAAACTTCGCCAGCTTCTGCCGGCAAGATTATCCGGATTATGAACTTCTTTTCTGCGTCGGCGAGGAAAGCGACCCGGCTCTTCCTATCCTGCAGAAGCTGGCGCGTGATTTTCCGGAGCGCCGCATTCGAGTATTGGTAGGAGTGAGTCAGGGCTGCCTGGTGATAGGCGGCTGAGGGCGGATCGAGCAGGCCGAAGACCAAATAGGTTTGCGACCACGGGCCGGCTAGGTTCGAGCTTTTGCATGCAGAACAGAAGAAAGCAGAAGGAAATGGCGAAAAATGACATGAAAGGATGAATCGCCGCTCCGAGAAGAAGTAGCAGCGAGGCCGAAACGTACTTTCTGTCGATAACCTTCGCGATCGCCAAAATGCCAAGAAAGGCCGCCAGGTTTCGTGGATTGACGTATTGATCCATGATGTAGAGAGGAATTCGTATCCGAACTTTAGGATTGGCAGCGCAGTTCTCGTTCATTCCAGCAGATAGCTCCATTCAGGGAGCAAGGAGTTGACCTGACGTTTCCTGGACCGCCTTCGCACATTAGAGCAGGACAAATCTCGACAGGTTTTTCAGCACACTCGGTGTGTAGTTGCGATTAGGACGCGAATTCGCAACGCAGGAAAATCAAAGGGGGGGCGGTTCAAAGCCCTAGCGGAACGGAGTGCAGCAACTGCGCGGGTTGCTGCGACGCTAACTCTTGACCGCAGTCACCGGCAGAATCTCTTCCACATCCACCCAGTTGGTTGGATATTTCCCCGTATAGCATGCGGTGCAATAGGTAGTCTTCTCGCCGTCGCCACAAGCCTTCTTCATTCCCTCGAGAGAAAGGTATGAGAGCGAATCCGCGCCAATGAATTCGCGGATTTGTTCGACGGTGTTATTCGCTGCAATCAATTCTTTTTTCGACGGCGTATCCACGCCATAGAAACACGGCGAAACCGTCGGAGGACAAGAGATCCGCATATGTACTTCTTTCGCGCCGGCGCTGCGAATCATGCGAACGATCTTGCGGCTCGTGGTGCCGCGAACGATCGAGTCATCTATGAGGACAACGCGCTTGCCTTCGAGTAGGCTGCGCACGGGATTCAACTTCAGTTTCACTCCAAAATCGCGGACTGCCTGCCGCGGCTCGATGAACGTACGTCCGACGTAATGATTGCGGATCAAGCCGAAGCGCAGTGGAATGCCACTCTCCGCCGCATAACCCATTGCCGCTGTCACTCCAGAATCGGGGACGGGCACGACGATATCGGCATCGGCCGGAGCTTCTCTCGCAAGTTGGCAACCCAGATTCTCGCGGCTTTCCTGCACCGCCCGTCCGAAAACTCTGCTATCCGGTCGGGAAAAATAGACATGCTCAAAAATGCAGCTCGATTGCGCCATTGGCGTCGCATAAAATCGCGACGTCACTCCTTCTGGGCCAACGACAATCAACTCGCCGGGCTTCACCTCGCGCTCATAGGTCGCTCCGATCAGATCGAAGGCGCACGTTTCGGACGCAAATACTATCGTGTCCTGCTTCTGTCCGGGCTGGGCTGAAATTCTTCCCATCGCTAACGGACGGAAGCCGCGGGGATCACGCGCCGCAAAAATCCGGTCCGGACTGATCATCACCAGCGAGAATGCGCCTTCAACGCGTCGCAACGCGTCGGCCATTGCTTCCGGCAGAGTCTGTTCTTTAGAGAACGCGATCAGGTGGACGATAATTTCAGTGTCGCTCGTAGTCTGAAAAATCGAACCCTGGCTTTCCATGCGCCCGCGAAGTTCAGACGCATTTACCAGATTTCCATTGTGTGCCAGCGCCATCATCCCTTTATTCGATTGCACCATGATGGGTTGCGCATTGAGCAACGACGAGTCGCCGGCAGTCGAATAACGGGTATGTCCGATGGCTAGCGTGCCGTGGAGTTTGGCGAGTTCTTCCTCGGTAAAGATGTCCGCGACCAACCCCATGGCCTTGTGCATGTTCAGGGTCATGCCGTTGGAGGTCACGATGCCAGCGGATTCCTGTCCCCGATGTTGCAGCGCGTGGAGCCCGAGGTAGGCGAGCTTTTCGGCCTCAGGGTTGGAGTAAATTGCCACCACTCCACACTCGTCGTGAAATTTCTCGGAAGGAAGCATATAGCTATCAGCCCTCAGCTTTCAGCGCTCAGCTAACCCATCACAAACCACGTAGGGACAGACGCCCTCGGCTGTCCAGTCGAGCAAAGCTCGACAATAAACTAAACTGAAACTTCCAATTCTGCCAACGCCTTCTCTAATGCACCCTCAAAATCTTCGCGCAATTCAACCACCCTCGCCGACACTACGACCTTGCTATCGAGTAAAATCTCAAATTTTTCAGGAATCGTCTCCCCGATTATTTCAGAAGAGAGGCCGTATTTTACCGCTATTTGTTGGATTCCCGGCAGATGACTTGGGTCGCAAGAGATAATGATTCGGCTGGCGTCTTCCCCAAATAGTACAAATTCAGCCGGAAGCCCTTGCGATGCAATATCAGCTTTAATTCCAATGGTTTGCGCCATTCCCGCTTCCGCCAAAGCGACAGCGATTCCGCCGTCCGAGCAGTCATGCGCCGATTCAATCAACCCGGCACGGATCATCTCAATGATCCCTTTCTGAAGCGCTGCCTCTCTCTCAACCTCAAGCGCCGGAGGGAACCCCCAAATCTGCCCAAGAATCTCCTTCGCGTATTCAGACGATCCGAACTCAGATTCCGCGTCGGTCACATCGCCAGGGTCGGACGCTCGCAGCAAAACCACCGTGCGTCCAGCATTGCGAAAGTGCGGAAACACCGCTCTGCCAATATCCTCAAGAGTTCCAACAATCCCGATCACCGGAGTCGGATAGATGCCCTCACCCAAGGTCTCGTTGTAGAAGCTGACATTCCCGCCCGTGATTGGCACCTCCAATTCTTCGCAAGCCTTGGTGATGCCGTCGATCGTTTGCGAAAACTGCCACATGATCTGCGGCTTTTCCGGATTGCCAAAGTTCAAGCAATTAGTCGCGCCAATCGGCATCGCTCCCGAGCAGGCTACATTGCGCGTGGCCTCGGCAACGGCATGCATCGCGCCTAACTTTGGATCGAGATAACACCACCGCCCGTTGCCATCGAGTGCCATCGCTAGTCCCCGATCAGATCCCTTGATGCGGAGCACTCCAGCATCCCCGGCGCCGGGTCCTTCGACCGTGTTGGTCTGCACCATGTGATCGTATTGCTGCCATACCCATCGCTTTCCGCAGATGTTAGGACTTCGCACTAATTTCTTCAGATTGGAAGTGTGATCAGAGACGCGGCCCAGCTCAATTCCTTCAGGCATCTCCCGCGAAACGGGCGGCTCCCATCGCTCCATGGGACGTTTGTAAACCGGCGCGTCATCGGTTAGCGCGGGATTCGGAATTTCGGCAACGACTTCTCCGTGATGAAGAACCCGCATCGTGTCTTCGCTGATGACCTGGCCGACTTCGACCGCGTCGAGCCCCCACTTCTCGAAGACGCGAAAGACTTCATCCTCGCGTCCTTTTTGTGCCACCAGCAACATTCGTTCCTGCGATTCGCTCAGCATGATTTCGTAGGCGCTCATGCCAGTTTCGCGTTGAGGAACGCGGTCGAGTTCGATTTCAAGGCCTACATGCCCGCGCGCGCCCATTTCGCATGTGGAACACGTCAGCCCTGCAGCACCCATGTCTTGGATTCCGACAATCGCGCCGGTCTGCATCGCTTCCAGGCAGGCCTCAAGCAAAAGCTTTTCCATGAACGGATCGCCAACCTGCACATTAGGACGCTTCGCTTCCGACCCCTCGCTGAACTCTTCGCTGGCCATGGTCGCGCCATGAATTCCATCGCGCCCAGTTTTCGAGCCAACGTAAATTACCGGATTACCGACGCCCGCAGCCTTGGCATAAAAAATCTCATCCCGCCGAACCAGCCCCAGAGCAAAGGCATTCACTAGAGGATTGCCGGAATAGCAAGGCTCAAACTTAGTCTCGCCACCCAGATTCGGCACGCCAAAGCAATTCCCGTAAGAGGCCACTCCGCTGACTACTCCCTCAAGCACAGAATGATTCTTATGAATCTCGGCCCGTGTAGATGCTCGTGTGGCGCGGACACTCTTGTCCGCGGCTTCTGACTTTTCAATCGGTGCCTTTTCGATCGGCCCAAATCGCAGTGAATCCATCACCGCGACAGGTCGCGCGCCCATAGTAAAAATGTCGCGGAGAATTCCACCGACCCCGGTCGCCGCACCCTGAAACGGCTCAATAAACGAAGGGTGATTATGAGATTCAATCTTGAAAGCGCACGCCCATCCATCGCCAATATCGATGATGCCGGCATTTTCCCCTGGCCCTTGAACCACGAGCTTGCTGCGGGTAGGCAGTCTTTTCAAATGCACACGCGATGATTTATACGAACAATGCTCGCTCCACATCACGCTGAAAATTCCAAGCTCGGTGATGGTGGGTTCCCGTCCACCCAAAAGCCGTTTGATTTTCTCGTACTCGTCCGGAGTGATTCCGTGCTCCCAGATGACTTCCGGAGTAATGGCAGAGGTCAAGGACGTAGACATGGGGAATATCTATTGTCGCATCTGGCGCCACCAGTTGAGAAGAAAAACAGATTTTTTCCACAAAATCGTCGTTGGCCGTTGGCCGTTGGTCGTTGGCAAAGAAGATGGGTCCAGGATTGAATTGTTCATCCGTTCGTTTGCAGATTTGCCAACGACCAACGACGAACGGCCGCCCTTATACTGTCCACGAATGAAATCCATCATCGTCGGCACGGCGGGCCATATCGATCACGGCAAGACCGCCCTCGTTAAGGCTCTAACCGGAATCGATGCCGACCGCCTTGACGAAGAAAAGCGTCGCGGCATCACCATTGACATCGGATTCGCGCATCTCGAACTACCGGCTGAAAACGGCGAGACTATCCGCATTGGATTCATCGATGTGCCCGGTCACGAGCGCTTTGTGCGAAATATGCTGGCCGGTGTCGGCGGAATCGATCTTGTGCTTTTGGTAATCGCCGCGGATGAATCCATTAAACCCCAGACCCGCGAGCACTTCGATATTTGCAGATTGCTTTCCGTACGCCGGGGAATAACCGTCCTGACGAAATCCGACTTGGTGGATAAAGAAACTCTCGACGTGGTGCGCCTCGAAGTGGAGGAATTCGTCCGTGGATCATTCATTGAAACGCCTGAAGCGCCCATCGTGGCGGTAAGTTCAATGACGGGCGCAGGTCTCGGAGAGTTGCGAAGGGAGCTGCTCAAGCTTGCCCGGGATACGCCCGCGAGGATCGCCACTGCGTACCCGCGCTTGCCCATCGATCGTGTTTTCTCGATGAAGGGTTTTGGAACCGTGGTTACCGGCACCTTGATTTCCGGCACTATTCGCCACGGGGACGAACTTGAAATATTCCCCGACCGGAAGAAAGTTCGCGTGCGCGGCCTTCAGGTTCACAGCCAGTCAACAGAAATAGCGGTTGCTGGCGAAAGAACAGCGGTGAATTTGGCTGGAGTTAGCATGGACGAACTAGGCCGCGGCATGACTCTGGCATCTCCCGCAACTTTCCAGCCGACGAATCGCATCGATGTATCGCTGTCGCTGCTGCTGTCCGCAAGACCGCTGAAACATCGGACGCGTGCACGCTTTCACTCGTACACCATGGAGACCACAGCAGAAGTCTTTCTGTACGAATCGAAACAGCTGGCGCCCGGTCAAGATGCTTTCGCCCAATTGAGATTTTCAGACTCGACTTTATTACTGCCCGGAGATCGATTCATCCTTCGCCAGCTTTCTCCGGCCATAACCATCGGCGGCGGCATTGTGCTGGACAATGCTCCTGCAACGAAAGTCAGGGCAGCGTCGCATGTTGATTTTCTAAATATTCTGAAAACCGGCTCGCGAATCGATGTTCTTCGGGCCCGCGTCAGCAATCGCGGGACGCGCGGAGTTACCATTGCCCATGCGATCGCGCAAACTGCCTGGACGCCCGCGGAAATCAAATCCCTGGCGTCACAAATTCCCGAAATCTTGCAGATTGATGATCTGCTTATCAGTGAGACAGCCTTCGAACAGATCCATGACTTGATGGTTTCAACCCTCGATGCCTTCCACAAACAAAATCCTCTGGTGGATGGAATGGGCAAAGAAGAACTGCGTGAACGTCTACCCACTCATCCGCCGCCGGTCTTTGAGAGAATGCTCAAAGAGGCTTCGAAGTCGACACAGATCGAGCTGGCCGGGGATCTCATTCGCCTGCCGGGCCGTGGCGTCAGAATGAAGGACGACGAAGCCGAATCCAAGCGAATCATTGAGAGCGCGTTTTCATCGGCGGGATTGAAAGTCCCTTCCCTGAAGGAAGTACTGAACGGCCTCAAGATCGATAAAGCGCGCGCACAAAAAATAGTCACCCTTCTTCTACGGGACAAGACGCTGGTGAAGATTTCGGAAGACTTGGTATTTCATTCCGCGGCACTCGAGAATCTTAAAAACTCCTTGGTACTGGAAAAGAAGAAATCGCCAAAAATGGACGTAGCTCGCTTCAAAGACATAACAGGAGTGACTCGCAAGTATGCCATTCCTTTACTTGAATATCTCGATCGCGAGCACATAACCCGCAGAGTAGGGGAAGAACGACTAATCCTGTGAACCGCGGGGTCCGCCGCTCAGACCGCTTCGTTAAGCTCTTCCGCGACATCCGCGGATTCTTCCTCAAGCATGAAACTCAGAACTTCCTGCGGCACGGGATTATTCCAAACCGGCGCGAACGACTGCCGATGCAACGGACAAGGGCCATGCTCGCGTAACGCCGCAATGTGACGAGGAGTGCTGTATCCCTTGTTTGAGGCCAGACCATACACGGGAAAGATGGGATCCCACTCGCGCACCATCGCATCGCGGGCAACTTTCGCAATGATAGACGCTGCGGCGATAGAGGCCGACAGTGCATCTCCGTGGATGATTGCATTTTGCGCGATTTCGCAATCCAAACGCAGCGCGTCCACCAAAAGATGATCCGGTCCAGGCTGCAATTGCCCGACAGCCAATTTCATCGCCACGCGGGAAGCTTGGTAAATGTTGATTTGATCGATACGGGCCGCATCCACTGCGGCAATGGACCAGCCAATTGCATGCTCGCGAATTCTTTCCGCCAAAAGCTCTCGCCGTTCCGGCAGGAGAAGTTTGGAGTCCCTTAGGCCTCGAACGCGGTATTTCGGGTCCAGAATGACGGCAGCCGCCACGACAGGCCCAAAAAGGGAACCGCGCCCAACTTCGTCGACACCCGCAACTAAATGCGCCCCCGCTAACCAGGCCTTTTTCTCATATTTCAGGGTACAGTGCAGGCGTTTCAACAGCCGAAGCTTCGCCGCAGCAGCAGAAAGGGGCTTTTGGGGCGCGAGTTTTGCCGTGGCGGCCATTCTGCCGGGAAATATCTTAAGACCGATGAGCCCATCCTCTACGAACCAGGCCTGTGGAGCAAGAGAGGAAAACCGAGACGATAACCGAGACAATAGTGTTGGCGGTGATCCCGCAGGTAACCTCCAATCAATTACCCCAGTAAATTGACCGCTCTAGAGGCGGCTGTTACTTTCGGCTGCGAGGTACCTTTTGTCCGCAGATCCTAAACTCTCCGGATTGCCCGGCACCGATCCAGAGCGCTACGACACCCGCGTGGAAGTCGCATTACCTCTCCGTGTGACTTTCTGGGACTGCGAAAACAAACCCCTCCTCGCCATGGCCTGCACCTATGATATTTCATCTCGCGGCGCCCGCATCAGCGGGCTGCGCGCAGTTGTCGAAGCGGGAGACATAGTCGCCGTCGAGCGCGGGAAAAACAAGACATTTTGTCGCGTGGTGTGGGTGGGAGATTTAAATTCGAAGCAGCGCGGACAAGTCGGCATTCAGAGTGTCGAAGCCGACCGTTTGATGTGGGACACCGAAATGCGCGAAATGAGCACCGTTTTCGATCCCCTTCCGATCGAGAAGCCGTCGAACGGAAACGTTCGCTATCGCGACGAGAACCGCAGGAAGCACTCGCGCTTCAAGATCGCAGGCAGTGCGGAAGTGAATCCAGAGCCTCCGAGGACAACTCGCATTAAGGCGGCCCTGAAAGATCTGTCTGAGCTGGGATGCCTCATCAGCATTCAAAACGCGCCGCCGTTGGGCTCGGACGTGGCGCTAGTACTTAAGATTGAAAACTATGAGTTCAATTTGATGGGACAGGTTCGGCACGTAGATTCCGGAGACGGCACGGGAATCCAGTTTCATAAAATCCGCAAAGGCGACCGCCAGATGCTCCAATACCTGCTTCGCAAACTGGCCGAGCAGGAACTCGAACAGTCATTCGAGATTGAACTCCAGCGCTAGTTCTTCGGACTTCTCCCCGAGTCAAAGATACGTCGCGAATCAGTCCATAAACGCATTGTCATTCCGAGCCCGTAAATAGGCACGACTGCGAGAAGCGCGACGCGAGGAATCTGCTTCTAAAAATCTAAGCCTTAGTCGCTGGCGCAACATGCTCGCGGTCGACGTCCTTGAGGCGGGCAGCCTTGCCGCGCAATCCACGCAGATAATACAGCTTCGCGCGGCGTACTTTAGACGATCGCACCAATTCCACTTTATCAATCACCCTGGAATTCTGCGGAAAAATGCGTTCGACGCCCTGCCCAAAGCTCATCTTGCGGACAGTGAAGCTAGCCTGCGGACCGCGGCTGCGGGAGATTACCACGCCTTCAAACGCCTGCAAACGTTCCTTGTCGCCTTCCTTGATCCGCACGTGGACGCGAATGGTATCTCCGGGAACAAAATCCGGAATGTCCGTGCGTTTGGCTTTCGCCAGAAGTTTTTCAATAATTAAACTTGTCATAAGGGTGCCTCTCTCCTAAATCTCGCGAAACGCTTAAAAAACCGCTTCTAGCTCCTGGCTTCTAGCTTGACCAGTCTCTCACTGCATTTCTTCGCCGATACTCACTGTACCCGTCCCTAGCTAGAAGCTATAAGTCAGAAGCTAAAAGCTGCTCCTGATCTCCTCCAGCAATTCCATATCTTCATCGTCCAAAACCGCCTCGTCGATTAGATCTGGACGGTTCCGCATCGTTTTCTCAATTGCAGTCCGGCGGCGCCAGCGCCGTATCTCTTCGTGATTTCCCGAAGCCAGCACTTCGGGAACCTGCCACCCGCGAAAGTTCGCCGGACGGGTGTAGTGCGGATAATCCAGCAAGCCCCCGGAAGCGCACGTCGAATTCGGCGTGTCGCCGTCGTGCGCATGGGGTCGCGAACTGAACGACTCCTGCCGCGACGACGCGTCATTTCCCAACGCCCCCGGGATTAGTCGCGAAACCGCATCCACAATTACAGCAGCACCCAATTCTCCGCCACTAAGAACGTAGTCACCGATCGAAATTTCGCGATCCGCCAGATGAGTTCCAACTCGCTCATCCACTCCTTCGTACCGGCCGCAGATCAGCACCATGTGATTCATGTTGGAAAGCTCTTGCGCGGTTTCCTGAGTGAAACGCTTTCCCTGCGCCGAAAGCAGCGTCACCGTTTCTTTCGCTCCCGCGCTTGAACGACTCTCGCGGTCGCTCACACCCAACTTTTCAACACATTCAAAGATCGGTTCCGGCTTGAGCAACATGCCCTCGCCGCCGCCAAATGGACGGTCATCCACCGTCTTGTGCCGGTCGTGCGCGAATGCCCGTAAGTCATGGACTTCAATCTCGACCAGCCCAGCTTCACGAGATCTGCGAACAATACCGAAATCCAACGGCCCACGAAAGAAATCCGGAAAGATCGTTATGATGTCGATCTTCATCGCGGACCGTCATTTCTTTCTTCCGCTGCGTTCCGTCTCACGCTGCTGCTGTTTCTCCTCAGCCGTCATCGGAGCGTTCACTTCGAGGATTCCATCTGGCAAAATCATGTCAATGCGCTTCCGCTCGAGATCGACATTCTTCAGATAAGCTTCCGCGTAAGGGATTTCATGCCGCCGCGCCCCTTGCTTTACAACCAGCAACGGCGCTTCTCCCGCGCCAAACTGCACATCCTCAACCGTTCCAATTTCCCGATTCGCGTCGAAGACTGCACATCCCACTAGATCACTGACGTAAGTCCATCCCTGATCCAGTTGTGCGCGTTGCTCTCGCGGAACCTGTAACTCGGACCCGACCAGCCTCTCCGCGTCAGAAATGGAATTCACTCCGGCGAACTTCAGGACTAACAATCCCTTATGCGGCCAAAGTTCTTCCAGTTGAAGTTCACGCCGGCTTTCACTTCGGTTCACTGCTGAGAGGCGCATCCCTTGCTTGAATCGATCGGGAACGTCACTGTGCAACTCAGCTGCTATCTCGCCATGCCGCCCTTGCGTCTTCAGGATACGGGCGACGGTTATGTATTCGCCTTCGATCCGAATCTCCTACTGTTACTGTGATGACTGGCGGTTCTCTTCGCTAGTTTCCGGCTCGATAATGTCCAACTCAAAGCGCTTGCGAGATCTCCCGCCAGCGGCGGACAGCAAACTGCGCATGGCGCGAACCGTACGGCCCTGCTTGCCAATCACCTTGCCGACATCTCGCGGTCCGACTTCCAGCTCGATCACCGTTTCTCCCGGCTCTTCAACGACCGTGACCGAGACCTTCTCCGGATCATCGACCAGGGACTTGGCGACGTACTCGATCAGTCGCTGCACATCCACGGTCTGGCCACTTCCACCAGCTTCAGTCATAAGCGATTTCCTGTTTTCGATGAAGAGATGAAAAATCAGGCGACGGGGCTAGCGACGGCCGGAGCTGCTGGGGACGCGATCTTCGACACGCGAGACGACATCTGCGCGCCTTTGGATATCCAGTAATCGATGCGCTCGCGCTTGAGTTCAACGCTGGCAGGACTTGTCCGCGGATTGTAAGTTCCCACGACTTCGACCGGACGGCCATTGCGAGCCCTTTCTTTCTCGATAACCACAACACGATAATAGGGTTGCTTGCGCGCTCCAATGCGCGCCAGACGAATCATTAACACAGAGCGTAAGTCCTTTCTAAATCGTTCGGCAGGTATAAGGCAAACCATTATTATGCCGGAGCTTAAAGCCAATAGCAAGGTGAGGTTTGGGTGATTCAGTGCAGTTTCAAACTGCGTTGCCTTCATACCCCTGTCATCCTGAGAGCAGTGGCTGCTTCCCAACCCGAACCAGTCGCGAAGTCGAAGGACCCCATTAGCTTATTTGTTGTCTCTACGCAGCGCGCGTGTAAGTTCGCGCCCGTTGTGGTTAAATTCTTTGCAAATGATTCAACGAGTTCTGGCTTTTCCTGCCGCCATCTTGCTGGCCGCCTTCGGTCTCTTTGCGGCCTTCCCCCAGCAATCTACTACTGGCTTCGTCGAAGCTGCCCGTCTCAACAACCTCGGGGCGGCCTACATGAATCAGCAGCTATTCGAAAAGGCTTTGAAGAATTTCGAACAGGCGGCAAAACTCGACCCAACTTTGGATATCGCCCGCGTGAACCAGGGTGTCGCGCTGCTTAATCTGGGACGCATCGACCCTGCCAAGACGCTTCTCGACGATGCGGTCAAGCGCAACCCGAAAGATCCATACGCCTGGTACAGCCTGGCACTGCTAAGCAAAAATAGCAGTGATCCCCAAGCGGCAGTGGACGCTTTCCACCACGTGATTGAAATCGATCCCGACGACGCCGATACATGGTATTTCCTGGGCTCGGTGTATTCGCAGCTCAGGCAGTTTCCGCCAGCGATTGACGCATTCGAGCACGCGCTCAAGATCAATCCGCTGCATGCCTCGGCGCAGTTTGGTCTTTCGCGCGCGTACCAGCAATCCGGCGACCCGGATCACGCCCGAGAGCATCTGGCCCGCTTCCAATTCATTACTCAGAAAAAACTCGGCACCGCCATCAGCCTCGCGTACGGAGAGCAGGGAAAATATTCGCTCGTGGAAGAATCCCCCGCGTCAGTAGAAAAAGTTCCGCCCGCGATTCCGGTGAAGTTCGTGGACGTGACAGAGAGCGCAGGTCTAAGAACGAAAGCGTCGACCGCCTCGGGCAGTGATCTAGCTTCATATCTGGGACCTGGGGCATGTTTTCTCGATTACGACGGCGATGGCAAAATCGACATTTTTCTACCAGACAACGGTGCCGAAGGCGGCATGTCGCTTTACCACAATCTGGGAAACGGAAAATTTGAAGACGTAACGAAGAAAGCGGGGCTTGACCCGACGGTTCACGCAATTGGCTGCACAGCGGGCGACTACGACAACGACGGCGCGACAGATTTAGCCGTCAGTTTCAAGGGGCGTGTGCTGCTGTTACACAACGAAAAGAACGGCACGTTTAAAGATGTCACACAAGCCGCTGGAATAAAAGATGACGGACCGAATGTCGGAGTGACCTTCATTGATTATGACCATGATGGCGACATTGATCTTTACATCGCGCGCACTCAGAACATTCCCGCACCTGGTCCACAGGAACCAATCCGATTCCCCAGTGGGGTGTCCTTCGCCGGAAATGCCATGTTGCGAAATAACGGGAACGGGACGTTTACGGACGTCAGAGGGGATCTTGGGCTCGGCGCCGATCCCAGTTTCAATGCGATCGGAACTGACTACAACAATGACCGTGCCGTCGACCTGGTCGTTACCGATCTGAAAGGTCCAACGATTTTTGAGAATCCACGCGAAGGCCCGTTCCCGGCAAAGTCGCCTTGGTCATCAGGCCCTGCGCTCAGCCTCGGAATTGCCGTTCTCGACTTTAACCACGACGGGTGGATGGATTTGGCATTCACTCACGGTGCCCCGCCTGGGATTACGCTCTGGCGTAATAACCACAGCAAGAGCTTCGACCCAGTCACGCTGCCCGCGACAAATTGGGTCAAAGCTTTCGGCGTTGCCGCCTTCGACTACGACAACGATGGCTGGGTTGACCTCGTCGCCGTCGGCGAAACAAAAGATGGGCGTGGCGAAGTAAAGCTCTTCCGCAATCTCGGCCCCGACGGTTTCAAAGACGTCACCGCAGACGTTGGACTCGACAAAATCCAACTCAAAGAGCCCCGTGCAATCATCACCGGAGATTACGACGGTGACGGCACCACCGACCTGCTAATCACTCAGAATCACGGCCCCGCCGTACTACTTCGAAACGAGGGTGGCAATAAAAATAACTGGCTGCGGCTTGCGCTCACCGGATTGAACGACAACAAGAGCGCCATCGGAACCAAAGTGGAAGTGTTTGCCGGAGGCAATCGCCAAAAATTTGAAATTGCCGGATCGTCGGGATACTTGGGCCAAAATTCCACGCAGATTACGATCGGTCTCGGACAATCGAAACAAGCTGACGTAGTTCGCATGCTATGGCCCACAGGAGTTTTGCAAGATGAAATCGAAGTCGCGGCAAATCACCAGCAGGCTTACACAGAAATCGACCGCCGCGGCAGCTCCTGTCCAACGCTGTTTGTCTGGGACGGCGCCCACTACGAGTTGGTCGCCGACGTCCTCGGCGCCGGCGTCGTGGGCCATTGGGTTGGACCGGGGCAGCGCAACATCCCACGCCCAACTGAATATGTGAAAGTCGATCGCAATGCTTTACGAGAGAAAAACGGGAACCTTAGTTTCCGCCTGATGGAGCCGATGGAAGAAGTCGTCTATCTCGATCGAGTGCGATTGCTAGCCGTCGATCATCCCAGCGATGTCGAGGTTTATCCCAACGAATATTTCGCGAGCAATCCGCCTTATCCGGAGTTCAAAGTGATTGCCAGCCGCGACGCACGCCCTCCTGCGGGCGCATGGGACGAACACGGCCATGACGTTCTCCCAAGCCTGCTGGCTCATCGTTATTTCGGCGATTTTGATTTACTCCCGTTTAAGGGTTTCACCAAACTGCACGGCCTCGAGCTTGATCTGGGACAGCCCTACCACGGCGGTCCATTGCAACTGCTGATGCATGGCGAAATCGAATATTTCACCGCCACCGGCATGTACGCTGCCGATCAGGCTGGCATTCAGGCGATCGCTCCTTATGTAGAAGCTCAAGATGCAAACGGAAAGTGGAAGCGCATCTCGGACGACGTGGGATTCCCCGCCGGCCTTCCACGTACCATCACCGCCGATCTCAGCCGTGTGCTGCCTGAAGGAACGCGCCGCATGCGCATCTCGACCAACCTGCAGATCTACTGGGACAGCATTCTGATCGACCGCTCCGAACAGAAATCGACTTCACATCTGACCGAAATCCCGCTGGAAAGCGCTAACCTGGATTTCCATGGCTATCCGCGCCAGATCGAAGGTCAACCGCCCGGCAATGTGAAGTACGTCTACGAGCAGGTCAGCCGAACCGGACCATACGCGCGGCAGGCAGGAACTTACACACGGTACGGAGACGTGCGTGAGTTGCTATCCAGCTTCGACGATCGCCTCGTTGTATTTGGATCCGGCGAAGAGGTCGCGCTGGAATTCGACCCTCGATCGCTGCCTCCTCTACCAAAAGGATGGACACGCGACTACTTCTTCGAAGCAAACGGCTACGAGAAAGATATGGACTTCTACGCTGCCGAGGGAAGCACGGTCGAGCCGCTGCCGTTCCGCCGCATGGGCGGATATCCATATCCAGGCAAGTCATTCCCCGCAGACGAATCTCACGTTGACTATCTGCTGAACTACAACACGCGTTACGTATCC
>Ga0073928_10004341_pt1 | contig 21113 bp, 17 predicted proteins | sample PaiPotPPA55metaG_FD_76969 | JGI IMG/M metagenome (GOLD analysis project Ga0073928, IMG submission 76969) | Iron sulfur acid spring bacterial and archeal communities from Banff, Canada, to study Microbial Dark Matter (Phase II) - Paint Pots PPA... ...
CTCATGTGGGCGGCCTATCGGAACATCCCAACTATTTCCGCCGTCCGTTACTTCCCGGGCGGTTCGATCAGCTTCACCGTTGAGAACCTGAACCCGAACAAAACCAATCTCGTCCAATTCGGCGCCAGCGCATCGTCCGGTGCCTGGAGAACCATTGGCACCAACGTCACCGGCGTCTGGAGCACCCTCAGCACCGACGTTATCGGCGCCACCATCATCGTCACCAACGTCACGGGCACGAATTCCTTTATCTTCCAGGGCCCATCCTCCAACCACACCCAAGGTTTTTACCGCGTGGTGCAACTGCCGTGAAAGCGGATAAGCTCCAGGCCAATCAAAGGGTCAAAGGGTCAAAGGGGCCATAACTTTTCACTTTTTGGCCCTTTTCGACTTCGACTCTTTCGCAGTTCGCTTACCTGCCAAATATAACTTGTTGTTCAGGCTTTTCCAGCTTCCCATGTCCAATCGCTGGGCGATTTGCCGAATCGCAAAGGGGTCGTCTTTAGTATCGTTAACTCCGGTCAACGGCCCCGCACATTCTCCCGGCCATGCCAACTGGGCAAGTGCGAGAGCTGCGTCTTTGTTCCCATGTTCAGCCGGTGCGCGACTCACTCCAAACTCATCGTCTTATCCGCCCGCGGGCGCATGGCGGTTGGTGCGCCTTCAAGTTCATTTTTTCGCTTCCGGCAACTCCCCCCCACCGGCACGCGCGCAAGGGCTGCCGAGGCGGCGGTTCATAATCGGAAGGGCTTTCTCTTGAAGCGATAAGGAACGGCGTCTTCCTTAATGTGGAAACCGATTTCTTTGGGTGATCCAGGAGGCGGCGGGGCCATGAGCTTGCGGATGGCCTCGAAAAGGGAATGGATGGGTGTGTCGTGGCTCTCAATTTTGCGTTCCAATTCGGAAAGCTAATGCGCCAGCTCCTTGTGCAACAAAAGCGCTTCTCTGAGCCGAACGAAAGCGCGCATGATGTCCACATTGACTTGGACGGCGCGAGGGGACCGTAAAACGCCGGAGAGCATCGCGACGCCTTGCTCTGTGAATGCGTAGGGAAGATACCGACGTCCGCCGTGGCCTGAACTTGAAATTCCAAAGTGGAATCTCAAGTTTTCAACCTCCGCCGAGGTAAGCTGAAACATGAAGTCCCCGGGAAAACGGTCCAGGTTTCGGTGGACGGCTTTATTCAGGTTGCCGGTTGTCACCCCGTAGAGAGAGGTCCGGTCGCTAGACATAAACGCGGGGAGAGTTTGCTGTGAGGGATCGATGCCGTCAATCCGTCTTCGAAACGGCAAGAAAGGCCGGGCGCATCTTGACACTACCACCGAACTGGCAGCGGGACGCTGCCAGAACTCGCAGGCGAGGACGCCCGCGCTACGAAGCGCAGCCGTCCCGGCTGCGAGTTCACGGGGCGTCTCCGCCCCGTGTTCCTTCGGGTCGGAAATGGTGGTAGTGTCAAGATGCGCCCAGAAAGGCCATTGAGGCGATTCCGTGCGACAGAACAAGGGCGAAAAACCAGGAATGGGGCAATGGGGGCTGGGAGGGTCTTCGTAAGTGCCGCAGCGGCAAGGACTTACGTGTTTACATGAGAATACTTCGATTTATTTGAATATTTGAGTTTGACAAAACGTCATATGTAGTGTAGCAATGATGTATGGTCGAAATGACCGAGATTGGGCCAGGCGGGGCTTTTGGGCGGGCATTGAACGTGCTGCCCCGAACTCCGATAAATCGCGAGCAAGAGCCTTCGCGAGCCCCGAAGGCACCCGCTCGCGATTTATCGGAGTTCGGGGCGGGCAGGCGGGTTCGGGGCGCTCCCGCCTTCGCCGAGGCTTGCGCCTCCGCTTGGGAAGCTATGGCGGGCAGGCCGGGGATGCGGCGGGGTCCCCCTCCTTATCTCGGTGGCTACGGCGGCGGGCAAGTTCGCCCGATTCAAAGCAATTCAAACCAGTTAAAACCAATTCAAACCAAAAAAAGGCAATGTGGTAGCACGGGCGACTCGCCCGTCCCGTCAGGCGACCCAGCCCGCACAGCGGGCAGCTCTTGTGTTGTTCCATCTCCTGACGGAACGGAAGCAACGCCTCGATCCAACCGAAACCGTCCGTTCGCAAAAAAGGCCGCCGGGTCCCGGTCGGCGGTGCCAGCCAGGTTCGGCGATGTAAAGCTATGTAAAGCCATGTAAAGCCATGTAAAATTAAAATTTCCGTTCCGCCGCCGAAATTCGACACAGCGTAATAAGAAACATTACATTTTCGGCGCACGCCCGCGCAACGCGGGCAGATGTGCCATCGCTCTTTGAAATTGAAATGGGTTGAGGCTTCCAGCAAGCCGGGCAACGCAATCCCGCAAGCCGTCGAAACACGGTAAAACACGCCAAAACACGCCAAAACACGGTAAAACACGCTAAAAAAACATAGGGATGGGGGTAAATGACACTTGACAAGTTTCATAAGACATTACGCCGCAAGAACTTACGGCAAATCGACCCGAAACTCACAGCAAGTGATCCCCGCGACGAAACCGCACAGGAGCGCGGCCTTCAGGCCGCTTTCCCGAAACTCACCGCTAATGACGTCCGACGACGAACGCTAGGCCCGTCAAGGCGAGTCAAGCCCAGTCAAGCCTTTGAATTTTGCACGGCGAGTTTCGAACACCCAAAGCGAATCCCCGAAAGGTATTCGTGGGGTAGTCCGTTTGACACCAAATCGAACCAAATCCAACCTGAGAGTTGCTCACGGCTCTTTCTTGCGGCGCGCTCCGAGCCGGCAGGTTGGCACATTACCCGCTTTCTTTTCATTGGCGCGCGAGGGTTTGGCTCTTGCGGGCAGCAGGCTGCTCCGCGGCTCCGCGAAGTGTACCGTGCGGAGACAGAGTTGTCTTATTTGGTTATGGTCGAAAGTAGAATGACCGGAACTATGGCCATCGAATCCCTAGTGGCGGCGCTTGACGACGCCGACAGCGACACGCGTGAGGCGGCCGCCATTGCCTTGGGCCGCCAGGGCGATCCGCGAGTGTCCGACGCGCTGGCCAATTGTCTTAATGATACCGAGCCGGGCGTGCGCGTCTGCGCCGCCGTGGCGCTCGCCAAACTGGGCTGGTCGCCCGCGACGAGCGAGCAACGCTCGGGCTTCGTATTGGCGTTTGACGAACTCCAGGCCGCCGCGACCGCGGGCGAGGACGCGGTGCGTCCTATTTTCGAGGAGCTGGCGCACGCCATTGGACTCGAGGGCCAACCCCATCCCGAGGCGTTCGAGCCGGCAGAAGTTGCCGGAAACAATTTTGTTTTGGAAACTCCAACTGCGACCTTGCAAGCCGAGCCGGCAGAGGCAAACGGCGATTCGTTCGAAGAATTCGCGGGCTTTGTCCAGTCGTGCGAACCGCCGGCGGAACTGCCGCCCGAGATTCCTTTCGAGACGGCAGACGACGAGATGGACGGCACGGAAGCAGCCGGAGTGGCCAATTTGATTGCGGCGCTTGAGGATCCAGACGCGACAACGCGAGTTTCCGCCATCGAGGAACTGAATCAGGCGCAAGGCGAGGAGGTTACGGCGGCGGTTCTGAACTGCCTGAGCGATCCCGATCCGACTGTGCGGCTGGCCGCCGCGCGAAGCATCGAGAATTGGGGCGACCCGGCCCACGTGCCGCACTTCCTGGCCTTGCTGGCCGACGAGCATTGGGAACTGCGGATGCTCGCCATCCGCTTCGTTTCGCGCATGAACGATCCGCAGGGCGCGGCCACGCTGTGCCCGCTCCTGGCCGACACGAACCTTCACGTGCGCCGCGCCGCCGCCCAGGCTTTGGGCGTCACGCGCAATCCCGCCGCCATCGAGGACCTCGTCGTCACCCTGGTGGACGAGGAAGCGACGGTGCGCACGGCCGCCACGACCGCGCTCGAACAGATCAATCCATACTGGGCGGCTTCCGCCGAGGCGCAACGCGCCCAACCGCGGTTACAGGCATTGCTCACGGACAATCGTCCGCGCACCAGCGCCTCCGCCGCGCAACTCCTCATCCACCTCCGCGCATCCGCAGTGAGTGTCTGAGACGCCGCGGCGCGTTCGGCGAACCCGGCGCTCTTGTCGTGTCGGTGACACGAAGCGGAACGAAATTCACGCAGAAGTGCAAAAAAACTGCCTAAACCAATCCTGCCGTTTCGGGGAATCCACAGAGTATGTTCATGCACTGGATGGCCTGGCCGCTCGCGCCTTTGACAAGATTGTCCTCGGCACTCATCACTACCAGCCGCCCCGTGCGCGGATCGAGCCGCCATGCAATTTCGATGAAATTGGTTCCGGTCACATTTTTGGTGTCGGGCAGGGTCTCGCCCTCGAGCAGGTGGACAAATGGCTCCGTTCCATAGGCCTTCTGATAACAAGCGCGTATCTCCTCCGCCAAATCGCGGGTCGGCGAGGTCGCAGTCCTGGCTGGCGTGAAATACAGCGTGGTGAGAATGCCTCTGTTCACAGGAATCAAATGAGGCGTAAACTGAATCGTTACCTTGGCCCCGGCTGCCAACGAAAGTTCCTGTTCGATTTCCGAAAGGTGCCGGTGCTTCGGCACGCCATAAGGCCGAACGCTTTCGTGGCATTCGACGAACAGATAGTCGGCCTCCACTTTCCGCCCCGCGCCGCTGACGCCGCTCAATGCGTCCGCAATGATTCCGTTGGGCTCGATCAAACCGCCCTTCAGCAAAGGCAGAGTCGGCAACAGAATACTCGTCGGGTAACAGCCCGGGCAGGCCACCAACGACGCCTCGCGGATTTGTTCGCGATGGAACTCGGGCAAGCCATAGACCGACCGGGCCAGCAACTCCGGCGCGGGATGGTCGTGCCCATAAAATTCCTTGTAAACCGCCGCGCTCTTCAAGCGGAAATCGGCGCTCAAATCGATCACCTGGCAGCCGAGTTGGAGCAGGGGGACGGCGAACTCGGCCGCGACTCCGTGCGGCAGGGCCAGAAAGACGATTTGCGCTTGCCGTGCCAGCAACTCGGCCCGCGGCTCGCTGAACCGCAGGCTCCGCGCCATACCCAGATGCGCGAACCTCGGAAATACCTGAGCCACTGTCTGCCCGGCGTATTGGCGCGAGGTCACCGCCGTCAGTTCCACGTGCGGATGCGACAGAACGAGCCGCACCAACTCTTCGCCGGAGTATCCCGAAGCGCCGACGATGGCAACTTTCTTGGAAGGAATCATTCCTGGTTCATCGTTTCAGAGGAGGCCAGGCCGGCCTGGCATTCGTAACGCCGACTGCCAAGTCGGCGGACCGTCCGATCCTTTTCGATGCCGAGTTTTGGCGCCCCTCGATTCAGCAACCTTCCAAACCCGCGCCGCGCGGAGCAGAGGCAGACATTTTACCGTTTGCTGTACTGGAAGCGTTTGCGGGCGCCGGGCTGGCCGTACTTCTTGCGCTCGCGCATGCGGGGGTCGCGTGTCAGCAATCCCTCGGCCTTGAGCAAAGGCCGCAAATTGGCATCCACCGTCAGCAGAGCGCGCGCGAGACCGTGCCGCACCGCGCTGGCCTGGCCGTTCGGCCCGCCGCCGGTCACAGTAATTTGCGCGTCATACTTGCCGCTCATGCCCGTCACCGTCAAAGGCTGCGTGGCCGTGTCCCGCAGCGTGTCCACCCGGAAATAATTCTCGAAGGCCCGGCCATTGACGAGCATCTTGCCGGTGCCCGTGGCCAGGCGCACGCGAGCGACGGCGGTCTTGCGCCGGCCAGTGCCTAAATGTTGCGGAACTTTGTTTTCGGGAACTTTGATGTCGGACATGACGGAAAAATTTGAGAATTGGATTTCAGCGATCGCGGATTAAGCGTTATTTGGCGGGAGCCAGCGTTTGGGGCTGCTGCGCTTCGTGCGGATGTTTGCCGCCCTTGTACACTTTCAATTTGGTCATCAGGACCCGGCCCAGCCGGTTCTTGGGCACCATGCCCCGCACCGCGTGCGTGATCAGTTTCTCTGGCGTGCGGGCGCGGACCTGTTCGACCGAGGTGTACTTCTCGCCGCCCTTCCAGCCGGAATAAGTCATGAACTTCTTGTCGGTTTCCTTCTTGCCGGTGAGGACCACTTTCTCGGCGTTGATGACCACCACGAAATCACCCGCGTCGAGGTGGGGAGTATAGATCGGCTTGTTTTTTCCCCGCAACGTGTCCGCGATCAGCACAGCCAGGCGGCCCAGCACCGCGCCATTGGCATCGATTACATGCCACTTGCGTTCGTCCACATTCACTTTCGGCAAATACGTCTTCATCTTAAGTCCTGACCAAAGAACGGGAAAACTATCAAAGAATCGCGGCAAGTCAACAGGGTTTTTTGACGCGTTCGGCCCAGCCCCGGTACATCGTGACCCCCCTCCGCCTTCGCTTTGGCGGATTTAATGCGTTGTTTTGATGTCACGGGATCGCTTTACCTTTGGCTGGCAGGGCGTCGGCCTCTGGAAGTTCGCCTTACAGGCGCTTGTTTGTAAAGCGTACGCTGTCAGGTTTGCAGAAATCGCAATGTTTTCATGGAAATGCAATTGATCTTGCTCAGCTTGATCGGGGCCGGCGGAGGGGGGTCACGATGTACCGGGGCTGAGCCGGTTTTTTGACGCGTTTTTTGGCAGAGGTGCATCTTCCAAGTAACACATTTCCTTCGTAGGAGTCGAGGTGACGAGACTCTAATTTGTCCCTTTCCTCTGCGGCGCGACGCTCGACCAAGCTGCTTCCCCTTCCCACACGCTGGACAGGCTTTGGCTTTTTCACGCTTCACGCACTTTGTCGCGCCGTAGCTTCAGCGAAGTCGGATCACGCTCTCTCGCTCACGGGCCATACAATCCCCCTCCTGCCCGGCTCATCGACGATTCAACGGGTGAGCTTCGCGGTTAGGGCGCCCTCCAGAAGCAAATTTGCATCCTGAGAGCCCGATGGCGCGGACAATAGCTTCTCGGCTCAATGAGAAATCGCCGGTCTCGAAATTAGTTTTGCGGTCCGCGGGCAGGGGCTAGACTGGCTCCCATGTCGGATCTGCCGAAGATTTCTGTCGTCACGCCGTGCTTTAACAGCGCCGAGACGATTCGGGAGACGCTCGAGAGCGTGGCGCGGCAGGATTACCCGCAGCTCGAGCATATCGTCATCGACGGCGGGTCCACCGACGGCACGATCGAGATCTTGCGCGGTTTTCCGCATCTGACCTGGATTACCGAAAAGGACGAGGGGCATTTTCATGCGATGAACAAGGGCATCGGTCGCGCGACGGGCGAACTGGTGGTCATTCTGAACGCGGACGATTGCTTCCTGCCGGGCGCTTTGCGCACGGTGGCGGCGGCATTCGCCAAAAACCCGGGCTGGGACGCGCTCTTTGGCGATGTCGTTTACGTGGATGCCGAAGGCCGAAAGATTTATCGCCGGCAGGAGGCGGTTTACGACTATTCCGTGCTGCTGTACGGGTTGGATTACATCTGCCATCAAAGCCTATTCGTGCGCAAAGGAATCTATGATCGACTGGGAGGTTACCGGCACAAAGAATTTCTGACATCGGCGGATTATGAATTCAAGCTCCGACTGGGACGGGCCGGCTGCCGCGTTGGGCACGTGCCCGAATGGCTGGTCAATTTTCGCTATCACGCCCGGAACAAATCAGCGGATTTGCGCGTGATTCGGAATTCGAACCGCGAGGCCGGGGAAATCCGCCGCCAATACGGCAACCCCGGCGGCTGGCGCGGAGCCTGTTTGCGGCTCGTTTTCAAGGCCAAACGGCAGGCGCAAAAACTGCTCTGGCGCGGCACTTGCGACTTGATTCCCGGCACGTGGCATCTCCGCTCGCATTTGCAGGAGCGAACCCATGCCTCTTCCACTCCCGGACTGGATAAGTCGTGAATCCTGAGACGCAACCGCACAACTGTTCGTGGGCCGCCAAAAAAGTCTTCGTTTTCCACCCGAAGTTTGGTAGAGTTACTTTCGATTTATTATGATTTGAGACGCCGTTCGGGGCTTCATTTTCTGTCGACAGCATGAAGTTGCTTGTATTTGCCCACACGCCGCCGCCGCACCACGGCCAGAGCTATATGGTGCAGCTCATGCTGGCCGGCTTTGGCGGCGACCGGCGAAAATCCCGCGGTGCGGCTCCTTCCGCGCCTTTGGGCGTGGAGTGCTACCACGTCAACACCCGGCTGTCGCAAAAGCTCGAGGACATCGGCGATTATCGCATCGGCAAGCTCTTCCTGCTGCTCGGCTATTGTCTGCAGGCCATCTGGTGCCGATTCCGTTATGGCGTGCGGAATTTTTACTACATCCCGGCGCCGGGAAAGCCTTCGGCCCTGTATCGGGACTGGCTGGTGATGTTCGTTTGCCGGCCCTTTTTCGAAAGAATCATTCTGCACTGGCACGCGGCCGGCCTGGCCAAGTGGCTGGAAACCAACGTCCAAATGCGCGTGCGTTCGGCGACTTACTTTTTCATGAAACAAGTCGATTTGAGCATCGTGCTCTCGAAGTACAACCGCGCGGATGCGGAAAAAATTTTCTCACGGCAAATCAAGGTCGTTGGCAACGGCATCCCCGACCCGTGCCCGGAATTCGACCGGGAACTTTCGCCGCGCCGCCGCGCGCGCTTCGCCGCCCGCGCGAAGCTTCTGGCCGGCCAAACGCCCACAAACGAAGACCTCGCCTCAGCCGGCGGCGACCCACAGATTCTCCGAATCCTGTATTTGGCGCATTGCACCCGCGAAAAAGGGCTTTTTGACACGCTTGCTGGTGTGGTCATCGCCAACCGCCTGCTGGCCGAGGCGCAGTCGCCCATTTTCCTAAGTTTGATGGTGGCCGGCACGTTCGTATCGGCCGAGGAAAAGTCGGAATTCGATCAAATTATGTCGCGGCCTGGCGCGGCGGCCGGCATCGAGTACCTTGGTTTCGTCGCGGGCGATCAAAAAGACCGGTTGTTTCGACAGGCGGATTTGTTCTGTTTTCCGACCTATTACCAGAACGAGAATCAGCCGGTGAATTTGATCGAAGCGATGGCTTTTGGGCTTCCCATCCTGACCACGCGGTGGCGCTCGATTCCGGAACTGTTCCCGGTCGATTATCCGGGCCTGGTGGCCATCCGCTCGCCCGAGCAGATCGCCCAGGCCATCATCAAGTTGATGAACTGCGAAACCGGCAGCGACTTTCGCGCCGCATTTCTGCGCAGCTTCACCCTGGAACGCCATCTGGCCGGCCTGGCCGAGGCGTTCGGCCATTGCGATTCCGCTCGACCAGGCGCCCTCCCGGCAACCGCTGGCGCGCTTTTGAATTGACAATGAAAAGAATGCAGCATCTTTTGTTTTTCCTTCCGCCGTCGTTATTTGCTTCGGGAACCATGGCCGAAGGCAAATTCATCCAAATTGGTTTTTCCAATTGCCTTGAGGTGGCCAATTATTCCCGGGCGCAGTTCGAAAAAATCGGCCAATTGAAGTGGTATTTCACCCATGCCTCGGTCGGCGCCAACATGATGGATGGCGTGGCCGACCTAAATAAATTGGACCCTGCCTCGTACCAGTTCCATGGCGTCTCGGCCGAGGCCACCCCGCCGGGCACGACCCAAACCGGCGTCATCTACGAGCATCAACGAGGAAATCCCGGTTGGAAGGCCAAGTTCGACCGGTTCCATTCCTGCGTGAGCAACGGCTGGAAATTTCCCCTGGTCAATGTGGCTATGAACAAACTGTGCTATATCGACGAACGCGCCAGCCTCAGTTACTACATCAACTCCATGACGAACCTCGAATCCGCCTTCCCGGATACCGTGTTTGTCTATACCACCATCCCGCTGATGACCGCGGAGAACGGCGCCAATTATCTGCGCAATGGCTTCAACCGCCGGCTGCGGGAATGGTGCCGCGCCAACGGCAAAGTGTTGTTCGACATCGCCGACATCGAAGCACACGATGCCAGCGGCGCTCCCTGCGCGTTCACGTACCGCGGCAAGACGTGCCAAAAGCTTTGCAGCAGCTACACCAAAGATGGCGGCCACCTGAATCCGGAGGGAAGGCAGTTGGTGGCGCGGGGCTTTTATGCGCTTGGAGCTGCGCTCGTGGAGCGGACTGCCAGCACAGGGTCCGCAAAATAGCGCCCGTTTCCGAATCATGATCGTCGGGCGGGAACGCTTTGTCGCGCGCGCAACCCGTGCCGCCGCGCAAACCAAAATCCGGCTTTGGGCCACGTATGTTCGACTCCTGTGAACAGAGTGTGAATATCCCGTTAATAAGTTTCTTTCCATTGTGATTGGCAATCGGTCGAAAAGAGGCAACAGTGAGCACCGATGAAACTGCTGAGGAATGCCAAAACGCTCGAATATTTTGCCCACGGCGCTTGGACCTCCGACGAGGCGTCGGCGCAGACTTTCCCGGATATTCGTTCCGCCACTGCCGCCTGCATCGAGCATCGTCTTCAAGACGTCGAATTGGTCACGCAGCCTGACTTCGAAGGCTCGGATGCCGATAACGCCTGCATTCCGGTTTCCAATCTGTAAGCCGCGCGTCCTCGCAACGTTTGATGTTCGCGATTGCCGTTTTTCAAAGAGTTGGAACAGGAGGGTCCGCTGACTAAAGGCGTTTGCCCTTTGCGGAGAAATCGATCAGTTTTTGCATCCGCTTGAGGCGGGTTTCTTCCTGTTTCGCGCTGACCACCCACCAACCGGCCATCTTGCGGTAGGAAGGCGGTTGAGACACGAAAAAGCTCCAGGCCGCTTCATTCCCGCGCAGCAAACTTTGGTACGGTTCCTCAAATTGATCACGACGCTGCTCATACGAGTATATGCCGGACTTGTTTTCTTTTCGAACCTCGAATGCCTTGAGGCCGTTCGCCCTCATTCGTCCCGTCCGGATCAGCGCTTTGGCTTTGTCGATGTTGATGTTGCTCCAGACGCTGCTTTTTCGCCGGGGCGTAAATCGGATCTGGTAGCTGATCTCGTCAACGCTCTTGCGGATTCCGTCGATCCATCCGAAGCACAGTGCCTCGTCCACCGACTCGGACCAAGTGACGCTAGGTCGTCCGCTGGCTTTCCGGTGGAATCCGACCCATAGTGCCTCGGCCGTCGTGTGGTTCCTTTCAAACCATCGACGAAGATGGAGCGGGGATGGAAAGAAGGTCGGACTCATCTTTGGTCGAGTTCGCTGGCGCGGTGATCGTCGGCGGACAAATTCTCATTGCAGGTGTTTTGCGATCAGTTTTCGGAGGCTCGTTATATTCCGCATGGTGGAAGTCGGCAGCCGAAGGGCCCGCAGCTCGGGCAGCTTCCACACCTGCGAGTCCGGAGTCCGAATGCGGCACAACCAGTAATATTCCCGGCCCAGGACCCTGAACTCGTCGTCCGCGGTGCGAATCTCCGCCAGCTTGCGCGCCACTTCCGGTGAGAGTGCCTGCTGCAGGAATCCAACATGAATGGTTATCCCGTCCTGGCCCTCTTCGCGGAACATCTTCTCGCGGCCAATCGCTAGGATTTCGTCGCCGGTGCGCACGAACGTATCGACGCCGTAGCCCAGCGACGACTCCAGGTGCTTCGCGATCCGCGATTCCAGCCGGCTCGCATCCGCCGCCTTGGTCGAGAAGAGAACATTCCCGCTCGCGATGAACGTTTCGACTTCGTCGAACCCAAGTTCCTCGAAGAGTTCCTTGAGGCGTGACATGGGCAAGCGCCGATTGCCCAGATTCATCCCGCGCAGAAAAGCGATGTACCGTTTCATAATCCCAATTTCTTGAATCGCCGCGCGACATCCTTGAAATGGAATTCGAGCGAACAAAGCCGGTCGATTTCTCCGCGTTCGAAGTGCCGGGCCACTTCCGGGTCCTGCTTGATTTGCTCGACGAAATCAGCGTCGTCGCGGCCGGCGTGTTTGACTTCCCAGGTCTTCATCGCGTTGCTCTGGACCAATTCGTAGGCCCGCTCGCGCGTCAGGCCGCATTTGATCAGCGCCAGCAGGATGGTTTGGGAATTCCACAGGCCCAGCGACAGCGCGAGGTTCCGTTTCATGTTCTCCGGATAAATCACGAGACCTTCCACCAGTTTTGTGAGCGTGACGAGCATGTAATCGAGCAGCGTACACGAATCCGGAAAGATGATGCGCTCGACGGAACTGTGGCTGATGTCGCGTTCGTGCCACAGGGCGACGTTTTCGAGGGCGGCCACGGCATGGCCGCGCAGCACGCGCGCCAGCCCGGTCAACCGTTCGCCGGTGATGGGATTGCGCTTGTGCGGCATTGCGCTGGAACCTTTCTGGCCTTTCGTAAAAAGCTCTTCGGCTTCCAGCACCTCGGTCCGCTGGAGATGGCGAAACTCCGTCGCCCACCGCTCGATGCTCGCGCCGACGAGCGTCAGCGCGCCGATGAACTCGGCGTGCAAGTCGCGCTGAACGACCTGCGTCGCGATGGGGGCGGGCCGCAAACCGAGCTTCCGGCACACCGCCGCCTCGATGGCGGGCGAGAGATGCGCGCCGGTCCCGACCGCGCCGGACAGCTTGCCGACCGCCACAGCCTCGCGCGCCGCCTCGAGCCGCCCCAACGCGCGGCCAAACTCGTCATACATCAGCGCCATCTTCAACCCGAACGTCGTCGGCTCCGCATGAATGCCGTGACTCCGGCCAATCATCGGTGTGAACTTGAATTTGCGCGCCTTGGCCGCGATGACCTTCCGCAACGCCTTCACATCGTCGATCAAAATGTCCGCCGATTGCGTCATCTGCACCGCCATGGCGGTGTCGATGACATCGCTGCTCGTCAAGCCATAGTGAAGCCACCGGCTGGCCGGCTCGCCGATGTTCTCGGCCACGTTGGTCGTGAAGGCGACGACGTCGTGGTTCAGCGTGCGTTCCAGTTCCTTGCACCGATCAATACTAAAAGCCGCCCCGGCCTTCATTTGGGCGAAGTCCTTTTTCGGCACGAGGCCGGCGGCGCACAGGGCCTCGCTGGCCAGCAATTCGATTTGCAGCCAAAGTTCGAGCTTGTGTTGTTCGCTCCAGATTTCCCGCATTTCCGGGCGTGAATACCGTTGAATCATGAATTCACTCTAAAAAACGGGGCCGGCGATGTCGATGGATTGTTGCACCGCCGGATGCTTCGTGGCGATAAGAGTTAATTGCCAGAATCATGGTTCGATATTCCGCTGACCTAGCTAACCCGATGAGGGAACCATCCATCCCCACGGCAACGCCACGTCGTTGGCATCAAGAGGACGGGCGTTGCCAGCATGCAACACCACGCCGCGCACCAGTGATGCCTTCCGCTTCAGCGATTCCCGAAACGCGCGAATCCCCGACGCGTCGCTTGATGTCACCTGGCTGCTCGTTTTGATCTCCAGCGCGACAAGCTTGTGGTCCTGCTCCAGGACAAAATCCACCTCGTGACCCGCGCGGTCGCGCCAAAAATGAAGTTTGCGACGCGGTGGTTCCAAGGCGCGCCAGCTTTGCAGAGTCTGAAACAAAGTCTGCTCCAACCAGAACCCGGCGTCCATACGGTGTGGAAGATCGGATGAAGATTTTATCCCCGCGAGCGAGGCAGCGAGGCCGCAATCGGCCCAAAGCACCTTGGGCGCTTTGACCAGCGCCGCGGACGGGTTGGTTGCGAGCGGGCGGATGCGGGTTATCAAACAGCCGGTTTCAAGCAAATTGAGGTAGCGATGAGCTGTCGCGTGACTGATCGCCGCATCCCTGGCCAAATCAGCTTGATTGAGCAGTTTCCCCGTCCTCTGGGCGGCGAGAGCCATGACACGTTGGAAATCAGGCAGGCTGGAAACGTCGCTCAACTGCCGCAAATCGCGCTCGAGATAGGTTTGCACGTAGGCCGCAAACCACAGGCCGCGGTCGGCTTCGGAGGCGATCTGCAATGCCGGCGGGAACCCCCCCCTAAGCAGCCAAACCTGCCAGCCGCCTGGTTCATCAGGCCATTGGCGCCAATCAAAATCCGGAGCAAACAAATCATCCAACGGCGCCAGGGCACCCTTGCGCTCCTGCCACTCCGCAGGACAGAATGGAGGCAGTTCCAAATAGATGGCGCGTCCGGCCAAAGTGTCCGCCACTTTTTCCATCAAGAGCAGATTGGCGGAGCCGGTTAAAATGAAGTCGCCTGCGCGACGGCGTTCGTCCACGGCGCGTTTGACCGCCAGCAAGAGCTGCGGCGCGCGTTGTACCTCGTCAAGGATAACCGGTCGTGTGGCGAGGAGTGAGTCCGGATTGCGTTCGGCCTGATCCAGCACACCTACTTCGTCCAGGGTAAAATACGCGCGCGAAGGTTTGATCAACTTGGCCAGGGTGGTTTTTCCGGTCTGCCGCGCGCCAGTCAGCACGCTGACCGGCAGCACCCGGAGGGCCGCCTGCAGGTTCTGCAAAAACCACCGAGGTCTAATATTGTCCATAGTGTGCAATAAATCATTTCACAACATGAAATGCAACCAATAATTCACCGCACGGATGCCCGATGCGCTCTGCTCGCGTCCCCGGCACTACGCGGCAATTTTTTCCCACCGGCGCCATGCCGATGGGGACGGTTGACGGGGCGCATGTTTTTTGGTCAAAGTTGGTCAAAGTTGGTCAAAGTCAGTCAAAATTCGAGGGGGTCGGGCCTGGATAGGAATTTTTAGTTTTACATAGCTTTGCATGACTTTACATAGGTTTACATCGCCCAGGATCCCACCGGGTTCGTTTGGCCTTTTCGCAAACCTGAGAACTGGAGAAGCCGACGGGGTGCAAAGCTTCGCGAGGCGTGCCGACTCCACCCGCTTGCTTTCGGTTTCGCGCCGTGTTGGCCATAATTTTGATTGGGTGTTAACCTTGACTAAGCTTGACGCGCCTTGATTGGCTCCCTCGACCGCTTTGGCTCCAAAGCGGACCCGAGGCAGCCCACCTGCCGCTAAAGCACCCCTCTCGCGAATGACCTTGGACTCGCGGGGCTTGCCGCGCCATAGCGCACTGGCGGGTTCATTGCTTAACATAACATACTAATACATGACTCTGACGATTTGTCAATAGAAATATTCAAATAAATAAACTATTTCTCATCTACATGGATAACCCATTGACGCAGAAGCGCTTACACTTCGCCGCCACACAATGTCGTGCGCTGCGTCGAACCCACCGTGAACTGGAGCAAACCGAGAGAACAAAGCAAGGACTGGCAACCCAAGAATCACCTTGCGCCTGCGGGCGAAAACGACGATGACTTTGGCATGAAATTCGGACAGACTACGGCCGGGAGCCATGGTGGGCCTCTTGCACCTGCTTATCTGGTGCTCGTGGAAGGCAGGCAAAAATCGTTGATCGGATTAAACAATTCTAGAGACTGGACCATTTGCACACATGGCCGCAAAAGGAGCATGTAGCAAGATGGTTGGCACGACAGAATATTCCGCAGCCGGTGCCGTGCAAGAGCCCCTCGGCACTTTAACCAACAATCATCTACAGAATGGAGAAAAACTTAGAGGCGGCTATTATACACCGGCCGCAGTCGCAAATTGGCTCTCCCATTGGGCAATTCGTCAACCCAGCGACACAATTCTCGAGCCAAGCTGCGGCGACGGCGTTTTCCTTCGGGCCGCCGCAAATCGTCTAAGCGCCCTCGGCTGTACCTCCTCCGAATACGGCCAACTCATAACGGGCGTGGAATTGCTTCCGAGCGAAGCGGAACGCTCAACCCAGCTTTTCACAATTGCCCACCCTCAGGCGGCGCCTCCAACTATCTTCCCAGCGGACTTCTTTCGCTGGCTGGTCTTCAACTTGGACGCCCGGTTCACCGTGGCACTGGGGAATCCACCTTTCATCCGTTATCAGAATTTCCCAGAACCCTCGCGCACAATCGCCATGCAGATGTTGAGGCAGCAGGGGCTAAAGCCGAACAAACTCACCAACATTTGGGTTCCCTTCATCGTCGCAGCAACCAGCCGCCTCCAGCCCGGGGGCCGTCTCGCCATGGTTATCCCGGCTGAGCTACTACAAGTCAGCTACGCAAGCCAACTCAGACTTTTCCTTGTCGATCGCTTTCGAAGGATCGAAGTCGTCACGTGCAACGAAATGTTTTTCAAAAATGCAGAACAGGAAGTTGTCCTCCTCCTCGCCGAAGGCAAGCTCGCACGTCCTTCATCAACAAACCAGTGTCATATCAACATGACCGAGTTTGCGACGCTCGACGCGCTTCTCAAGTCTGATCCAGGTTCGAAGCCGGAGGCGCAAAAGATCATCCAGCACGAAAACGAGAAATGGCTAAAGTACTTCCTGTCCGCAAGAGAGATAGACTTCATGCGTCAAGTTCGACTGGCACCGGCTGTTGTCTCGCTGAACTCACACGCAGAGGTTGATGTCGGCATTGTGACCGGCGAGAACGCGTTTTTTGTGCTCACCAAAGATCAGGTTCGCGACAATGGCCTCAAAGGCTATTTAAAGCCTCTCATCGGCCGCTCGGCACAGCTCCAAGGAGCCCAGTTGACCCGAACCGACTTAGCCCAACTTGTCAGAGAGAACAGCCGCACCTTTCTTCTGTATATTCCACCAACAGCAAACGGCGGACTGAGCCCGTCGCTTGACAAGTACATTTCGCGAGGAGAGCGAGACAAGATAAACAAAGGCTACAAATGCTCAATCCGCAACCCTTGGTACTCTGTACCATCAGTTTGGGTGCCCAACGCGTTTCTCTTTCGACAGATCTACGATTTTCCTCGAGCAGTCCTGAATCTCACGAGGGCAACCTCCACCGACACGATCCACCGCATGACGTGTCGCGAGAAGCCCGAAGCAGTTGTCGCCAGCATCTATACTCACCTAACGGCAGCGTCCGCAGAAATTGAAGGCCGCAGCTACGGCGGCGGCGTGCTCGAACTTGAGCCTACAGAAGCGGAAAAGTTGCTTTTACCGCGCACTCTCGGCATAGGACTTCCTTTGGGCGAGATCGACGCCCTGGTCCGGGCTGGCCGGTTGCCGGATGCATTGCAACAGAACGACCGAAAAATCCTCATGGACAACATCGGCCTTACTTCGGCTGAGTGCACAATCCTTCGTGAGATATGGGCGAAGATGAGGGAGCGTCGCCGCGCCCGGAGCCGGAGGAAGTAGGGCGCCCATGACGCGAGAACAATGCAAAAAGGCAATCCAAGTCCTTGTCCAGAAGTATACACCGAATGCCGCTGAGTACACGAATTCCGGCAGCACCTACAATGAAACGCAAGCCCGAACCGACTTTATTACGCCATTTCTCGAGGCACTCGGCTGGGACGTCCGCAACACGAACCAGTACCCGGAGGATCAACGCGACGTCATCGAGGAGGCCACCGTTGAAGTGGGGCCTGAGAAGCTTAGCAAAAAACCAGACTACGAGCTAAGAGTTGCGCGCCAACGAAAGATTTTCGTCGAGGCCAAACGCCCCTCGAAGACGATTCAGACGGATAAGGATTCCGCTTTCCAGGCCCGACGATATGGCTTCAGTGCCAGCATGCCCATAACCGTCCTCACGAATTTCGAATACCTCGCAATCTATGACTCCGTTCCGCCGCCAAGTAGCACCGACGACTCTGCCTTCTGCCGCACCAGTCTAATCCACTACACCGAGTTCAATTCAAGATTCGATGAAATATACGACCTTCTTTCCCGCGAGACTGTTCACACCGGAGCTTTTGACAAGCGCTTCAAGGTGCGCCCAGCGTACCGCGGCACCAACCAATTCGATGATCTCTTCCTCGAACAAGTTCGATCGTGGCGTATTCGACTTGCGGAGGACATCGCCGCCCGCAACGCCAGTGTCGACAACTCCCTGCTCACATTCGCCACACAGCGCTTTCTTACTCGGCTAATCTTTCTCCGCATCTGCGAGGACCGCGATATTGAAAAGTACGAAAGCCTGAAGAATCTTACTGGAGCCGGGGTCTACGCTGCCCTCAAAGGGCATCTTGCGGTCGCCGACAAGATTTACAACTCCGGCCTTTTCCAGTCCGATGGCGACCCCTCACTCGCTCTCGACGTTGGCGATGGCGTTCTTGGTGACATCATTACCGAACTGTATTATCCAAAGAGCCCATACACTTTCTCTGTCGTAGAGCCAACTATCCTCGGCGAGGTTTATGAGCTCCTGCTCGGCGAAGCCGTAGAGCTCCGGCCCGGAGGCAAAGTTGAAACGGTTCTCAAGCCGGAAGTAAAAGCCAGCGGAGGTGTCTACGCTACCCCACAGTTCGTTGTCGACAAAATCGTCGACAAAGCGCTCCGCGACCGCCTTACAAGTCTTAACCCAAAAACCCTCGAAAACTTCACGGTTGCAGACATCTCCTGTGGCTCAGGTATCTTTCTGATCGCGGCGTACCAGGCCCTCCTCGACCACTACCGCGAACATTACGTCAAGGCCGGCCCTCTAAAGTTTGCTGGCACGACGCTTTATGACGCCGGAAATTCCCGTTGGGAACTGACCCTTGAAGAGCGCAGGCGAATACTTCTCCTCCACATTTACGGTGTCGACATTGACGACCAAGCTGTCGAAGTGGCCAGGTTTAGCGTCCTGTTGAAGTTGATCGAGAAGGAGACTTCTGACAGCGTCAAATCTTATGTCAAGCGCCACCAGGCACCTGTCCTTCCAGTGCTGGATGGTAATATCCAGCACGGCAACTCTCTAGTCACTTCGAGGACACTCAAAGCCACGTACCCAAGAAAAGCAACAGGACTCATTCCGAAAGTAATACCCCTTGACTGGGAATCCGCTTTTCCGCAGGTGACGAGGGCTGGTGGCTTCTCCACAATAATCGGCAACCCTCCCTACATCCGCATCCAAAACATGGTCGGTTATTCTCCCGAAGAAATAGAGATTTATCGTCATGAATCCGCCGCCTACACAACGGCAAAAGCCGACAACTTCGACAAGTATGCTCTCTTTACGGAGCGAGCCCTCGGGCTTCTGAAGCCGGGCGGTATGATAGGATTCATAATACCTAATAAGTTTTTCACGATCAAATTCGGCGCTAGGCTTCGCGACCTCCTCACCAAGGGCCAGCATATCCGGGAACTTGTGCACTTCGGAGCACAGCAGATTTTCGGAACAAAAGCGTCCAACTACACTTGCATATTGGTGGCCACCAGAGGCGCTTCGCGCAATCTTCTACTCGAAAGGGTAACGGATCTTTCCACGTGGCGCTACGGTACTCCGGGAGACAGGCATGAAATTCCGAGCTCTGACCTCAATAGCGCTCCGTGGCGTTTCGCCTCCGACGAGGCAGCGGCAGTCTTTGATCAGGTCCGGCGCGCGCACCCAACGGCACTCAAATCAGTGGCCGAGATTTTTGTAGGTGCTCAAACCAGCGCCGATAAAATATACGCCGTCACTCCACTCAAGCAGACCCGGACGCACGTCGCATTCAAGGATCTTAACGGTGCCGCGAGGATCGTCGAAAAAGGGATCGTCCGTCCCTTCCTGCTGGATGTTCAGATAATCCCCTTCGGCACACCAAGGCCCAACACCCTTTTGATCTGGCCTTACCGCCAACGAGACGGACACATGCAAGTTATGTCCGAGGCTGAGCTTGCCAACGATTTTCCATTGGCTTGGAAGTACCTTAAGGATTTCAAAGACCCGTTGAGCGAGCGCAGCATTCTGGGAGGCGCAAAGGCCGAGCGAAAATGGTACCAGTTCGGAAGAGCTCAAAGCCTCGACAAATTCGACTCGCCGAAGCTCATCGCGCAGGTTCTTTCTTTGGAGCCCAGATACGCCTACGACCCGGCAAATATTGTCGTCACGGGTGGCGGCAACGGCCCTTATTACCTAATCCGTCCGCGTCTTGAATCTCCTTACTCCATTTTCTATTTGCTCGCCGTCCTTAGCCATCCTCTTTCCGAGGCGATTATTCGCAGCAGGCCGACTATCTTTCGCGGCGGCTATTATTCTCACAGCAAACAATTCCTGGCTGGTCTGCCCGTGCCGACTCACGATATTGGCAATCCGGCCAGCGTGGCCATTCATGATGCCGTAGTGAGAGATGTTGAACAACTCATCGTGCTCACGGACTCGCTCAGAGAGCCAATAAGCCCCGCCGGCCAAGCGGTTATCGGTAAGCAGATATACATGATGCGATCCAAAGTTGAGGCTCAATTGAACGACCTCTTCGGCCTCACCCCTAAACAGCTTGATATCATCCTGAGCGTGCCCGTGCCAGAATAGTCAGGCTGACTACATAAAGATAAGGTTATCAATTCTCCTTTTTTGACAGTTTAGCAGGCTCCTTAATTTTTTACCCTGCGGTTCGCATCAGCAGGTCGAAACATTGGCCCAGCTTTATGTCTTGGGATTTCTGTCGTTCCCGGTTTGTCCGGGCCCTCCTTTTTTCCATTCGACAAGCTGCCTCGCGCATTTAATATTTTCGGCATGGTCGCGACCAATTCCACGATGCTGCCGTTGGGGACGAAGGCGCCTGATTTCCGGCTGCCGGGCACGGGCGGCAAGACCGTCTCGCTTGCGGATTTTCAGAAAGCGCCGGCGCTGGCGGTCGTTTTCATGTGCAATCATTGCCCTTACGTGAAGCACCTGCGCGGCGGGCTCGCGGCATTGGCGCGCGACTATCAATCGCGCGGCGTCGCCGTGGTGGGCATCAGCTCGAACGACGTGGCCAATTATCCTGCGGACAGTCCGGCGTTGATGGCCGAGGAAGCGCGCTCGGCCGGCTACATCTTTCCTTATCTGTATGACGAGACGCAGGAGGTGGCCAAGGCTTACCGCGCGGCATGCACGCCGGATTTTTTCCTGTTCGACCAGCGCCAGCAATTGGTCTATCGCGGTCAGTTCGACGACAGCCGCCCAGGCAACGGCCTGCCTGTGACGGGCAAAGATCTGCGCAAAGCGCTCGATACCGTGCTGGCTGGCGGAGCGGTGCCGCCCAACCAAAACCCCAGCATCGGCTGCAACATCAAGTGGAAACCCGGCAACGAGCCGGATTACTTCGGGTGATGGAGGGAGCGTCTCTTGCGGAATGGAGGGATGCCAAGTTGCAATCGCCTGTTGTTGACGGAATAGAAAGTTCGTCCAAGACGGCGGGCAATTTCCCTGTCGGTTGCAGTGCCCAGTGCTCGTTCTTCTTCGGGTTTCCAAACCTGCGGGCGAGGCCAGCCATCGAGAATGCCGCGGGTTCTTCTTCGCAGGCTTACGGCGGCCTCGCTGC
>Ga0073928_10004342_pt1 | contig 21112 bp, 20 predicted proteins | sample PaiPotPPA55metaG_FD_76969 | JGI IMG/M metagenome (GOLD analysis project Ga0073928, IMG submission 76969) | Iron sulfur acid spring bacterial and archeal communities from Banff, Canada, to study Microbial Dark Matter (Phase II) - Paint Pots PPA... ...
CCCCGCGCTGCGGAAGACCTTCGAGCTCGCGGTCTGCGCGGCACTCGTCCGCTAGCCCTGTCCGAGGGGCGCCAGCGAGGTGTCGCGGGACGTCGTGCACACCAGATGAAGGGGTGGCGATGGGTGTGGCGTGCTATCTGGTCAGGGCGGTCCAGGAGGAAGACGGCACCGTCCTCGATGTCTCGCGACATCGCCACGAAGGCTCGCTGAGTCCTTGTGTTGGCGGTGCGCCGCTGACGCAGGGGCAGAGGGACCAGGATGGCGTGATGGGACGACTCTTGTTGTGGGACGTCGACGAGAGTTTGATCCGGGCACGAGCGTCGGGACACCGAGCCGCATGAGCTTGTCCGCCGTACCAAGTTGAGGCGATCAACGACTTTCACCGCCCGGCGCTACTGGCCCGCTAGGCCGCCAGGGTGGATCTCATCGTCGAGGGCCGCCTTGTGCTTGGTATCGGCCCTGCCCTGTTCTTCTCCGCCACGCCGGGCAAGCCGCCGACACAGGTGTGCGGCGGAACTGCTTGTGGCGACGCGGGCGCTATGCGAGGATCGCCCTGGGGTGGGTTGAGAAACGGGGGGTAGCAATGACTGCGCGACGTTGGTTGGCTGTGTGCGGTATCGCTGCGGCGGTTCTGTTCGCTGTGGGTACGGGGATTTCGGGAGGCTCGCCTCAGGATGACGCGAGCGCCTCGAAGGTCGTGTCGTACTACCGGGATCATCTAACGGGGACGAGAGTTGGGGCCCTCATCCTGGTGATTGCCGCCGTGCTGTTGGTGCTGTTCGCGGCGCGGCTCCGCGAGCTGCTCCGAAATGGACAGCCGGGTGGCGATGTGTTTCCCATTGCGGCTTTTGGTGGGGCCGTGCTCTTGGCCGCAGGCTCGTGTCTCGACGCCGCTGTCAGCTTCGCGTTGGCACAAGCCGGCGACAACAAATTCGCCGGGGCGGCTCAGACCTTGAACGTCGTGTCAAACAACGACTTCTTTCTGGTCATTGGCGGAATCGCGACGCTGCTGCTCGCGACTGGGATCTCGACGGTGAGAAGGCCCGTTTTGCCACGTTGGCTTGGCTGGGCCGCCGTCGTCATCGGAATTATCTCCTTGGGTGGTCCCGCCGGGTTCATCGGCGCGGTCCTCGCCATCCTGTGGCTTCTCGTGGTATCGATCCTGATGTTCGTCCGCACGGACCTGCTCGCGGTTGGAGCGGCGGGGGACGGCGTATGACGATGCAGAACGCCTCACGTTCTCCGGTGGCGTTCCTCGAGAGGGTTGCCGAGTTCGTCAACTGAGACTCTCGGCACCACGGGACAGCGAGATCTGGCATCGTGGGCTGTAAGCCTGGGAATCCCGCGCTCGGCCGCTGGGTGACCTCCAGCCCACCGCGGAAGGGAGTCGTTGCTCGTCGTTGTGAGACATGCACCTCGGCCAATGGCGGAGGGAGTGGGATTTGAACCCACGGTGCCCATTGCTGGACACAACGGTTTTCGAGACCGCCCCGTTCGGCCGCTCCGGCATCCCTCCACGGGGCAGTGTACGGGTCGACTGGTGACGGCCCGCGGGTGAGCGGCTCAGCCGCGACGCGTCGCGAAGAACGAGCGCAGGAGCGCGCCGCAGTCCTCGGCGCGAATCCCGTCCACGACCTCGAACTCGTGGTTGAGGCGAGGATCGGCGCCCAGCTGGTAGAGGCTGCCGAGCGCGCCCGCCTTCGGGTCGGCGGCGCCGAACGCGACAAGGTCGAGTTGGGCCGCGACCGCGGCGCCGGCGCACATCGGGCAGGGCTCGAGCGTCACGACGAGCGCGTAGCCGGTGAGGCGCCACGACCCGAGGGCCGCCGCCGCGTCCCGGAGGGCGAGCAGCTCGGCGTGGGCGGTTGGGTCTCCGGTGCGCTCCCGCTCGTTGTGCCGTTGGGCCAGCACCTCGGCGTCGGTCGTGCGCGCCACGACCGCTCCGACGGGGACGTCGTCGTGGTCGACGGCCGCGCGCGCCTCGGCGATCGCCCGGTCCATGAGCGAGTCGAGGTCGGCGGGCTGCACCGCGGGCCGCGACGTCAGCTCGGGCGGCGGTCGGTGGTCATGGTCCGCACGGCGCCAGTATCCACCCCGGTCCGCCGGCCGTTGCAGGCCGCGGCTGCGGGGACCGACGGCGCGGTCAGGTCCGGAACGAGAGCCGGAAGCTCAGGTTGACGGTCCCGCCGAGCGAGGCCTTGCGCGAGCCCGTCATCGAGCCGGTCCCCTTGGCGCTCACGAACCGACCGCTGCCACCGAAGACGACGAGCTTGGCGGTGAAGGAGGCGTCGGTGGTGTCGGGCTGGGCCTTCGTGCGGCCCCCCACCATCTCGACGCCGAGGACGCTGCCGTCCGCCATCGTCACCGTCACCCAGCCGTCGAACGGGCCGCTCCCCCGTGTGTAGAAGACGTTCGACTGCAGCTCGACGGTGGCGGCCTGTCCGTTGACGGTCGACGGTCCGACGAAGTCCAGCTGTCCGTACACCACCGACCCGCTGGTGCCGATGGCGTGCGTCGTCTTGCTCCGGGCCGCGAACTGGACCGTGAACGAGAGCCGCTGCGTCGGCGAGGTCGACGCCACCGCCGGTGCCGCGGCGACGCCCAGGCCGAGCGCGCCGACCAGCACGAGGAGCCGCAGTGATCGCATGGCCGGGCAACCTAATGGAGCCGCGATCGCCCGCACCGGCAGCGGTGGCTCCGCTCCGAGGCGACGTGGCGGAGGGGGTGGGATTCGAACCCACGGTGAGTTACCCCACACACGCTCTCCAGGCGTGCCGATTCGTCCGCTCTCGCACCCCTCCGGGCGTCGGGCATCGTACGCACGGGCAGTAACCTCGCCGCGCGGACCGTGCTAGGCGGGGAGCTCGTGGTGCCCTGTACCCCAAATCCACGCACGGGGGGCTGAACTCCCGCCCGAGGCCCGGCCCGCCGCTCGAACGGACCCGCTCGACCGGCGTCGAGGGTCGGGTCCTGCGCAACGGGACCCCGCGAACCGAGTCAGGTCCGGAAGGAAGCAGCTCTCAGCGGACCGTCCCGGGTGCCGCAGGCAAGCCTGGCCGGAGCCGGCGACGGGCACCGCCCGGACGGCGGCCTGGTCGACGGCGGGTGCACGGTCCGCATCCCGCCGCGCCGGACCGGCGGAGCGGGCGGTCGCCGTCGGTACAGTCCGTCCGTGGCCTACCAAGCGCTGTATCGCAAGTACCGGCCGCAGCGGTTCGACGAGCTGGTCGGCCAGGAGCACGTCACCGTGGCCCTCCGCAACGCCGTGCGCGAGGGCCGGGTCGGACACGCCTACCTGTTCTCGGGGCCACGCGGCACCGGTAAGACGACGGCGGCCCGGATCCTCGCCAAGGCCCTGAACTGCACCAACCTCGGCGCCGACGGCGAGCCCGACGGGGAGTGCGAGAGCTGCCGCGCCATCGCGGCCGGCACCTTCCTCGACCTGTTCGAGATCGACGCCGCGTCGAAGCGCAAGGTCGACGACGCTCGAGAGCTGCGGGAGCAGCTCTCGCACAAGGGCTTCGGTGGGCACCGCACCGTCTACATCCTCGACGAGGTGCACATGCTCACCAAGGAGTCGGCGAACACGCTGCTCAAGAGCATCGAGGAGCCGCCGGAGCACGTCGTGTTCGTGCTCGCGACGACGAACCCCGAGGAGGTGCTGCCGACCATCCGGTCGCGCACCCAGCACCTGCAGTTCACGCTGCTCACGCCCGAGGACCTGGTCCGCCGGCTCGGCGACCTGCTGGGCCGGGAGGGGATCGACTTCGACCCCCAGGCGCTCGAGACCATCGCCACCGCCGCCGGCGGATCGGCGCGCGACGCCGAGTCGCTGCTCGACCAGGCCATCGCAGGGGCCGACGGCCGGCTCGACGCCGAGCGCGTCGCGGCCCGGTTCGGCTCGACGGCGTTCTCGCGTCGGGCGGCGGTGCTGGAGGCGATCGCCGACGAGGACGCCGCGCGCGCCCTCGTCGCCCTCGACGAGCTGCTCGACGCCGGCCACGAACCGCGCCGGGTCGCCGAGGACCTGCTCGTCGCCGCCCGTGACACGTTCCTGCTCACGGCGGGCGCGGGCCGGGTCCGGATGAGCGCGCCCGAGGCCGACCAGGCGCAGCTCACCCAGCTCGGGGACCGGCTCGGCAACGCAGCGCTCGTCCGGGTGGTGGAGACCCTCGGGCAGGCCGTCGTCGACATGCGCGGCGTCGACGCCGCCGATCCCCGCCTCGTGCTCGAGGTGGCGCTGGTGCGGCTCAGTCGCCGCGACGCCGGGCCACCGCTGCAGACCGTGATCGAGCGCATCGAGCGCCTCGAGCGATCGGCCGGCGCTGGCCCGACGACCGCCGGCGGCGGGGATCTGGCGGCCCGCGTCCCCGGCCGCACCATCGGCGCCGTGCGCGCGGCCGCCGAGCCCTCCGCGGAGGCGCCGGCTCGGCCGGAGCCGACGCCACCGCCGGACCCGGCCCCGTCGCCGCCGTCTTCCGAACCTGGTCCGCCGCTCGACCTCGACGACGTGATCCTCGCCTGGGGCGAGCTGCTCCCCGGCTTCTCGCCCGCCACCCGCGCCGCGGTGCAAGCGGCGCAGCCGCTGCGGGTCGACGGTGACGTCATCGTCTTCGGCGTGTCGCCGGCGCTGGTCGAAGCAGCCCGACCCCGGTTCAAGAAGGAGGCCGACACGATCCGGGCCGCCCTCGCGGCGCGGCTCGGCCGGAGCGTGAAGTTCAACCTGGTCGCCGCCGAGGACTTCACCGCGGTCGGCAACGCGGACCGGACGGGATCGGCGCCGGCCGCGTCGCCGGCGCCACCAGAACCCGAGCCCGACGAAGACACGGTCGGCGTCACCGACGCGCCCCCGCATCGACCGGAGGCGCGGCTGGCCGAGGAGTTCGGCGCTACCGTCGTCGACGAAGTCCCGCGGCAGTAGGAGCGCGCGTGGCGAAGCAGAAGCCGCCTTCCAACCCCCAGGCCGACCTCATGCGCCAGATGCAGCGCATGCAGCAGAACATGGCCGACGCGCAGGCGGCGCTCGAGACCGAGACCGTCGAGGGCTCGGCGGGCGGCGGCGTCGTGAAGGCCACCGTCACCGGCACCGGCGAGCTCCGCGCGGTGGCGATCGACCCCGCCGTCGTCGATCCCGAGGACGTCGAGATGCTCGAGGACCTGGTGGTCGCGGCCGTCACCGAGGCGCTGCGCGGCGTCCAGGAGCTGCAGGCCCGCAGCATGGGCTCGATGACCGGCGGCCTCGACCTCGGGTCGCTGGGCGGGCTCCTCGGCTGAGACTCGCCTCGTAGCCCGTGGACGTGTACGAGGGGCCGGTGCAGGCCCTCATCGACGAGCTCGGCCGACTCCCCGGCGTCGGCCCGAAGTCGGCCCAGCGGATCGCGTACTACCTGCTGAAGGCCGAGGCGGCCGACGCCAACCGGCTGGCCGCCGCCATCACCGAGGCGAAGGCGACGGTGAGCTGGTGCAAGCAGTGCTTCAACATCGCCCAGGGCGACCTGTGCCGGTTCTGTCGCGACGAGCGACGCGACCCGACCATCCTCTGTGTGGTCGAGGAGCCCCGCGACATCGTCGCCATGGAGCGCACCCACGAGTTCCGCGGCCGCTACCACGTGCTGCAGGGCGCGATCTCGCCGATCGACGGCATCGGGCCCGAGCAGCTGCGGGTGCGCGAGCTCATCCGGCGGGTCGAGGCGGAGGGCGTGACCGAGGTGATCCTGGCCGTGAACCCCAACATCGAGGGCGACGCCACCGCGCTCTACCTCACCCGGGCCCTGAAGCCGAGCGGGATCACGGTCACGCGCCTCGCCAGCGGGCTCCCGGTCGGCGGCGACCTCGAGTACGCCGACGAGGTCACGCTCGGGCGCGCGCTCAGCGGGCGGCGGGAGGCCGAGGCCTGATCCCACCCCGGCTGGCTACGTGGTGGCGATCGCCTGCCCGCTCAGCAGCCGGTACACGTAGGCGAGCGAGACCGCGCTGAGCGCGTACGTGACGACCAGGCCGAGGAAGCAGAGCATGAGCCCGGCCAGGTTCAGGAAGGCGAGGACCGCGACCAGGCCGAGCAGCCGGAACCGCACGCCGCGGGTCAGGGCGGCCGAGTGGGCGAGCGCCACCATCGGCCCGACGTCGGGGTGCTCGGCGATCACGAAGCCGTAGAACTGGAAGACGACGCCGAACCAGAGCGCCGCCACCACGAGCAGCAGCGCCACGACGCCGGGCAGCGTGAGCACGGTGGGGAGCTCGAGCCCGACCGAGAGGCCGAGCAGGAACACGACCGACGCCAGCAGGAACGGCCCGAAGCCGTCGGGACGGAAGGCCTCGGCCAGCGCCACCGGGCGCCCTTCGACGACGGTCAGCGCGGCGCGCAGGAGCCCGAACACCAGCAGCAGGTTGAGGAGGACCCCGAACAGGCCGAACGCGTAGCCCATCGCCGCGCCGCTGAACGCGGCGCTGAGGAGCGCGATGACGCCGTTGCCGGCGAGCACGATCGCCGACACGAGCATCACCGGCCCGAGGTTCTGCCAGCAGGCGTTCCAGCTGTACGTGACGGCTTCGCCGATGGAGAACCGTGGTACGGGTCGGGCCGGCTCCGCCACTACAGGGGTCGTCCGGTGGCGTACTTGAACAGCTGCCACGACCACAGGAGCCCGAACACGACCGCGATCGACCACACGGGGATGTCCACCCGCTTCGAGCGCCACGCCAGCAGCAGCAGCACCGCCAACACGACGGCGACGATGCTGCCCGGGTTGAGGAACACGGCTCGGCCCAGGTCGGCGTGCACGGCCGCCGTGACACCGCGGGTCATGCCGCAGAACGGGCACGGCACCCCGGTGAGGGTGCGCAGCGGGCACGGGGGCACGAACTCGAACGGGACGAGGGGCCGCACCGCGGCGATGCCCAGCATCCCCGCGCCGAAGAGTCGCAGCGCCTCCAGGTTGACCGTGGTGGTGTTGGTCAGCGACTCGGGCACGCGCACCGCGACCATGGCCGCAGCGTAGCGACCACCGGCGCCGGTCGGGTCGGCGCCGCGCAGCTGCTACGACACCGAGACGATGGCGGCGTCGCCCTGGCCGCCGCCGCCGCACAGCGCGGCCGCGCCGAGCCCGCCGCCCCGACGGTGCAGCTCGCTCACCAGCGTGAGCAGCACCCGGGTGCCGGACATGCCGATCGGATGGCCGAGCGCGATGGCGCCGCCGTTCACGTTCACGATGTCGTCGGTCACGCCCAGGTCCTGCATCGACGCCAGGCCGACGGCGGCGAAGGCCTCGTTGAGCTCGATGAGGTCGAGGTCGTCGACCGTCTTGTCGATCGGCTCGAGCGCCCGCTTGATCGCCCGGGACGGCTGGCGGAGCAGCGACGTGTCCGGGCCCGCGACCATCCCGAAGCTCACCAGCTCGGCGACCGGGCTCAGGCCGAGCTCCTCGGCCTTCGAGCGGCTGGTGACGATGACGGCGGCCCCGCCGTCGGAGATCTGGGAGGCGTTGCCGGCCGTGATGCTGCCGTCCGGCGCGAACGCCGGCTTCAGCGAGCCCAGCGACCCGGCGGTCGTCTCGGGCCGGACCCCCTCGTCCTCCTCGACCACGATCGGGTCGCCCTTGCGCTGGGGAATCGAGACGGGGGCGATCTCGTCGGCGAACCGGCCCTCCTTCTGCGCCGCGGCCGCCCGCTCGTGGCTCTTGGCGGCCATCTCGTCCTGGGCGGCCCGGGTGATCCCGCCGAACTGCGCCGTGTACTGCTCGGTGCCCGAGCCCATGTGGACGGCGTCGAACGCGCACCACAGCCCGTCCTGGATCAGCGAGTCGACGAGCTCGCCGTTGCCCATCCGGTAGCCGGACCGGGCCTTCGGCAGCAGGTACGGCGAGTTCGTCATCGACTCCATGCCGCCGGCGACGACGATCTCGGCGTCACCGGCCTGGATCATCTGGTCCGCGAGGTAGACCGCGTTCAGCCCCGACAGGCACACCTTGTTGACCGTGATCGCGGGCACCGTCATCGGGACGCCGGCCTTCGCCGCCGCCTGGCGCGCCGTGATCTGGCCCTGCCCGGCCTGGAGCACCTGGCCCATGATCACGTAGTCGACCTGCTCCGGACCGACGCCGCCGCGCTCGAGGGCCGCGCCGATGGCCCGGCCGCCGAGGTCCATCGCCGTGCATGACGCCAGCGCGCCCGAGAGCTTGCCGATCGGAGTGCGGGCGAACGAGACGATCACGGAACCTGGCATGAGCCCTCCCGGTGTCCTGCGGGCTTCGGCAGCGAGGCCGTCGATGGTACCCCCGCGTCGGTCCACCCGGAGTGGTCGGAGCGTTCGCGCGTAGGGTTTGGGCCGTGACGACGACGAGCCCGCTCCCGTGCGAGCGATCGGCGGCGATGGTCCGCCGCGCGTCGCGATGAGCGAGATCGACGCGGTCCGCGCCGCGATCCTCGACGGCGCGCCCGGTGACGAGATCGGGGCGCTGGCGCTCCCCGACACGTTCCGGGGCGCGGTCGTGCGCGCCGACGAGCAGGAGATGTTCGCCGGCCTCGCGTCCGTGGAGAAGGACCCCCGCAAGTCGGTGCACGTCGACGACGTGCCGCTGCCGGAGCTGGCGCCCGACGAGGCCTATGTGGCGGTGATGGCGTCGTCCATCAACTTCAACACCGTCTGGACGTCCATCTTCGAGCCGCTGCCCACGTTCCAGTTCCTCGCTCGCCTCGGCAAGGAGAGCGTCTGGGGTGCCCGGCACGACCAGCCGTTCCACGTCCTCGGCAGCGACGCCGCCGGTGTCGTGCTGCGGGTCGGCTCCGCGGTTCGGCGGTGGCGAGCCGGCGACGCGGTGACGGTCCACTGCAACTACGTCGACGACCAGGACCCGAGCGAGCACGACGACGCCATGCTCGCCACCAACCAGCGGATCTGGGGCTTCGAGTCCAACTACGGCGGGCTGGCCGAGATCTGCCTGGTGCGGGCCAACCAGCTCATGCCGAAGCCGGCCCATCTCACCTGGGAGGAGGCGGCGGTCAACGCGCTCTGCAACTCGACGAGCTACCGGATGATCGTCAGCCCCCACGGCGCCCAGATGACCCAGGGCCAGACGGTCCTGGTCTGGGGCGCCACCGGCGGGATCGGCGCCTACGCCTGCCAGTACGTGCTGAACGGCGGCGGCACCCCCGTCGGCGTCGTGTCGTCGGCCGACAAGGCGGAGCTGCTCCGAGGGCTCGGCGTCGAGCACGTCATCGACCGCAGCGCCGAGGGCTACCGGTTCTGGAAGGACGAGCACACCCAGGACCCCGGGGAGTGGCGCCGGCTCGGCAAGAAGATCCGGGAGCTCACCGGCACCGACCCCGACATCGTGTTCGAGCACCCGGGGCGCCAGACCATGGGTGCGTCAGTGTTCGTCGCCAAGCGGGGCGGGCTGATCATCACCTGCGCCGCGACCAGCGGGTACACGATCGAGTACGACAACCGCTACCTCTGGATGAACCTGAAGACGATCAAGGGCTCGCACTTCGCGAACTACCGGGAGGCGGTGGCCGCCAACCAGCTCATCTGCGACGGCAAGATCCAGCCGACGCTGTCGCGGGTGTTCGCGCTGGAGGACACCGGCGCCGCCGCCTACGAGGTCCACCACAACCAGCACGAGGGGAAGCTCGGCGTGCTCGTGCTCGCGCCCGAGGAGGGCCTCGGCGTCACCGACCCGGCCCGCCGCGAGGAGCTGCTCCCCCAGATCACGCTGTTCCGGCGCTACGGCGCCTGATCGCCGGTACGGTGGCGGCGTGAGCGAGCTGACCGAGATCGACCACGTCGCCATCGCGGTGCACGACCTCGAAGCCGCGATCGCCTACTACCGCGACACGTTCGGAGCCGAAGTCGCACACCGCGAGGTCGTGGAGCGCGACGGGGTCGAGGAGGCGCTGCTCGCCGTCGCCGACTCCTACATCCAGCTGCTGACGCCGATCCGGGACGACTCGCCGGTCGCGAAGTCGCTCGCCACCCGCGGCGAGGGACTGCATCACGTCGGCTACCGGGTCGCCGACTGCGCCGCCGCCCTCGAGCGCGTCAAGGCGGAGGGCCACCGCGTCATCGACGAGGAGCCCCGGCCCGGCAGCCGCGGCACGACGGTCGCGTTCCTGCACCCCAAGTCGGCCTTCGGGACCCTCATCGAGCTGGTCCAGGAGTAAAGGCTCCTCCGACCGGGTCCAGCGGATCGCGGTCGCCAGACTGGGCCGATCGACACCCCGACCGACGACCCGCACGGGCGCGGCGCCGTCCTGCTCCTCACGGCCGGCGCCTGCCTGCTGGGCCTCGTCATCCTCTATCTGCTGGCCGTGCGCACCGGGTTCGGCCAGCACCTCGACGACGACGCTCTGCTCGGCCGGTCGCTGAACCCGCGGGTGCAGCACGCCTCGAGCCGCTTGCTCCGCACGATCGACGTGGCGTCGCTCGTGGCGCTCGGCGGCGCGATCGTCTTGCTGGCCGTTGCCCGGGCCCGAGTCCGGCTCGCGGTCGGCGCCGCCGCGCTCATCGTCGGGGCCACCGGCACCGCCGAGGGGCTCAAGCACCTGCTGGCCCGCCCCGAGCTCCGGGGACCGGACCGGCTGCCGATCGCCAGTTTCCCGAGCGGGCACACCGCGGTCGCGGCGTCCCTGGCCCTCGGCCTCGTCATCGTGCTCCCGGCCCGGTGGCGGGCCCTCGCCGCCGTCCTCGGAGCCCTGTACGCGGCGGCGGTCGGGGCGGCGACGGTCACGGCCGGATGGCACCGGCCGAGCGACGTCGTCGGCGCCTTCCTCCTCACCGTCGCCTGGGCCGCCGTGGTCTGCGCCGCGCTCGAGGCCTGGGCACCACCCCCGCCGCCTCGGGAGGCCCGGGCCACTCGGCGCAGCGTGCGGGTGGCGGTGGGCCTCCTGGCGCTGGCGACCGTGCTGCTGGCCGGCCTCGGTCTCGCCGCGGCTCGGACCATCGAGACCTTCAACGACCGCAACCTGCGGTCGCTGCCGGTTGGCGCCTCCTACGTCGGCTCGATCGCCGCCATCGCGGCGGCCGGGGCCGCCCTCGTCGCCGTCTTCGTGGCCGCGCTCGACGGGGCAGCCCTCGATCCGGGCCCCCGCCCTCCCGGAACCCGCCCCAATCCTGCCCTTCCAAAGTTGATGGTCAAGGACTAAGGTTTCCTTAGTTATTGAGGAATAGCCCCGCGCAGGGCGCGGTTCCCACGTCGGAGGCCCAAGCGGGGCCAACGGACTCATGGAGGTGAAGAGAGTGGTGTGGTACGACCCCTTCCGGGACCTTGACCGCTACTCGTACTCGCGCGGTGCCGGGTGGATGCCCATGGACGCCGTGCGGCACGGCGACGTTGTGGAGCTGCGGTTCGACCTTCCCGGCGTAGCACCGGAGACGATCGACGTGGACGTCGAGCGCAACGTGCTGACCGTGAAGGCCGAGCGGCACTGGACCCCCGGCAACGGTGATCAGGTCCTGGCCCGCGAGCGGACCCAGGGCACGTTCAGTCGCCAGGTGCTGCTCGGTGACGCGCTCGACCCCGAGCGGCTCGAGGCGCACTACGACCACGGGGTGCTGACCGTACGGGTGCCGGTGGCCGAGCAGGCCAAGCCCCGCAAGGTCAAGATCCACGTGGGGTCGCCCCAGGCCCAGCCTGAGGCGATCGAGGTCGGCGTCCCGGCTTAATCGCCGGCCCGCCCCGACGGCCCCGCCGCCCCCCGGTGGCGGGGCCTCGTCGCGTCCGGGGGCGCCGGCGCCGGGTGGTGCCGCGCGCCCCGGCAGTAGCGTGTGCGCCGCATGGCCGCTGAAGAAGACGAAGTCCGCGGGGAGGCGGGGCCCCAGGCCGCCGTGCCGGGGGTGCCGCACCCGATCGAGGAGCGCCTCGAGCGCCTCGCGGCGCTGCGCGAGGAGGCCCTCCACGCCGGGAGCCCGGCCGCCGTCGAGCGCCAGCACGAGCGGGGCAAGCTCACGGCCCGGGAGCGCCTCGAGAAGCTCCTCGACGACGGGTCCTTCGTCGAGCTCGACATGCTGGCCCGCCACCGGGCCCACGGCTTCGGCATCGAGAACAGCCGCCCGCTGACCGACGGCGTCGTCACCGGCTGGGGGACGATCGACGGCCGCAAGGTGTTCGTGTTCGCCCAGGACTTCACCGTCTTCGGCGGGGCCCTCGGCGAGGTGTTCGCCGAGAAGATCCACAAGGTCATGGACCTGGCGGAGTCGGTCGGCTGCCCGATGGTCGGGCTCAACGACGGCGCCGGCGCCCGCATCCAGGAGGGCGTGGTCTCGCTCGCCGCCTACGGCGGCATCTTCCACCGCAACGTCACCGCCTCGGGGGTGATCCCCCAGATCAGCGTGATCCTCGGCCCCTGCGCGGGCGGCGCGGTCTACTCGCCGGCGATGACCGACTTCGTCTTCATGGTGAAGGGCACGTCCCACATGTTCATCACCGGCCCCGACGTGGTGAAGACCGTCACCGGCGAGGACGTCAGCCAGGAGGAGCTGGGCGGCGCCATGACGCACGCGTCGAAGTCGGGCGTCTGCTCCTTCGTCGCCGAGGACGAGGAGTCGTGCCTCGAGCAGGTCCGCTACCTGCTGTCGTTCCTGCCCCAGAACAACCTCGAGGACCCGCCCTACTTCGAGCCCACCGACGACCCCGACCGGCGCTGCGACGGGATCGCGGAGCTGATCCCCGACGCGCCGAACAAGCCGTACGACATCAAGGCGATCATCAGCGCGGTCGTCGACGACGGCGACTTCTTCGAGGTGCACGCGCTGTGGGCGATGAACATCGTCTGCGGGTTCGCCCGGATCGACGGCCACGTCGTCGGCGTCGTCGGCAACCAGCCCCAGATCCTGGCCGGCACGCTCGACATCGACGCCTCCGAGAAGGCGGCCCGGTTCGTGCGGGTCTGCGACGCCTTCAACGTCCCGCTGGTGACCTTCGTCGACGTGCCCGGCTTCCTGCCCGGGACCGACCAGGAGTACGGCGGGATCATCCGCCACGGCGCCAAGCTCCTCTACGCCTACTGCGAGTCGACCGTGCCCCGGGTCCAGATCGTGACCCGGAAGGCGTACGGCGGCGCGTACGTGGTCATGAACTCGAAGTCGATCGGCGCCGACCTCGCCTTCGCCTGGCCGTCGGCCGAGGTGGCGGTGATGGGTCCCCAGGGCGCGGTCAACATCATCTTCCGCAAGGAGCTCGACACCGCCGCCGACCCCGAGCGGCGCCGGGCCGAGCTCATCGAGGAGTACAGCGAGCGGTTCGCGAACCCCTACATCGCGGCCGAGCGCGGCTACGTCGACGACGTCATCGACCCCGCCGAGACCCGCCGGGTCCTCGTCCGCTCCCTCGAGATGCTGCGCACCAAGCGCGAGCAGCTGCCGCAGCGCAAGCACGGCAACGTGCCGCTCTGATCGTGGCGGCGCCGCGGCCGATCCTCCGGTCGATCTCACCCGAGGCCACCCCCGACGAGGTGGCGGCGATCCTCGAGGCCATCGCCGCCTGCACGCCGGCGCCCCGACCGGGCCGGGGCGACGACACGCTCCACGAGTGGGTCCACACCTCCCGGCTGCGGGCCCACCGCTCGGGGCTGCGCCGCGGCCCCTGGCGCCTCTCGGGGCGGATGCCCCGCCGCGCCCGGGCGTGACCACCCGCCCGTCTGCGCCCGAGCTCATGAGCGTCGGGCCCGACGAGGTGGTGGTCACCGCTACCACCCCCGGCGACGAGCGGCTCACGACCCAGGTCGGCCCCCGCGAGGTGACGACGACCGGACCCCGGCACGTCGCCCGCGTCGACGGGCTCGAGGCCGACACCGAGTACCCGCTGCGCGTCGAGGGGGCCGCGCCGAGCCGCTTCCTCCCCGCCACCGTTCGCACCCTGGCCCGACCGTCGGGGCAGCTGCTGGCTACCGTCGCCACCGCCAACGACACCCACCTCGGCGAGCTCGAGGCCGGGGTCACCGGCGATCCCGCCACCGACGCGATCGGGCCGATCCTTCGCGCCGAACCGGGCGACCCGCCCTACCCGGAGACGATGAACCGGGCCGTCGTCGCCGAGATGCGAGCCCTCGACCCCGACGCGGTCGTGGTCAAGGGGGACCTCACCGCGATCGGCAGCGAGGAGCAGTACGGCGCGTTCCTCGCCGTCTACGGCGGCCTCGGCGACCGCATGCACCACGTCCGCGGCAACCACGACGCCATGCTCGATCCAGCCCTGGCGATCGAGGACGCGCCGTACGCGATCGACCTGCCGGGTGTCACGCTGGCGGTGCTCGACACCGTGATCCCCGGCACCGACGCCGGCCACCTGCCGGCCGACCAGGTGCAGTGGCTCGACGACCTGGCGGCCGAGCGCACCGGCGCCGTGCTCGTCTTCGGGCACCACCACTGTTGGAACGTCGAGGCCACCGCCACCAAGCCGGGCCCGTACTTCGGGATCCAGCCCGCCGACAGCCGGGCCCTCGTGGACGTGTTCGCCCGCCACGAGAACGTCGTCGGCTACTTCGCCGGCCACACCCACACCAACCGGGTGCGCCGCTTCGCGTCCGCCCACGATCGGCCGTTCGCCGAGGTCGGGTGCACGAAGGACTACCCGGGCGCGTGGGCCGAGTACCGGATCTACGAGGGCGGCTACACCCAGGTCATGCGCCGGGTCCAGGCGCCGGCCGCGTTCGACTGGGCCGAGCGGTGCCGGACCATGATCCAGGGCATCTACGGCGAGCTCGTGCTCGGGGGCCTCGAGCACCGCTGCTTCGCCGAGCGCTTCTGAACCCGTTCCTGTTACCGGGTCCGGACGCAACGCGCCCCGAGGAGGGTTCGGCGTAGAGATCCCGGCCCGGCTGCCGGGCGCCCCAACGGCCTCCTCGGGACGCGATCGGGCACAGTATCCACCAAGTTCCACAGGTTTTCCACTTCGTCCACCGGGTTCTCCACTTTCTCCACCGGGTTGTCCACCGGACCTGTGGAAAAAGATGTGGAGGACGGGGTCGGAACCGGCCCCGCCCGGTCCGCGCGAGACTGCGGCGCAATGCCAGCAGGGGGACGGTGTTGGTGGCGGTGACGTCGGAGGAGCTCGCCCGGTCGGTGGCCGGCCACACGGTCGCCACCCGGTTCCGGGACATCGTCGCCGCTCGGGGCCCACGCCCGGCCGTGCGCTGGCAGGTCGACGACGGCTGGGAGGAGTGGACCTGGGCCGAGCTGGGCGACCGGGCGTGCCGGGTGGCCGGCGCGCTGCAGCACCTCGGGGTGCGCCCGCAGGACCGGGTGGTCCTCATGATGCGCAATCGGCCCGAGTTCTACGTGGCCGACCTGGCGTGCCTGCTCGCCGGGGCCACGCCGGTCTCGATCTACAACTCGTCGGCGCCCGAGCAGGTCCAGTACCTCGCGCACCACTGCGGCGCGGTGGCGGCGATCGTCGAGGACGCCGACTATCTCGAGCGGATCCTCAAGGTGCGCGACGAGCTGCCCGACCTCGCCCACCTGGCGGTCATCGACGACGACGGCCGGGCCCCCGACGACGTGCTGCGTCTCGCCGAGCTGCTCGGATCGGCGCCGCTCGATCTCGACGAGGCTTCGGGCACGGCTTCCCCCGACGACCTGGCGACGATCATCTACACGTCGGGCACCACCGGCCCGCCGAAGGGCGTGATGATCGACCACGCCAACGTGGTGTGGACGGTCGAGAGCCTCCACCGATCGCTCCCGATCGACCCGACGGGCTACCGCGTCGTCTCGTACCTGCCGATGGCCCACATCGCGGAGCGGATGGTCTCCTACTACTGGGGCATCTCGTTCGGCTACGAGACCACCACCTGCCCGGAGCCGTCGCTGCTCGGCCAGTACCTGGTGCACGTGCGACCCCAGCTGCTGTTCGGCGTGCCCCGCATCTGGGAGAAGCTGCACGCCGGCGTGCTCGCCATCGCCAGCCGGGACCCGGCCCAGCGAGAGGCGCTCGAGGCGGCGCTGGCGGTCGGGGAGCGCGAGCAGGCGTACCGGGCTCGCGGGGAGCCGATGCCGCGCGACCTGGCCGCCGAATACGAGGCGCACGTCCCGACGCTGGCCTTCGTGCGAGACGCGCTGGGCGTCGACGAGATCGTCACCGCGCTGAGCGGCGCGGCACCGCTCCCACGCGAGGCGTTCGGCTTCTTCCGCGCGCTCGGCCTCGAGTTCTCCGAGATCTACGGGCTGTCGGAGACGTCCGGCCCGATGACGTGGGAGCCGTTCCGGGTGAAGGCGGGCACGGTCGGGCCCGCCATCCCGGGCTGCACGGTGCGGCTCGGCGACGACGGCGAGGTGCTGGCCCGGGGCGGGAACATCTTCCGCGGCTACCTGAACGACCCGGCCCGCACCGCCGAGACGCTCGACGAGGACGGCTGGCTGCACAGCGGCGACATCGGCGAGCTCGACGAGGACGGCTACCTGCGCATCGTCGACCGCAAGAAGGAGCTGATCATCACCGCCGGCGGCAAGAACATCTCGCCGGCCAACCTCGAGGCGGCGCTGAAGGCGTCCCCGCTCATCGGCCAGGCGGCCGTGATCGGCGACGGCCGCCCCTTCGTGTCGGCGCTCGTCGTCCTCGACCCGGAGGTCGCGCCCGCGTGGGCGGCCGCCCACGGCGTGACGGCCGACTCGCTCCCCGCGCTCGCCAAGGACCCGACCGTCGTCGCCGAGGTGGAGCGCGAGGTCGCCGGCGCCAACGAACGGTTCTCGAACGTCGAGCGGGTGAAGAAGGTCACCGTCCTCGGCGAGGAGTGGATGCCGGACTCCGAGGAGCTCACGCCGACCATGAAGCTCAAGCGCCGGGGCGTGCTGGCCAAGTACGCCGACGAGATCGAGACCATGTACGGCGCGCCGGCCGACTCGCCTCGACCGTAGGTCGGCCGACCGGTCGCGCTAGGAAGAGCCCATGGCGCCGTCCGCCCGCGTCCAACGTCAGCGCGACGAGGTCGTCGAGGCCGTGCAGGACCAGCTCCGGCCGGGCGAGCACGTCGTCGCGGTGCTGCCGTTCGCGAGCACGCCCAAGCGCCCAAAGGGTCCCGAGGGCAAGGTCCGGGAAGGGATCTACCTGTCCGCTCGGCGGTATCGGCCGCTCGTGGTGACGAACCGCCGCCTGCTCGTCGTCAACGCCTGGCGCACCCCGTATCCGCGCGGGCTCCTCGCCGAGTTCCCGGCCTCGGCCGCGAGCGTCGTCGATGTCGTGCCGGGCCGGTTCGACCAGCAGCGGCTCGAGCTGGACCTCCCCGGTGAAGGCGTCGTCCCGTTCATCCTGGGCCGGTTCGACCTCATCGAGCTCGACGAGTTCGAGGCGGCGCTCGGTCCCCGGGCCTGAACCCCCTCTGTCAGATTCCTGACGGATTTCGGTAACCGTCGATTCACCGACGGGAGACGCCGGCGACCCACCCTCTCCTTACGTTCCGGCTCGGCGTGGACGTCCTGCGCCCAGTGACTCCTGCCGGAGCGGGAGGGGAGGGGAAACCAACACGTGACCACGTTCCAGAAACTGGTCGCGATGACAGTGATCACGTTCATCGCACTTGTTGTGGTGAGCCAGTACAACCACCATGCCGATCCGACCGGCACGAAGACCGGAGTGGCGGCCGACCAAACGGTGATACCGGGCGGTCAGGCCAAGGTGCCGCTCTCGCAGGTGGGCCTCAACCAGCTCGCCAACGAGACCGGCCATCTAGCTGTCTCCATCAACTTCGTGTGGCTGCTCATCACGGGCTTCCTCGTGCTGTTCATGCAGGTCGGCTTCGCGTTCTTGGTGACAGGGCTCACACGGGCCAAAAACGCCGGCCATATGATGATGATGAACCTGTCGTCGTTCGTGATCGCGCTCCTCGCGTATTACGCGGTGGGTTTCGCCTTCCAGTTTGGAGGCATCGCACCGATCGCGAACCTCGGCGGGGCATCGCCGCTCAACGGCATCTTTGCCCACGGTACCTCGGGACTGATCGGGATCCGAGGCTTCTTCCTCCAGTCCGGGAACACCTATGACGTTGGCGTCATCGCCTTCTTCTTGTTCCAGGTCGTGTTCATGGAGACCGCCGGGTACATCATCATCGGAGCGATCGCCGAGCGCGTGAGCTTCGCGGGCTTCCTCATCGCGGAGATCGCGATGGGAGCGATCATCTACCCGATCTACGGCAACTGGATGTGGGGCGGCGGGTTCCTCTCGCAGCTCGGCAAAGGCCCCCTCCACCTCGGGAACGGTGCGGTCGACTTCGCCGGCTCTGGAGTCGTTCACGCCACCGGGGGGTGGGCGGCCCTTGCGCTGGCGATGATCCTCGGGCCTCGCATCGGCAAATACAGGGAGGACGGAACACCAAACGCCTTCCCCGGCCACAATCTGGGCTACGCGGTCATCGGCACGCTCGTGCTCACCTTCGGGTGGATGGGCTTCAACCCGGGCTCGACGTTCGGGGCGACCGACCTGCGGATCTCGATCGTGGCCGTGAACACGCTCCTCGCTGCGTCGGCCGGTGCCGTCACCGCGATGGCGTGGACGAATGCGAAGTGGGGCAAGCCCGACATCTCCATGACCTGCAACGGCATGTTGGCGGGCCTGGTGGCGATCACCGCTCCGTGCGCATTCGTGTCACCGGCGTGGGCGGTCGTCATCGGGATCATCGCTGGGTTCGTCGTCGTGTACGCGGTCGAGTTCCTCGACAAGCGGGCCAAGATCGACGACCCCTGCGGCGCGATCGCCGTGCACGGCTTCTGTGGCCTGTGGGGTCTGCTCGCGGTCGGTCTGTTCGCCGACGGCACGTACCCCGACAAGGCGGTCGGCTGGAACGGCGTGCTCCAACCGGTGAAGGGAGTCATCCCGGCCCTCCTCGATGGGGACAAGCTCAGCGGGGCGCACCACGCCCTCGGCCAGCTCGTCGCCCAGATCATCGACGGGGGGGTCGGGTTCGGCTGGGCCTTCGGGGTGACCTGGGTGCTCTTCATGGTGGTGCGGCGGTTCGTGAAGATCCGCGTCGCACCCGAGGTGGAGATCGCGGGCACTGACGAGGGCGAGTTCGGTCAGGTCTGCTACCCGGACTTCGTGCTCCGCACCGAGACCCAGACGTTCAGGATTCCCGAGAAGATGCCCATCGGCACGGCTACCGGTCCACCACCGGCACAGCAGGCCGTGACGTCCGAGCGGACCTGAGGGGAGGGTCGATGAAGCTGATCGTTGCCATCATCAAGCCCTTCAAGCTCGAGGAGGTCACGGACGCCCTCCGTGCTCTCGACGTCTCGGGCGTGACCCTCACCGAGGTTCGGGGCTACGGCCGCCAGCGCGGGCACACCGAGGTGTACCGCGGGGCGGAGTACGAGGTGGATTACGTGCCGAAGGTGAAACTCGACGTGATCGTCGATGACGCCGACGCACAGAAGGTGGCGAACGCCATCGTCGAGGCGGCTCGCACCGGCAAGATCGGAGACGGCAAACTCTGGATCGTGCCGATCGAGACCGTCGTGAGGATCCGGACCGGGGAGGCCGGCTCGGACGCCCTCTAAAGCGAGGCTGGAGGCACTGCTCCGCGACACGTCGTTGCGGGGCAGTGCCTTCGGCCGGTCGTACGCGTCGGTCGTCGACGAGTGGCTCCGTGAGCTGGTGCCCGAGCCGGCCGGGCTCGCCGTCGTCGCAGTCGGCGGCTACGGGCGTCGTGAGCTCTGCCCCGGCAGCGACCTCGACATCCTGCTCCTCCACGACGACCGTCGCGCGGTCACCGCGACCGCCGACGGTCTCTGGTATCCGCTCTGGGACGCCGGGCTCCAGGTCGACCACAGCGTCCGCACCGTGCGCCAGGCCGTCGACGAAGCGAACACCGACCTCCGCGTCATGCTCGGGCTGCTCGACGCCCGGGTCGTGTCCGGGGACGAGGACCTCGCGGCGGGCCTGCAGGACAAGGTCCGGGCCAGCTGGCGCCAGCAAGCCAAGCGGCGCCTGCCTGCGCTCGACCGGTCGATCAGCGCCCGCCACGAGCGGGCCGGGGAGGTCGCGTTCCTCCTCGAGCCCGACCTCAAGGAGGGCCACGGGGGCCTGCGTGACGTGGCGGTCCTCCCCCTGCTCGCGCAGGCAACCGACGTCGTCGAACCGGATGCCGCGCTCGGCCCGGCGCGCGAGACGCTCCTCGAGGTTCGGGTGGCGCTGCAGCAGCTGACCGGGCGACGGTCGAACATCCTCGGGCTCCAAGAGCAGGATGACGTCGCCCGGGCCCTGGATGACCCCGACGCCGACGTGCTCATGCGGCGCGTGGCCGCCGCCGCCCGAACCGGGGCCTGGCACCTCGACGACGCGTGGCAGCGGATCCGCTCATGGCTGGCCGGGCCCCGTCGCCGCTCGTCGGCCGGCGCCGACGTCGACCTCGGGTACGGAATCGTCCTGCGGGACGACGAGGTCACCCTCACCGACCGCGCCCTGAGCGGCGAGCCGACGACGCTCCCGCGCGTCGCGGCCGCCGCCGCGTACGTCGGGGCGCCGATCGAGCGGGCGACACGCGAGGCGTTGACGACGGACGCGCCCGCCCTCACCGAGCGTTGGCCGGACGAGGCCCGGGAGGCGTTCCTGGCGCTGCTCGGGGCGGGTTCCCGACTCGTTCCGGTGCTCGAGGCCCTCGACCAGCACGACCTCATCACCCGGATCATCCCCGAGTGGGAGCCGGTGCGGAGCCGGCCCCAGCGCAACGCGTTCCACCAGTTCACGGTCGACCGGCACCTCATGGAGGCCGCCGCCCGCGCGTCGGACTTCAGCCGTCGGGTCGAGCGGCCCGACCTCCTGCTGCTCGGCGCGTTCCTGCACGACCTCGGCAAGGGCTACCCGGGTGACCACACCGACGCCGGTGTCGAGCTGATGCGGACCATCGCCCGCCGCATGGCGTTCGGCCGCGCCGACGTCGACCGCCTCGCTCAGCTCGTCGCCCAGCACCTCCTCCTCCCGAAGGTCGCCACGAGCCGGGACCTGTCCAATCCCCGGACCCTGGAGTCGGTCGCCACGGTGGTCGGCAACGTCGCCACGCTCGAGCTGCTCTACGCGCTCACCGAGGCCGACTCGCTGGCGACGGGACCAACGGCGTGGACGCCGTGGCGAGCCGGCCTCGTCTCGGATCTCGTGGACGGGGTGCGGGCCCTGCTCGCCGGCACCGAGCCGCG
>Ga0073928_10004344_pt1 | contig 21106 bp, 21 predicted proteins | sample PaiPotPPA55metaG_FD_76969 | JGI IMG/M metagenome (GOLD analysis project Ga0073928, IMG submission 76969) | Iron sulfur acid spring bacterial and archeal communities from Banff, Canada, to study Microbial Dark Matter (Phase II) - Paint Pots PPA... ...
ATCCGCGTCGAGCAGGCGATAGTGCACGGAGAAAGTCACATCCTGCTGCCGGAGCGTGGGCGTCCGCAGCCCCCGCGGCGTGACGTCGAGGACGATGTTTCCCCAGCCCACCTCGAACGGCTCGTCGAGCGTGTACTTGCCGCCCACCTGGACCAAGCGGTTCAGATAGGCGACCATGGGCGCCAGATCCCGGTAGTCGAGCTCAGGCCAGTTGCCTGGATTTGTACTCATGGCGTCATTCTCGTGCCGCGACAGGGATCACGCCTGCCGACGCCGGTTCGGCGACGGCTTAGTTCGCTCCGCCCCGGTTCCCGCCCATTGTCAGTGCGTCGCGGATGTCGGTGAGCAGTTCGAGCTCCGACGGCTCGGGTGCCTTGGCCGGCAGGCCGCGCCGGGTCCTCGAGCGCTCGTTGAGCTTGTTGATCGGCATCACGATGAAGAAGTAGACGCCTGCGGCGATTGCGATGAACGAGATGACCGCGTTGATGAACTTGCCGTAGTAGAAGACCGACTTGTTCAGTGTGAACGTCAGCGTCGAGTAGTCCTGCTTGCCGAAGATGGCCGTGATCAACGGCATCACGAGGTCGGTGACGAGCGCGTTGACGATCGCGCTGAAAGCGGCGCCCATGACGACGGCGACCGCGAGTTCGACCACGTTCCCACGTGAGATGAACTCCTTGAACCCCTTGAGCACGATCTACCCCTTGTTCCGAATTGACTGTTTCGCTGCGCGCTGCCAACGACGGGGGCGCCGAAAGGTCACCCGGACGGAGGTTGTACGGTCGGATCCGTGCGTTCGTACCGGTTCGTTCTCTCCCCGCGCTGGATGGCATTCCACGCCCTGGTCTGGCTCCTGCTGATCCCGGCGTTCATCGCGCTCGGCTACTGGCAACGCACACTCTGGAAGGACCGCGCCGACTCGCAGGGGCTGGTCTACGCGAAACTCGACGCCAAGCCCGCCGCCATCGACTCGGCGGACCCGCTCGGCCACGTGGTCGCGCAGGACCAGCAGTGGGTCGCGGTCAGCGTCACCGGGCATTACGACGCCGCGCACCGGTTCGCCGTGCGCAACCGCTCGCAGAACGAGAACGCCGGCTGGTACGTCGTCACCCCGCTGGTGCTCCCGGACGGCACCGCGGTCCTGGTGAATCAGGGTTGGATCGCCTCGTCGAACGGCACGACGCCGAGCACCGCGATGCCGACGCTGCCACCGGTGCCGAGCGGGACCGTCACGGTGAACGGCTGGATGCAGCCGGACGAGACCACCGCGGACACCCGGATCACCGACGACACGAACAAACTGCCGACCGGCGAGATCGCGTTGATCACCAAGACGGATCTGCAGAGCCGGGTGCCGGCCACCCTGCATGACGGCTCGATCCAGCTCAACACGTCCACCCCGGCCGACACCTCGGCGACGGCGCCGCAACCGGTGCCCTCGCCCACCTACGACAACACGATGTACATCGCCTACATGATCCAGTGGTGGGTCTTCGCGATCATCATGCCCACCGTCTGGCTCAAGCTGCTGCACCGCGAGGCGCAGGAGCGGACGAACCGGGAGCTGGTCGGCGATGAGGACGATTGGGACGACGAGGACGACGAGTTCGAGGACGAAGACGACGAGGACGATTGGGACGACGAAGACGAGGATGAGGACGACGAGGACGCGGCGGCCGAGCCGGTGCTCGCGTCGGCCTCAGACGGCGGGCAGCCGGGCAAGTAAGTCCTCGAATTCAGGGGCGGGCAGGATGCGCAGCTCGGAGCCGACGCTCTCCAGCGGCAGCGCGCTCAGCCCGGTCGGGCGCCACCAGTAGAGCTGGTCGGTCAGCGGACCCGGCGCGGTTTCGAACTCCCTCGAGGCCAGGCGCAGCAGCGCGCCGACGGCGGTGACCGCCTCGGTGCTCGCGATCGCGTGATAAGCCAGCAGATGCCGGTGCGGCAGAACGACGAGCGCACCGTTCTCCGGATCGGTGAACCCGTCCCGGTCCAGGTACTCCTGCAGCCAGAACACGTGCGTCGGGCAGTACGGTCCCGCACCGCCGAGCAACGTCAGATGCACGCCGTCCACGATCGCGCGCCCGGGCGTCAGCAGTCCCTGCCTGCGCACGTTCGCCCTCGCCGCGACGAATACGTCGGCGGCCGCGGCGGCCCACGAACCGGCCTGCTGCGCGGCCAGCAGGCGGCCGCCGCCGTGCGGCCCGCTTTCGCAGAGCACTACTTCGGTCAGCCCGGGCAGCGCCGGCCTGGTCAGCGCGCCCGCGGTGGCGGCCGCGAGCTGCGCGGGCAGCAGCAGCGAGCGCAGCGGTGCGGCCCAGGGCGCGTTCGGCGATCCGGGACCGTCCGGTGCCGACTCGGTCTCGGCCAGCCAGCAGGCCACCGCCTGCTCGACCAGGTCCGGCCAGTCCGCTTTGGCGCTGCGCTGCATCCGGCCGCGCAGGGCGGCCACGTCGACCGTGCGCCCCGGTCTGCCCGCACCGTCTCGGACCACCTCGAGCTGTTCGGGCGCGCTCACCCGCCAGCGCAGTCCGCGGCCGCGCAGCTCCACCTCGAGCAGGCCGAGCAGGGCGGTGGCGACCGGATCGCCGAAAGGCCACGGGGAGCGGGGGTCGGCCGCGGCGGTGAAGGACATGTCGCGCAGTGTAACGGCGTTCGGGGCGTGACCCGAACGGGGGATGGAGCGTTGTAGGGGCGTGGTAGACCCGTTCCTCACCCGTTCCCCGTCCGCGGCGACCAGCGTGATGCCGCCGCGTCCCCGGGCCCCGCGCGGTCCCGCGGGCCTGGCCCCGGGCACTCCGAGCGGGATCGGGGCATCCGCGTTGGGCGCCGGCCTGCCCAAGGTGCCGCGGCCGCGCCGCAGCCTGCCGCCGGATCACGATCCGGAGATCACCGACGAACTGTGGGCGCGGATCGAGCCGCTGCTGCCGGTCCGGGTGCGGCGGCGGCGCTATCCGGGGCGCATGCCGCTGGACGACCGTGCGGTGCTCACCGGAATCCTGGTGGTGCTCGCGCGCGGCATCGGCTTCGAGCGGCTGCCCAAGGAGCTCGGGCTGGGATCCGGGATGACCTGCTGGCGGCGGCTGCGCGACTGGCAGCAGGCGGGCATCTGGCCCGCGGTGGCGCACCTGCTGGCCGAGGAGCTGCCGGACGGCGAGCGGATCGACTTCCGCCGCGTCGCCACGGCGACGACGGCCGGCCCGGACGCGCCCGTCACCCGTCGGCCCGCACCGCCCCGGGCGAAGCAGCCCTCTGCGGTGGCGGCCGAGTTCGGGATGACCTTGCTGCGCTGAGGCCGCGGCCGGAGCGGCGGTACCGGCCTGGTTCAATGAGCAGGTGACTGTTGGGGCGCAGATCGAGATTGCAGGGCCGGCCGCGCTGCCGGTACGGACATTCGTGGCGATCGGGGACTCGTTCACCGAGGGCCTGGCCGATCACCGAGGCGACGGCGGGTACCGCGGCTGGGCGGATCTGGTGGCCGACCGGCTGGCGCGGCTCGAGCCGGAACTGCGGTACGCGAACCTGGCTGTGCGCGGCAAGCTGATCGGCCAGATCGGCGCGGACCAGTTGGCGCCGGCCGCGGCGATGCGGCCGGACCTGGCGAGCATCGCGGGCGGGATGAACGACGCGATGCGTCCGGGCTGCGACGTGGACGCGGTGTGTGCGGAGCTCGAGCGCTGCGTGCGGGTCATGTCGGAGTCGGCCGGGCGGCTGGTGATGTTCCGGGTGATGGATTTCACTACGCGCATGCCCTCGGCCCGGCGCTTCCAGCCGAAGGCGGACCTGCTCAACGAGGCGGTGGCTCAGATCGCTGAGAAGTACGGCGCGGCGATCGTGGACCTGTACGGAGCGCGGGTCTTCGACGACCCGAGGCTGTGGGCGGCGGATCGGATCCACCTGACTGGCGAAGGCCATCGCCGGGTGGCCGAGGCGGTGCTCGAGGCACTCGGGTACGAGGTCGAATTCGACTGGCGCGAGCTGCTGCCGCCGGCGCCGAGGGCAAGGTTCGGCGCGAAGGCGTGGTCCGACCTACGTTGGCTGGTGGGCTTTCTGCTGCCGTGGCTCAAGCGGCGGATGACGGGGAAGTCGTCCGGCGACGGCGTGCTGCCGAAGCGGCCGGAGCTGGCACCCGTGCGCTGAACGGGCGTGCAGTGGAAGGCGACCGAGTCGACCTGTACGCGCTGCGCCGAAGTTTCGGCAGCGCGCGCAGGCTAACTCCGGTTCGTCGCTCAGCGCCCGGCCAGGGCCCTGATCCGCCGCACCTGCGCCGCACGCTCGGCCGCGCGCTGCGCGTCGTAGTCACGCCGGACGGCTCCGTGGATCAGCGCCTTCGTCTCGATCAGCGCGTCGCGGTCCGCGGCGAGCAGTTCGCGGACGAAGACCTCGGCGTCCATCGCCAGGTCCGCGGTCGGGATCACCTTGTTGGCCAGGCCGATCCGGTACGCCTCCGCCGCGTCGATCCACCGTCCGGTGGCGCAGATCTCCAGTCCCCTGGCCGGCCCCACCAGATCCACCAGCTGCTTCGTACCGCCGAGGTCCGGCACCAGGCCGAGGGTGATCTCGCGCATCGCGAAGCGGGCGTCCTCGGCCACCAGCCGCATGTCGCAGGCCAGCGCCAGCTGGAAGCCCGCGCCCACGGCGTGGCCCTGCACCGCCGCGACCGTGATCAGGTCCGGCCTGCGCCACCAGGTGTAGGCCTCCTGGAACGCCTCGATCGTCATCTCGGCGTCGATCGGGTCCGCGCTCGCCAGGTCTATCAGCGTCTTCGCCGTGCCCTCGCCGCCGACCAGGACAGAACGGTCGAGGCCCGCGCTGAACGAGCCGCCCTCGGCCCGCAGCAGCACCGCGCGCACGGTGCCCGGCAGCGCGCGGCCGATCTCGGCCAGGTGCCACCAGGTGCTCGGGGTTATCGCGTTGCGCTTGTCCGGCCGGGCGAGCACGACCGTGGCCAGCTCGCCGTCGAGCCGCAGCCGGACTCCGGCCCTGGCCGCTGCGTTCGCCTTGGCCGCCGGCCAGGCCTCGTCCGCCGCGCTCTGCGTCGCGGCCCCGTCCATCGCAGTATTCGAACCGGTCACGGCGCGGCGCCCCATTCCCTCGTGCTTCCTCGGCCCACCGGCGGGCTCGGGCTGACTCGATGATCCAGCAGGACGATACCGCAACCAAACGGTGGAGCCACCCGGCGCCGTCGTCGCGCCGGGTGGCTCCACCGTGGCTGGTTCTGATGTTTGTTACAGTGTTACCGTTACCGAGCTGCCACCGGTCATGGTGATACCTTGACGAAAGACGGCTAGGCGACACGCGCCTTGCCGCGGGTGGCCCCGCCGCGCCCGCGGAGCGTGACGCCGGACTCGCTGAGCATCCGATGTACGAACCCGTATGACCTCCCGGTCTCCTGGGCCAGGGCGCGAATCGACTCTCCGGCCTCGTACTTGTTCTTCAGATCGCTCGCGAGCTGCTCTCTCGCGGTGCCGGTGACCCGGCTGCCCTTCTTCAGGGTCTCGGCCACTTGCGCCTCCTAGAGGGGGTGTGGGGATCGTCCCACCTTGCACAGGGAACGTGCGCTCTGGCCTCCCATGATCACCCCTCCGGGACGAGTTGACCACTGGTTCGCCAGGAAAACTCCGAAAGTATTCCTGCACCCCCTGCCGGAATTGGCTGGGAATGTCGCACTTTGTCAGCACAATCCGCCCTCTCCGTTATCAGACTGTAACGGAGGGCAATCGACGTTCTGTCGGATACCGGGAATCCGTGTCCGCTCAGGCGAGCGCGACGAGGTCCCGGTATCCGTCGTTCCACAGGTCCTCGACCCCGTCGGGCAGCAGGATCAGCCGCTCCGGGTTCAGCGCGTCCACCGCGCCCTCGTCGTGTGTGACGAGCACCACGGCGCCCTCATAGGTACTGAGCGCGCCGAGGATCTCCGCGCGGCTGGCCGGATCGAGGTTGTTCGTCGGCTCGTCGAGCAGCAGCACGTTCGCGCTGGAGACGACCAGCGTGGCGAGCGCGAGCCTGGTCTTCTCACCACCGGAGAGCACGGAGACCGGCTTGTCCACGTCGTCACCGGAGAACAGGAAGGAGCCGAGCACCTTGCGCACCTCGACGAGGTCGAGTTCCGGCGCCGCGCTGCGCATGTTCTCCAATACGGAGCGGGTCGGGTCGAGCGTCTCGTGCTCCTGCGCGTAATAGCCGAGCTTGAGTCCGTGGCCGGGCTCCACCTGGGCGGTGTCCGGCTCCTCTACGCCGCCGAGCAGCCGGAGCAGGGTGGTCTTGCCCGCACCGTTCAGGCCCAGGATGACCACCTTCGAGCCGCGGTCCACGGCCAGGTCCACGTCCGTGAAGATCTCCAGCGAGCCGTAGGACTTGGAAAGGCCCGAGGCCATCAGCGGGGTCTTGCCGCAGGGCGCGGGCTTGGGGAAGCGCAGCTTCGCCACCTTGTCCGAGGCCCGTTGCGCCTCGAGGCCGCTCAGCAGGCGCTCGGCACGGCGTGCCATGTTCTGCGCGGCCACCGTCTTGGTCGCCTTCGCACGCATCTTGTCGGCTTGGGAGAAGAGCGCGTCCGCCTTCTTCTCCGCGTTGGCCCGCTCGCGCTTGCGCCGCCGCTCGTCCGCCTCGCGCTGCTCGAGGTAGGCCTTCCAACCGACGTTGTAGATGTCGATCACGCTGCGGTTGGCATCCAGGTGGAAGACCTTGTTGACACAGGACTCGACCAGCTTGACATCGTGCGAGATGACGATGAAGCCGCCCTTGTAGTTCTTGAGGTAATCGCGCAGCCACACGATGGAGTCGGCGTCGAGGTGGTTGGTCGGCTCGTCGAGCAGCAGCACCTCGTTGTCCCCGAACAGGATCCTGGCCAGCTCGATCCGGCGGCGCTGGCCGCCGGAGAGGGTGCCGATCGGCTGGTCGAGCACGCGGTCCGGCAGGCCGAGGCTGGCGGCGATGACGGCGGCCTCGGACTCGGCCGCGTAGCCGCCGGCGGCCAGGAAGGCGGCCTCCGCGTTGGCGTAGCGGCGCATCCCCTTCTCGTGCTCCGCCGCGTTCGAGCTGCCCATGGCCTTCTCCGCGACGCGCATCCGGCGCACGGCGTCGTCAAGGCCGCGGGCGGCCAGGATGCGGTCGCGGGCGATGACCTCGAGGTCCCCGGTGCGCGGGTCCTGCGGGAGGTAGCCCACCGCGCCCGAGTTGTTGATCGTGCCGGAAGCCGGCTGGCCCTCGCCGGCCAGCATCTTCGTCAGCGTGGTCTTGCCCGCGCCGTTGCGCCCGACCAGCCCGATCCGGTCGCCGGGGCCGACGCGGAAGGACGCGTCCTGGAGCAGGACTCGGGCGCCGACGCGTACTTCGACGTGGGAGGCAGTGATCACCGTCCCATCGTACGTGACGGGGGCGCGCGCTCTCACCGCGATTTCGTTAAGCCGTGCGCTCCCGTATCCGGCCGCACCTTTCAGCACTAGAATACTGATTCACCTGCACTAAGAGGAGGGCCGCAGCTATGCCCCTCGCCGTGCCGGCGCTTTCCGTCCCGTTCGAGACGAGAATGCATCCGGCAACCGAGACGGCCAGGGTCGCCACCGACCGGTGGGTGCGACGCTTCGGACTGACGGTCCGCCCGGAGCTGCGCGAACGCCTGGCCGCCAGCGCGCCGGCCCGGCTGGCCGGCCGGGTGTGCCCGGACGCGACCCTGGACGGACTGCTCTTCGCCTGCGACTGGCAGGCCTGGCTGTTCCTGTTCGACGACGGATACTGCGACGAGTCGGAGATCGGCGCGGACCCCGCGGCCATCACCGAGGTGACGGTGTGGCTGCTCGGCGCACTCGAGACCGGCGAAAGCGCCCCGGACGACGTGTTCGGCCGGGCGCTGGCCGATCTCGGCGAGCGGCTGGGCCGGCTCGCCGGGCCCGTGCAGTGGGCCAGGTTCGTCCAGGCCGTCACCGGATACTTCTACGCGCTGGTCTGGGAGGCCACCTGCCGCCAGCGCGGCACCCTCGCGCCGCTCAACGAGTACGTCAGGATGCGCAGATACAGCGGGGCGGTCTCCACCTGCCTCGCGCTCATCGAGGTGGTCAACGCGTTCGAACTCGGCGACGGTGCCTGGTACGACCCGGCCGTGCGCGCCGCCGCGGACGCGGTGGCCGACATCGTCTGCTGGTCCAATGACATCGTTTCCTATCGCAGGGAGGAGAGCCGCTCGGGCTGCGTGCTGAGCCTGCCGTCGATACTCGCGCACGAACACGGGCTGACCGAGCAGCAGGCGCTCAACCACTGCGCGCTCATGCTCGACCGGCGGATAGCCGACTACCGCGCCGCGGAGGCACCGATCCTGGCCGGCGCGGAGCCCGCGCTGCTGCGCTTCGTCGCGGATCTGCGGCACTGGATCGCCGGGAACCTGGCGTGGTCCTCCGAGACCGGCCGCTACCGCGCGAACTGAACGCGGACGGCACAGGCACGACTGCTCAGGCGTCGGTCAGCAGCAGCGGCACCGAGTCCGGATGCAGGGTCGTGCGGGCGACGGCGCGCACCCGCGAGCCGGGGACGGGCTGAAGCCGGAAGCGCGTCAGCACAGCACACAACGCGCTCAGTATCTCGGTCCACGCATACCCCTCGCCAAGGCAGCCGCGCGGCCCGGTGCCGAAGGGGAGATAGTACGCGGCGACGGTCGCCGGATCCGGGGCCAGCCAACGGTCCGGGTAGAAGCGGTCGGGTTCCGGAAACGCCGTCGGGTCCCGGTGCAGGCCGTAGAAATTGAGCAGCACCTGACTCTGCGCCCGGACGAGCGTGCCGGCCATCCGCATATCCCGCAGCGGCCTGCGACCGACGATCCATCCGGGCGGGTACAGCCGCAGGGTCTCCTGCACGACACGCCGGGTGAGCGCGAGTCCGCGTAGTTCGGCCGCGGTCGGCGGGCGACCGCCGGTCGTCTCGAGCACCTCGTCCCGAACCTGTTGCTGCAGCACGCGATCGCGGGCGAGCACGTTCAGGGTCCAGGCCATGACCCCGGCGGCGGTCTCCGTTCCGGCCAGTAGCAGGGTCATGATCTCGTCGTGTGCCTGCTCGTCGGTCATCCCGGCCCCGTCCTCGTCCACGGCGGCGAGCAGTATCGAGAGCAGGGTCTGCGGACCGGTCTCGGCTTCGGTTCGAGCTTCGGTTCCAGCTTGGACTTCGGCGCCTGATTCGGCGATCGCCGCCCGAAGACGGTGTTGCGCCACCAACGAGTCCGCCAACGCGTGCACGGACGCGAGCGACCGGTCGAAGCGGCGGTTGCCCGGCGTCGGCACTCGATCGAGTGCCTTGACAGGAAGCAGCGCTCTGCGCCCGACTCCGGAGAGCAGCTCGGGCAACGAGTCCATCACCTCGTCCGCGGCGACCTCGGAACCCGACATCGAGTGCGTGACCAAGCGCATCGCCAACATTCGCATGTCGGCCGCGGCGTCGACCGGCTTGTCCGCGGCCAGCGCCGGAGCCCAGCGCGAGTCGAGGAATCCAGCCGTCTGCGCGGCCATGTCCGCCGCGTAGCGGTCCACCGCCGAGTGGTCGAAGGCGGTGCGCAGCAGCTTCTTCTGCCTGCGGTGCTTGGCTCCGCCCGAGGTGCCGACGCCGTCGCCGATCAGCCCTCTGAGCGCGTCGAACTGGAAGCCCTTGTCGTAGTCCGCCGCGTCGCGTACCAGGACCGTGCGGATGAGCGTAGGTTCGGTGACCAGATAGGCGCGCACCGGGCCGAGCCTGGCCAGGGTGAGCGGGCCGAGTCGTCCGGCGTCGGCCAGCACCCGCAGCGGATCGCGCAGCAGCGCGGGAGCATGACCGAGCAGCGGCCAGGCCCCGGGCAGGGGCGTCGCGGGGACGTCGACGGCGCCCGACGCCGCGTCGCGGGCGAGGCCCGGATTGGAGAGTTGACCCTTCATCAGATTTCACGCTAGCGCGTTCGAATAGTGACGGAAAGGACGTGCGGAAGCACGCGCCGGGGCGCCGTACGGCGCCCGATTTTCCACTCTCGAGACCGGTTTCTTCGCCGAAAACGACACCGGAGGGCGACGATGCGGCTACCGTATGGCTGTCAGCGGAGAAGAGGAGGCGGTCAATGACGCCATCCGCGAGCGATCCCCGCGCGGGCCAGAGTGCCGGCGGGGTGGCCACGCTGCCTGCGAACGGCGGCACTCGGCCGATCGGCGGTCCGCAGCTGCCGACGCGGCACGGGGATGATCCGAGACCCATGGAGGGATCGGTAACGGAAGGGATGCACGGGCAGTCGCGGCAGGAGTCGGACGGGCGAAGCGAGGCCGCGCCGGAAGACGGCGGCAAGGGCGTCGTCATGGAGGTCGAGGGCACCGGCCGCAGCAACGGCGGCTGGGGCGAGTTCGGCTTCACCCCGAGCGGTTTCGACGCCGCCGCGGGGTTCTACAACTGGTCGCTGATCACCGGCGAGGTGTTCTGCGACGAGCGCACCTACGAGTTGCACGGGCTGACGCCGGATCCGGCGTTGCGCTTCGAGGCCTTCCTCGAGAACGTGCCAAGAGAGGACGTGCCCGACCTGCTCGAGATGCTCGATCCGCTGCTCTCCCGGCTCGGCGACTACGCGATGGAGTACCGGGTGCAGCTGCCCGACGGCCGGATACGCACCCTCGAATCGCGCGGCCGCGTGGTGGCAAGCCAGAGCACCGGTCAGCCGGACCGGCTGATGGGCATCGTGATCGACGTCACCGAGCGCCGGGCGGCCGAGCTCGAGGCGCTGCGCCGGGCCGCGGTGGCCGCGCGCATGCAGGAGGTCACGGCGGGTCTGGCCAGTGCCGGCACGCTGGGCGAGCTGAACGCGGCGGTCACCTCCGCGCTGCCCGCGCTCGGCGCGAGCGGCCTGCTGGTCACCGACGCCGGACAGCCCGCCGAGGTGATCCTCGAGTGCGGGGACCTCGGCATGGCGGCCGGGCGGGTGCGGATCGGCAAGGACGGCCCGGTGCGTACCGCGGCCGCGACCGGCGACCCGCTGTTCTTCACCGAGGCGGCCGAGCTGCGCCGCCGGTTCCCGCAGTCGGTGGAGGCGGTGCGGGCGACCGGCGCCGTGTCGCTGGCCGTGATCCCGATAGGGGGTGTGCCGCGGATGCGCGGGGTGTGCATGATCGGTTTCGACGGCCCGCGCAGCTTCGACGCGGCCGAGCGCGCCTTCCTGGTGCTCGCGGCCAGCGCGATCGGGCAGGCCGTGCACCGGGCCAGGATCCACGACGTGGAACTGAACCTGGCGATGGCGCTGCAGGGCGGGATGCTCCCGCGCACCCTGCGGGCCGGCCCCGGCGTGGAACTGGCGCACCGCTACGAGGCGGCCACCACCGGGATCCAGGTCGGCGGCGACTGGTTCGACTCGGTGCAACGGGCGGACGGCAGCACCCTGCTGATCATCGGCGACGTGGAGGGGCACAACGTCCAGGCCGCGGGCATGATGTACCGGGTGCGCACCACGCTGCTGGCCTACGCCATGCAGACCGCCGACGTCAGTGCACTGATGTGCCGGGCGAACGCCTTCGTCTGCGAGGTCAACGAGGACGCCGACGCCCCGCTGTTCGCCACCTGCCTGCTCGCCCTGATCGACCCGGCCACGCACACGATCACGGTCAGCCGGGCCGGGCACATCCCGCCGGTGGTGGCCCTCGGCGGCGAGAAGAGCACGGTGCACCACAACGAGTCGGGCGTGCCGCTCGGCGTGGACGAGCACTTCGAGTACCAGGTGTGGCAGCTGCCCTACCGGCCCGGCTCTGTGCTGCTGCTGTGCACCGACGGGCTGTTGGAAAGCATGGACAACAACCTGGACGAGGGACTCGACCGCTGCCTCGCGGTGCTCGACGGCCGGCGCGAGGAGAAGCTGGACACGGTCGCGGACGAGCTGCTCGCCGCGAACCGGCCGGACGGACCGTGGAAGGACGATGTGGCGCTGCTGCTGGCCAGGCTGGCCTGACCGGCGTATCCGCGCCGGATAATCACGGTCTCGAACGGCACCCCTCGGTAGGATCGAAAGGTCGGATCCTACCGAGGGGGTTGTGAGTAATGACTGACAAGCTTTCCGGCTGTACGGCCCTGGTGACGGGCGCCTCAAGCGGGATCGGCGAGGCCACCGCGGTTGAACTCGCCGGGCACGGGGCGCGGGTGGCCGTGGTGGCGCGGCGCAAGGAACGTCTCGACGACCTCGTCGCCCGGATCACCGCCGCGGGCGGCACGGCCACCGCGATCGTCGCCGACATCACCGATGAGTCCGCCGCGCAGCAGGTCGTGGCGCAGACCGTGGCCGAATACGGCAGGCTCGACATCCTGGTGAACAACGCCGGGGTCATGCTGCTCGGGCCCGCGGTCGAGTCGAGCACCGCCGACTGGAAGCGGATGATCGACCTCAACCTCATGGGTCTGCTCTACTGCACCCACGCCGCGTTGCCGCACCTGGTCGCCGCCGCCGAGGACGATCTGCGCGGTGTCTCGGACCTGGTCAACGTAAGCTCGATCGGCGGACGCTCGTACCGGCCCGGCAGCCAGGTGTACAACGCCACCAAGTGGGGCGTGGGCGCGCTCAGCGAGTCGATGCGCCAGGAGCTGGCCGGCAAGCACGTGCGGGTCTCGGTCATCGAGCCCGGCGCGACCCGCACCGAACTGCCCGACTCGAACCGCCCGGAGATCACGCAGCAGATCCGCGGCCGACAGGAGGGCTTCGAGGTCCTTGAGCCGCAGGACCTCGCGGACGCCATCGGCTATATGGTGACCCGGCCGCGCCGCGTCAACGTGAACGAGATCATGGTCCGTCCCACCGAGATCGCCTAGGAGACTGTCATGGCCGAGCGATTCGACGACATCACCCCCAAGCTCCAGGCTTTCATAGCGCGGCAGGACATGTTCTTCGTCGGCACCGCTCCGAGCGGCGAGGGGCGAGTGAATATCTCCCCGAAGGGCTACAAGGACACTTTCAAGGTCCTCGACGAGCACACATTCGCGTATCTTGAGCTGTTCGGCAGCGGCATCGAGACGAAGGCGCATCTGGCCGACTCCCAGCGGATCACGATCATGTTCTGCTCCTTCGATCGCGACTCGAACATCGTGCGGCTCTACGGAACGGGCCGCTACGTCCGGCCGGACGACCCGGAGTTCCGCGATTTCGCCCCGCACTTCAATCTGCAGCACCCGGGCCTGCGCGGGGTCGTCGTGGTCGACGTCGCGAGCACGCAGAGCTCCTGCGGGTACTCGGTGCCTTATATGGAGATGAAGGACGAGCGGCCGGTACTGGACACGTTCCACGGCCGTCGTACGCCCGAGGAGTGGGCTCACCGGGTGGCCGAGGTGAACAACAAGAGCATCGACGGCCTGCCGGGGCTCGAACCCGACCACCCGCTGCCGACCGACGTGCCGCGCACCTACGCGTAGCACAAGGCATATGTAGTACAAGGCATATAAGGCATACCCATACGAGCCTTCGGCCAGGTCTAGCTGGCGCAGTTAGTAGGCGCAGTCAGCAGGCGCAGGACGTGCCGTCGACCGGAGCGGTCAAGGGGTCCGCAGCGGGTTCGCGCGGACCCCACGCCGTGTCGTAGGCGAAGCCCTCGCGTACCCAGTATTCGAACCCGCCGATCATCTCCCGGACCGGGTAGCCCAGCTTCGCGAATTCCAGCGCGGCCCTGGTGGCGCCGTTGCAGCCGGGTCCCCAGCAGTAGGTGACGACGGCGGTTCCGGCCGGGATCAGCTTGGTCGCGCGCTCGGCGATCTCGCGGGTCGGGACGTGGATCGCGCCCGGAATGCGGCCCTGGTCCCAGGACTCCCGAGAACGCGAATCCACGAGCACGAAGCCGGGCTCACCGAGCTCCAGCGCGGCGTGCACGTCGGAGACGTCCGACTCGTACGCGAGCTTGGCGAAGAAGTGGGCGATGGCGGTCTGGTCGACAGACATGGTCTCTGTGGTCATGGCAGAAAGCATGCCGGTCAGCGCTTCCGCCGCAGAAGTGGCGTGAATGTCATGGTTCGCTAAGATAACGCCATGCTGCTGGAAGCCCCGACTCTTTCCACGCGCGAGCGCGCGATTCACTCGACGGTGGCCGGATACCTGTTCGAGGGAATGTCGGTATTCGAACTCGGCTGCGTCACCGAGGTCTTCGCGCTGGCGCGGCCGGAGCTGGCCGTGCCGTGGTACGAGTTCAAGGCGTGCGCGCGGACGTCGGGGCCGATGCGTGCGATGGGCGGCTTCGGTTTGTCGGCGGAGCACGGGATGGCCGAGTTCACGGCCGCCGACACGCTCATCGTGACCGCGGTACCGGATATACGCGGCGAGATTCCGACAGACCTGGTCGAGTCATTGCGGCAGGCGTACGAGCGCGGGGCTCGAATCGTCTCCATCTGCTCGGGCGCGTTCGCGCTCGCCGAGGCGGGTCTGCTGGACGGCCTGAGCGCGACGACCCACTGGCGCTACGCGGAGCTGTTCCGTCAGCGGTTTCCGCTGGTGGACCTCGATCCGGGCGTTCTCTACGTCGACCAGGGGCAAGTGCTGACGGGTGCGGGCAGCGCGGCGGGCCTCGACCTGTGCCTGCACCTCGTGCGCCTGGACCACGGCTCGGCGGTGGCGAACGCCGTGGCGCGGAGGCTGGTGTTGCCGCCGCACCGGGACGGCGGCCAAGCGCAGTTCATCGAGGCGGCGGTCACCGTGCCGGGCCGGGATGACGGCGTGGCCCGATCACTGGAGTGGGCGCTGGGGAACCTCTCCCGCCAAATCGCCGTCGCCGACCTGGCCCGGGTCGCGAACGTGTCGCAGCGCAGCTACCTGAGACACTTCGCGCGCGCCACCGGCACGTCGCCGTTGCGTTGGCTGGTGAACCAGCGGCTCGCGGCGGCGCGAGAGCTGCTGGAGACCGGCGACGCATCGATCGAGCAGGTGGGCGCCGCGGTGGGCTTCGCCGACCCGGCCACCTTCCGACACCACTTCACCCGGAGCGTGGGCACCTCGCCCTCGGCGTATCGCAGGACGTTCAGGCAACAGGCGTAGCGGCGGCACCCGGACCGAGCATGTGCAGGACGGCCTTGGTGAGGTCGTCGGCCAACGCCTGGTCCACCGGCGCGTGCCTGGACTGAATCCGGTACCACATCGTGCCCCAGACTATGTCGGTGACCAGCGCCAAGTCCGTGTCCGCGCCGAACTGTCCGGACTGCTGGCCGCGCTCCAGAATGTCGCGCACCACCTTGCGGCGCGGGGCGAGCAGGCCGTCCTGCAGCACGCCGAGGAACTCGGGGTCGTGCGTCGCATCGGCCATCAGGCCGGCGATGACCGGACCGGCCGTCTCGGTGAGCGCGTAGGTCAGCCGCAGCAGCGTCCTGAGGTCCCGCTCCGCGTCCCCGGTGGGCCCGGGGGCGGCCAGGGTCCCGGCCTGCTCGGCGACGGCCTCGAGCAGGATCGCCGCCTTGCTGGTCCACCAGCGGTAGACCGTCTGCCGGCCGACGCCGGCCTCCTCGGCGATGCCCTTGATCGTGACGGCTCCGTACCCGTCCCGGTCGACCAGCCGCAGCGCCGCGTCCAGCACGGCCCGCCTTGCCTGCTCGCTGCGGGGTCGGCCGAGGGTCGATGTCTGCTCCATGCCGCCACTTTACAGGACACCGTGCCTCGTAATAAGGTGGAGTCATTCCGAGACACGGTGGCTCGGAATGAAGGAGGACTCTTCTCATGACTCAGCACACTGTGATCATCGGCGGCACGGCGGGCATCGGCCTCGCGGCGGCCCGGCTGCTGGCCGCCGAGGGGCACCGGGTCACCGTGGCCGGCCGGGACGCCGATCGGCTGAAGCAGGCGGTCGACGAGATAGCCGGCGGCGAGCGGGTCAAGGGCCGGGTCGCGAGCATGACCGACCGGGCCTCGCTGGACGCGTTTTTCCAGGAGTCGGGCACGATCGACCACCTCGTCGTCACCGCGCCGGGCACCGGCTGCCCGGGCACACTCGCGGAACTGGATCTGACCACGCTCGACGAGGCCTTCGGCAGCAAGTTCCTCGGCGCGGCGCACGCGATCCAGGCAGCGCTGCCGCACCTGGCGAAGACCGGTTCGATCACGCTGGTGAGCGCGGGCTCCGCGCAGGCCGCGCTGCCGGGCACAGCCGGGCTCGCAGCCGTCAACGGCGCGGTGGAAACGCTCGTGCCGACGCTCGCACTGGAACTCGCGCCGATCCGCGTCAACTGCGTCTCCCCCGGCGTCGTCGACACCTCATGGTGGAATCGCGTCGTCCCGGCCGACCAGCGCGACAGCGTGCTCACCGACCTCACCGCAGGCACCCCGGCCGGCCGGGCGGGCAGGCCCGAGGAGATCGCCGACGTCATCGCGCTGCTCGTGCGCAACAGCTTCATGACCGGCACCGTCATCCCCGTCGACGGAGGCATGCGGCTGAAGGGCTGAGCCGAATCGCCCGGGGCCCGCCGGACAGCTGACCGACTGTCAGTTGCCCGGCGGGCTCAAGCGCATCCGGTCGTATCGAGGATCGGATCCACCCCGGCGAACTGGTCGCCGAGATCAACCGTCTCGGCGGCCCAGGCCCACGCGGCCACCGAATTGAGCCGCGCACGCCGCGAAAGGAGCTGCAGGAGCGCCTCGCTGAGCAGAGTGGCGGGTGCGACGCAGTCGTCGTCAGCCGCGGTCTGGACGCGATGCCACAGTTCCGCGGGGACACTTACCGACACCTCGACCGTCGATTCCATGGACTCCATGGTGCGCGGAGCGCCGACCGGCCGCGGTGGCAGTTCAGTCCTTCCACTCGAAGGAGTGACCCGGAGGCGAAACGCGACCCCGGCCCACGACGCTTCGGCGCGGATTCTCGAGGGCCCTATTCGACGGCGTTGAGCAGCGCCCGGAGTTGGCCCGCGAGCGCGGACCGGTCCGCCGGCGCCAGCTTTTCGAGCGCCTGGCCCTGCACCTCGAGGCCCGCTCCGACCGCCTCGTCCACCAGCGTCCGGCCACGGTCCGTCAGACATGCCTTCAGGGCCCTGCGATCCGTCGGATCGGGGCAGCGGTCGACCAGGCCGGCCTTCTGCAGCTTGTCCAGCCGCCCGGTCATCCCGCCGGTGGTCAGCATCAGCGACTCCGCCAGGGCGGTCGGCGAGAGCGAGAACGGCTCCCCCGCCCGACGCAGGGTGGCGAGCACGTCGAACTCGCCGCGGCCGATGCCGAACCGGGCGTAGACCTGCTCGATCCGATCGCCCATCGCCCGGGACAGCCGGTAGATCCGGCCGAACACGGCCATCGGCTCGGTGTCGAGGTCGGGCCGCTCGCGGTGCCACTGCGCGGTGATCCGGTCGACCGAGTCCGGCGTGACGGGGATCGCCGCGGCAGCGTCCGCCTGCGCGCCGGAAGGTGCATCGGCGCTCGGCAGACGGTCCGAGGAGGTCAGCTTCGTCACCCCTCCAGTATGCCAGATCGCCTCACCGCTAAGTAGTTGCGGACTAAGTTTCTTAGCACTAAGCTACTTTCATGCAAGCTTCCCGGATGCGACTCACCCTCGCCACCGCGCTGGCCCCGCTCGCTTGGGGCGGCACCTACGCGGTCACCAGCCAGTGGCTGCCGCCCGGCGAACCGCTGCTCACGGCCGCCGTCCGCGCCCTACCGGCCGGCCTGCTCCTACTGGCGCTGACCAGAAGACTGCCGACCGGAGCGTGGTGGTGGCGTGCAGCCGTGCTCGGAACCTTGAACATCGGCGCGTTCTTCGCCCTGCTCTTCGTCGCGGCCTACCGGCTTCCGGGTGGCATGGCGGCCGTGCTCGGCGCGATACAGCCGCTGATCGTCGCGGGCCTCTCGCTGCCGCTCCTCGGGCGGCGGCCGAGCCGGCTGACGCTGCTGGCCGGGCTGCTCGGCGTAGGCGGCGTGGCACTCGTCGTGCTGCAGGCCGTCGCCCGGCCCGATCCCCTCGGCGTATCGGCCGGCCTGGGCGGAGCAGCGGCCATGGCCACCGGCATCGTGCTCGGCAAACGCTGGGGGCGGCCGGAGGGCGTGAGCGTGCTCGCCTTCACCGGCTGGCAGTTGACCTTCGGCGGGCTGCTCCTGGCCCCGGCCGCGCTGATCTTCGAAGGCGTCCCCGGGCATCTGACATCGACGAACGTCGGCGGCTACCTCTACCTGGCCGCAATCAACACCCTGCTCGCCTACTGGCTATGGTTCCGCGGCGGAGCCGCCCTGCCGCCGACCGCGCTGTCCTTCCTCAGCCTGCTCAGCCCCGTGGCGGCCGCGGCGATCGGCTGGATCGCGCTGGGCCAGAGCTTGAGCCCGCTGCAGCTCTTCGGACTTCTACTGGCCCTCGGCGGCACCGTACTCGGTCAGATGCGGACAACTACGTCGCGCGCGGCCGAGACTCCGAGCCGCAGCCGTCGCCCAGAAATCCTCACTGCCGTCAACACCATCACGGAACACCGTCCACTCGAAAGGACCCACTCATGAGCAGCGACACCGGCATCCTGAACGAGGCATACGAGCGCTTCCACACCACCGGCCCCGAGTTCAGCGGCGCGCTGAGCAACCATGGCCCGATGGCCGTCGAAGCGATGGTCCAGCACGGCCACGACCGCCAGGTGCACGCCTGGATCGACTGGTACCAGGACCGACTCGAGGAGCTCCCCCGAGGCATCACTCCGGTCACTCGAGCCGACTGGCGTGAAGCGCTCGGCGACGCGACACGGCTCGGCGACTGGACCACATTCATGCTGCGCGAGGCCGGCGAACGTCCGTGGCGCGAACTGCTGGTCGAATGGTGGCCACGGTTGTTGCCCGCGATCACCACCGGCTCCACTCACGGCGTCATCCGCGTTGGTCATGCCGTCCGCGCCCTGCTCGCCGAGGAGGCGGCGACGGCCGCCCTCGCCCGAGAAGACGCGGTCGCACCTGCTTCCGGCGCGGCCACGCAGCTCATCGAAGGTCCGCGCATCGCCGAGTTCGCGCATTCCCTCGCGTACTGGGCCGCGCGTTGGAGGCCGCTCGACGTCAAGGCTCCGGCTCAGGACGGCCGGCGCACACCCTCGGCCGCGCTTGCCGAAATCCCAAGCGTGTCGGAGCAGGGCATCAGCATCACGCACCGATTCAGCCAGCTCGGCACGACGCCGGGCTGGGACGCCGCGCTCGGCTCGCTGCAGCGCCCCGAGACGCCGCGGCAGGCGGCAAAACTGCTCGCCGACCTGGCCGACGCGGCGGTACTCGACTATCTGGTGCACGGCCAAGGCGGCCCGGTCATGCTCGTGCACGCCTCGACCGCTCCCACGGCCGTGCTGCGCACGCTGGCAGCTCTGCCCGAGGACCTCTGGCTTCCCTCGCTGGACGCGGCCTGGCTCGCCACGGCGGCGATAACGGCCGCCTACCGCAACTCCGAGGCGGCGCCCGAGGACGTGGCCGCGGCGATGTCGCGAACCGGCAACCCTCAGGAGAGCTTCGACCGGGCGGTGCGTCACCGGGATGAGCACGCGGTGAAGTTCGCCGACTCCGCCCTCGACGCGTTCGAGCGCACGGGCAACAAGGACACCCTCGCCGCCGCCACCCGGGCCACGATGATGATCAAGCCCGGATGAGTGTGGACGGACGCCGCTAAGAGCGGCCAGACAGCCGACGCGCGGTGGCGAGCGCCAACCCAAAGGCCGGGGAATTAGTCCGATCGGGGTACCCTGCCCTTCGTGACAGAACTGGCCGCACGCGCGGCGGACCCCGAGGCCGCGCGGCCGGACGAGGCCGAAGCCTCAGCACCGCCCGCAACCACCGACCCGGCGCAGACGAACGCGGAGGCAGAGATCGAAGCACCCGCAACGCCCGCGATTCCCGGACAGTCGACGGCACCAGACCTGTCACCGGCGTCCGCAGCGGCAACGGCCTCCGAGGCAGCGGCCGACGCGAATACGCCCGGCGCGGCCAGCGTCTCCTCGGACGCCGCTGCCTCCACACCCGATGCAGCCGCGCCGCGGGCCATCCCGGTTCCACGCATGTGGCTCGCCATCGCGATGTACGCCGTCTCCCTCGTGGCGCTCTGGCTCAGCCCGATGGGCCACCACTGGAACTTCGTGGACATCGGCGTCTACCGCCAGGGCGGCCTCGCGGTTCTGCACGACTCCGGCCTCTACGACCCGAGCTTCAACCACCACGCGCTTCCGTTCACCTACCCGCCGATCTCGGCGCTGGTGTTCACCGGGCTCGGGCTGATGTCGGACTACATCTCGCAGATCTTCGCCACCGTCTGCACCCTGGCACTTCTCCCCCTCGCTCTCCGATTCGCGCTGCGGCTTCGACCGTTCTCCGGCTGGCTGACCGCCTCGCAGGCGACGCGGCTCGCTCTCGCCGCCGCAGCAGCGGGCGTCTGGTTCGAGCCGATGTGGACCACACTTCGCTACGGACAGATCAACGTCCTCATTTCGGCGCTGATCCTGTTCGACCTGAGCCGCTCGGACGATCGGCGCTGGAAGGGCGTGGCCATCGGCATCGCGGCCGGCCTCAAGATGACGCCGCTCATCTTCATCGTCTACCTCGCCGCCACGCGCCGTTACCGAGCGGCCGCCACGGCGCTCGCCAGCTTCGTCGGCACGATCGCGCTCTCCTTCGCGATCATCCCGGGCGACGCGCGGATCTACTGGACGCAGGACGTGCTCAATTCCAACCGCCCTGGCCGGGTGGAGAACGCGGCCAACCAGACGTTGCGCGGCGCCCTTTCGCGCCTCCTGCACACCGAGAACGTCCAGACCCCCTGGCTGTGCGCGGCGCTCATCGTCGCGGTCGTCGGCGTGTTCCTCGCCGTGCAGGCGCAGCGACGCGGCGGGAACGAGGCGGGCGGCTTCGCGCTCTGCGCGATCACCGGCCTGCTCGTCTCGCCGATCTCGTGGACACATCACTGGGTCGAGGCGATCCCGGCGCTGATGCTGGTTCTGCTGAAGGCGTACCGCGATCGCTCGACTCCGCTGCTGATCGCCTGCGTCGTGGCTGCGGTCATCGGCTACTCGCAGATCACGTGGCGTGTGCCGATCAGCGACTTCTACGGGCACGTGGAACTCCACGAGCACGGTCGGCAATTGGTCTTCTCGAACGCTTACGTACTCGCCGCGCTGGTCGCGCTCGGTTGGGCCGGCCTGGCGGCGTGGCGCAGCCGACGGCCCGTTGACGTGGCTGCGGCTG
>Ga0073928_10004345_pt1 | contig 21105 bp, 19 predicted proteins | sample PaiPotPPA55metaG_FD_76969 | JGI IMG/M metagenome (GOLD analysis project Ga0073928, IMG submission 76969) | Iron sulfur acid spring bacterial and archeal communities from Banff, Canada, to study Microbial Dark Matter (Phase II) - Paint Pots PPA... ...
AGCTGTCGGGGCCGGTCGGCAGTTACTCGCACCTCGACCCCGAGGTCGAGGCATACGTCTGCGAGCACCTCGGGCTGCGCCCGGCGCCGGCGACCCAGGTCCTCGGCCGCGACCGGCACGCCGAGCTCCTCTACGCCTGCGCGTCGCTCGGCGCCACGGTCGAGTCGTGCGCGCTGCAGATCCGGCTGCTGCAGCAGACCGAGATCGGCGAGGTTGCCGAGCCGTTCCGCGCCGGCGCGCAGAAGGGCTCGAGCGCGATGCCGCACAAGCGCAACCCGGTGAAGACCGAGCAGCTGTGCGGGCTGGCCCGGGTGCTGCGCGCCAACGTCGTGGCCGGGCTGGAGGACGTGGCGCTCTGGCACGAGCGCGACATCTCGCAGTCGTCGGTGGAGCGCATCGTGCTCCCCGATTCGCTCGAGCTCGCCTACTACGTCACGGTGCGGCTCCGCGAGATCGTCGAGGGCCTCGACGTCTACCCCGACCGCATGCGCGAGAACCTCGAGTCGACGCGCGGCCTCGTGTTCAGCCACGGGGTGCTGCTGGCGCTGGTCGAGGCCGGGTGGACCCGCGACGACGCCTACCGCGCCGTCCAGGCCGCGGCCGCCCGGTCGGTCGAAGAGGCGCGGCCGCTGCTCGACGTGCTGCGCGCCGACCCGGCCGTCGTCGCTGCGCTCGGCGAGGCCAAGCTCACCGCGTCCTTCGACCTCGGCGCCGTGCTCGAGCACGCCGGGCGCGCCGTCGACGCCCTCGACGCGCCCGACCAGCCGTGACCGGCGTCGCGCTCCCGCACCGGTACACGGGCAAGGTCCGCGACCTCTACGAGGTCGGGCCCGACCGGATGCTGATGGTCGCCTCGAACCGGATCTCGGTATTCGACGTCGTCCTCTCCGACGAGATCCCGGACAAGGGCCGGGCCCTCACCGCGCTCTCCACCTTCTGGTTCGAGCGGACGGCGGCGCTGGCGCCCAACCACTTCCTCACCGCCGACCCCGGTCAATTCCCGGCCGGCGTCGGATCCGAGACCCGGGGGCGGGCGATGATGGTGCGGGCCGCCGAGCCCATCCGGCTCGAGTGCATCGCCCGCGGCTACCTGTTCGGCTCCGCGTGGCAGGAGTACGCCGCCGCCGGCACGGTGTGCGGCCGGCGGCTCCGCGCCGGGCTGCGCCAGGCCGAGCGGCTCGACAAGCCGATCTTCACGACCACCACGAAGGTCGAGCCGGGCGCCGGCCACGACGAGACGCTCACCGACGCCGACGCGGCGGCGCTCGTCGGCGACTCGGTCTTCGAGCGCTGCCGCGACGCCGCCCTCGGCATCTACCGGTTGGCGGCCGCGCACGCTGAGGATCGGGGGATGCTCCTGGCCGACACGAAGCTCGAGTTCGGGCGGGTCGACGACACGGTCGTCGTCATCGACGAGCTCCTCACCCCCGACTCGTCCCGGTACTGGGACGCCGACCGCTACGCGGTCGGCACCTCTCCACCCTCGTTCGACAAGCAGTTCGTCCGTGATCACTACGCCGCGGCGGGCTGGGACCACCGGCCGCCCGCGCCGCCGCTCCCGGCCTCGGTGATCGACGGGACCCGCTCCCGCTACATCGAGGCGTACGAGCGCCTCACCGGGCTGCGCTTCGGCGACTGGTACGCGCCCGGGCCGTGAACGCAGCCCGGTCCGAGGGTGGCGACGAGGGCGACCGGTACCATCGGCGGGTGCGCTACGAGGCTCGGATCGAGGTCACGCACCTCCCGGGCGTGCTCGACCCCCAGGGCGCGACGGTCGAGCGGGCGCTCCCCGCGCTTGGGTACTCCGGCGTGACCGACGTCCGGATCGGCAAGTGCATCCGCCTCGTCGTCGAGGCGCCCGACCGGGAGGCGGCCCGCAGCCAGGTCGAGTCGATGTGCGAGCGCCTGCTCGCGAACCCGGTCATCGAGGCCTACGACCTCGAGCTCACCGAGCTCGTCCCCACCGGGTAGCGATGAGCGCGCGCGTCGCGGTCCTGGTGTTCCCGGGCACGAACTGCGAGCTCGACGTCGCGGCCGCCGCCGAGCGCCTCGGCGGTGCCTCCGACCTGGTGTTCCACACCGAGACCAGCCTGCGGGGCGCCGACGCGGTCGTGGTCCCGGGCGGCTTCGCGCACGGCGACTACCTGCGGACCGGCGCGCTGGCCCGGTTCTCGCCCGTGATGGCCGCGGTCGCCGAGCACGCGGCCGCCGGCGGGCCGCTGGTCGGCATCTGCAACGGCTTCCAGATCCTCACCGAGGCCGGGCTCCTGCCCGGCGCGCTCCAGAAGAACGCCGGGCTCAAGTTCCTCTGCCAGACGGTGACGTGCCGGGTCACGAGCACCGGCTCCGTGCTCACCAAGCAGGCCGAGTTGGGGTCCGAGCTGCGGCTCCCGATCAACCACTTCGAGGGCGCGTACATCTGCGACCAGGCCACGCTCGACGAGCTGCGGGCCGAGGACCGGGTCGTGCTCCGCTACGCCGACAACCCCAACGGCAGCCTCGACGACATCGCCGGGATCGCCAACCAAGCCGGCAACGTGGTCGGGCTCATGCCCCACCCCGAGCGGGCCTCGGACCCGCTGCTCGGCTCCGACGACGGCGTCGTGCTGCTGGCGTCCCTGCTCGGCGCCGCCGCCGACCGGGCCGTCGCCGCGTGAGGCTCAGCCGCCCCGGGTGATCCCGGCCCGGCCGAGCACGTCGGCCGGCACCCCCATCTCGCGCCAGGTCGCGTACGCGATTCCCTTGCGCTGCCCGTAGGTCTTCGCCACCTTCGCGAACTCCGCCTCCAGCGTCGGCAGGTCCGCGCCCGGCCCCGCCTTCGACTCCAGCTCCGATTCGAGGTCGCGCCGCTCCTGCAGCAGCTGGAGCCGCCGCAGCGACGCGGCCTCGGCCAGCTCGGTCTCGAGGGCGGCCAGCCGGGCCCGGATCGAGTCGGTGGTGCGGGGCCGGCCCCGGCGGGGCCGCTGGTCCTGGAGCGCGTCCAGGTAGGCCTTCACGACCCGCCCCTCGGCCCGCCCGGCCGCCATGGCCTCCTTGTGCGCGGTGGTCATCGGCTTCGGTGCCATTTGCCGTCCTCGTGCGATCGTATTTCCCCAATTCTGGCACCAGTCATTTGGTGAAATCGAACCGCCGGTAGTCTCGGATCGTGGTGAGCACGGAGCCGCTGCACCGAGCGCTCGGCCTCACCGACCCCGAGCTGGCCGACATCGTCCAGCTGCTGGGACGGGACCCGTCGGACCTCGAGCTCGCCATGTACGGCGTGATGTGGTCCGAGCACTGCTCCTACAAGTCCTCGAAGGTCCACCTGCGCCGCCTCCCGACCGAGGCGCCCTGGGTGCTCGTCGGCCCCGGTGAGGGCGCGGGCGTCATCGACGCCGGCGACGGGCTGGCGGTCGCGCTGCGGATCGAGAGCCACAACCACCCGTCGGCCGTCGAGCCCTACCAGGGGGCGGCGACCGGGGTGGGCGGCATCATCCGCGACGTGTTCTCGATGGGCGCGCGCCCGATCGCGCTCATGGACCCGCTGTTCTTCGGGCCGCTCGACGATCCTCGCAGCCGCTACCTGTTCGAGCACGTCGTCGCCGGCATCAGCGGCTACGGCAACTCGGTCGGCGTGCCGACGGTCGGCGGCCAGGTCGTCGTCGGCGACTGCTACCGCGACAACCCGCTCGTGAACGTCCTCTGCCTCGGGCTGGCGTCCCAGCACCAGCTCGTGCGCGCCCGCGCCGGGAAGGCGGGGAACCTCGCCGTCCTCCTCGGGTCGTCGACCGGCCGCGACGGCATCGGCGGCGCGAGCGTCCTGGCATCGGCTGGCTTCGAGGAGGGCTCGGAGGCGAAGCGGCCGTCGGTGCAGGTCGGCGACCCGTTCGAGGAGAAGCGGCTCATCGAGGCCTGCCTCACGCTGCTCGCCGACGGCCTCGCGGTCGGCGTGCAGGACCTCGGCGCCGGCGGGCTGTCCTGCGCCGCGTCCGAGATCGCGGCCAACAGCGGCCTCGGCATGGACGTCGACGTGGCGCGCGTCCCGCGCCGCGAGCCGCACATGACGTCGATCGAGGTCATGACGTCGGAGAGCCAGGAGCGCATGCTCGCCATCGTCGAGCCCGAGCGGCTCGACGCCGTGCTCTCCATCTGCGAGCGCTGGGACCTCCGCGGCGCCGTGGTGGGCGTCGTGACCGGCACCGGCCGCTTCCGCGTCCTCGACGGCGGGTTCGACGCGCCGGCCGGCGCGGCCGCGCCGGACGTGCTGGCCGACGTCCCCGCCGGCAGCCTCGGTGACGGGCCCGTCTACACCCGGCCCGCCCAGCGCCCCGCCGAGCAGGACGCGCTCGCGGCCGCCGACCCGGCCTACGAGCTGGGGGCGACGTTCCCGGTCGGGTCCGACCTCGGGCCGGAGCTGCTGGCCCTGCTCTCGACGCCGACCATCGCCGACAAGCGCTGGGTGTGGGAGCAGTACGACCACCAGCTGTTCCTGAACACGGTCGTCGGCCCGGGCGGCGACGCCACCGTCCTCCGGCTGCCGGGCACGAGCCGCGGCCTGGCGCTGGCGACCGACGGCCACCCCCGGTTCGGGCGCCTGGACCCGCGCGCCGGCGGCCGGCTGGTGGTGCTCGAGGCGGCGCGCAACGTCGCCTGCACGGGGGCGCAGGCCCGGGCGCTCGTCAACTGCCTCAACTTCGGGAACCCGGAGCACGCGGCCGTGATGTGGCAGTTCCACGAGACGGTGGAGGGGATGAGCGAGGCGTGCGAGGCGCTGTCCATCCCGGTCATCGGCGGCAACGTCAGCTTCTACAACGAGTCCCGCGGCGCCGACATCGACCCGACGCCGGTCGTCGGCGTCCTCGGGCTCCTCGACCGGCTCGAGCAGGCCCCGGTCGGCGCCGGCCTCGCTCCGGGCCACGAGCTGGTGCTGCTCGGGACGACGCGGACCGAGCTCGGCGGCTCGGAGTGGGCGGCGACCGTGCACGGGCTCGACGGCGGCCGGCCGCCGGCCGCCGACCTCGACGCGGCCCGGCGGCTGCACGAGCTGGTGCGAGCGCTCGTCGCCGAGCGGGTGGTTGCCGCCGTCCACGACTGCGCCGACGGTGGCGTCGCGGTCACGCTCGCCGAGATGGCGATCGGCGGCGGCTGTGGCGCGGTCGTGGCCCCCGAGCCGGGGCTGACGCCGGCCGCCTGGTGCTTCTCGGAGTCGACGTCGCGCGTCGTCGTCGCCGTCGACCCGGCCCAGCTCGACGCGGTCCGGGCCCGCGCCGCGGCCGCCGACGTGCCGGCGACGGTCATCGGCCGCACGGGAGGATCCCGCCTCGTCGTCGAGGGCGCGCTCGACGTGGCGGTCGACGACGCCGCCGACGCCTGGCGCCGCGGCCTACCCGGCCTGGTCGAGACGCGATGACCGAGCCGTCCCGAACGCGGCGAACGCGCCGCTGCGCACGGCCGGGATCGGCGCGACCCCGTGGGATACTGGAGCTGCGATGAGCTCCCGGTCGCCGGCATCCGGCCTCAGCCACGCGTGCGGTGTCTTCGGCGTCTACGCGCCGGGGCAGGCCGTGTCACAGCTGACCTACCTCGGCCTCTACGCGCTGCAGCACCGGGGCCAGGAGTCGGCCGGCATCGCGGTCAGCGACGGCGAGACGATCACGGTCGTGAAAGACATGGGCCTCGTGACCCAGGTCTTCGACGAGCGCCGCCTCGCCCCGCTCGAAGGCCACCTGGCCATCGGCCACAACCGCTACTCGACGACCGGGTCGAGCACCTGGCGCAACGCCCAGCCGGTGTACCGGTCGGTCGCCGACGCCGGCTTCGCGCTCGGCCACAACGGGAACCTCACCAACACCAAGGCGCTCGCGGAGCGGCTCGGCATGCTCCCCGGCATGACGGCGCCCGCGGCCGAGGTCGACTCGACGACCGACTCCGCGCTCATCGCGGAGCTGATCGCCGAGGAGTACCCGGCCGAGCCCCGCTCCGACGGGCGCGACCTCGAGCTGGCGCTCGAGCGGGTGCTGCCCCGCCTCGAGGGCGGGTTCTCGCTCGTGCTGATGGACGAGGCCCACCTCGTCGCGGTCCGGGACCGGCACGGCTTCTGGCCCCTCGTCCTCGGTCGGGTCGAGGGCGGGTGGGTGGTCGCCAGCGAGACCGCCGCCCTCGACATCATCGGCGCCCATGTCGTGCGCGAGGTCGAGCCGGGCGAGATGCTCGTCATCGACGCCTCCGGCGTGCGGGAGCACCGCTTCGCCGAGCCGACGCCGCACCTGTGCCTGTTCGAGTTCGTCTACTTCGCGCGCCCGGACAGCTACCTCTACGGTCACAACATCCACGCCGCGCGGCGGCGGATGGGCGAGGAGCTTGCCCGGCAGGCGCCGGTCGACGCCGACATGGTGATGCCGGTGCCCGAGTCCGGGGTCCCGGCCGCGCAGGGCTACGCGCGTGCGTCCGGCATCCCGTACGGCGACGGCCTGGTCAAGAACCGCTACGTTGGCCGTACGTTCATCGAGCCGACCCAGCGCCTGCGCTCCGGCGGGGTGCGGCTGAAGCTGAACCCGCTGCCGGAGGCGATCAACGGCAAGCGCCTGGTCGTCGTCGAGGACTCGATCGTGCGCGGCACGACGACCCGCCAGGTCGTCGCCATGCTGCGCGAGGCGGGCGCGGCCGAGGTCCACTTCCGGGTCTCGTCCCCGCCCTACAAGTGGCCCTGCCACTACGGGATGGACACCGGCCGGCGCTCCGAGCTCCTCGCGGCCGACCTCTCGGTCGGGGAGATCGCCGACTACCTGAAGGTCGACTCCCTCGCCTACCTCGAGCTCGACCGGCTCACCCGCGCCACCGGCGCGCCGGCGGACGCCTTCTGCACCGCCTGCCTGTCCGGGAGCTACCCGGTGCCGGTCCCGGAGACGAAGGGCGACTCGAAGCGGGTGCTCGAGCCGGCCGGCTGGGGATCCGACGAGGAGCCGTCCCTGCCGGTCGGCCCCCCGCCGTCGGCGTGACCCCGCGCCGCGCCGGAGCCGACCGCCTCACCTACGCCGACGCCGGCGTCGACGTCGAGGCCGGCGAGCAGGCCGTCGAGCTGATCAAGGAGCACGTTCGCTCCACGTTCCGGCCCGGCGCGCTCGGTGACCTCGGCGGGTTCGGCGGCCTCTTCGACATCGGCAAGCTCCCCTACAAGGACCCGCTGCTCGTCTCCTCGACCGACGGCGTCGGCACGAAGGCGGTGCTGGCGCGTCAGCTGGAGCGCTACGGCACCATCGGGATCGACTGCGTCGCCATGTCGGTCGACGACATCGCGGCCCACGGCGCCGAGCCCCTCTTCTTCCTCGACTACATCGCGATCGGGGAGCTGGTGCCGGAGCAGGTCGAGGACCTCGTGGCCGGCGTCGCGCGCGGCTGCCGCGAGGCCGGCTGCGCGCTCGTCGGCGGCGAGATGGCCGAGCACCCCGGCGTGCTCGAGCCCGGCGAGTTCGACCTGGTCGGGTTCGCGGTCGGCGTCGTCGAGCGCTCGAAGCTGCTCCCGGCCGGGGTCGAGCCCGGCGACCGCGTCCTCGGGCTCGCCAGCCCGGGCCTGCGCTGCAACGGCTACTCCCTCGCCCGCCAGGCGGTGGCCCAAAGCGGGCGGGCCCTCGAGCAGCCGGCCTGGCGCGGGGCCCGGCACTCGCTCGGTGCCGAGCTGCTGCGCCCGAGCGTCATCTACGCCCCTGCCCTCCTCGAGCTCCGCCGGCGGGTCGACGTCCACGCCCTGTGCCACGTCACCGGCGGCGGAATCCCCGGCAACCTGGTGCGGGTGCTGCCGTCGAAGTGCGACGCCGTGATCGACCGGGGCGCCTGGGAGCAGCCCCGGATCTTCTCGGTCATCCAGGCCGCCGGCGACATCGCCGACGACGAGATGACCCACGTCTTCAACCTCGGTCTCGGCATGCTGGCTTTGGTGGCCGCCGAGGACGCCCCTCGGGCCCTCGACGCGCTGCGGGCGGCCGGCCACGAGGCATGGGTGGTGGGGGAAATCACGAATGGGCGCGGACGTGTCATGTTTTCGGACCGTTCGGGGTAACCTCCGCGGGCAGGGCACTGGGGCAATCTGGACAGATCGGACCGGCAAACCGTCGGTCACCGAGCAGAGCGGCGTGCTGATGGAACCCAGGCCCGACGGCAAGCACCCTGACCAGGAAGAGCTCCTGACGCCGTCCGAGGTCGCGGCCATGTTCCGGGTCAACCCGAAAACGGTGACCCGCTGGGCCCGCTCCGGGAAGATCTCCGCCATCCGCACCCTGGGCGGGCACCGCCGCTTCCGCAAGAGCGAGATCACCCGCATCCTTGCCGAGGGCGGGGAGGCCACCGGCCCCTGACCGGCTCGACGCGAAACGCCGGGTAGGGACCGAGGCGCTCGCGATTGGTGGCCGGGGCCGGCGTCGATCCGGCGACCCCGCGCTTTTCAGGCGCGTGCTCTGCCAACTGAGCTACCCGGCCGTGCCGACGCCGGCGGGCCGACGTCGGCGGCGGTCCTGACGGGATTTGAACCCGCGGCCTCCGCCTTGACAGGGCGGCGTGCACTCCAAACTGCACCACAGGACCAAAGGGGGTGGCGGGCCCACGCCGCCCGTGCCCCCAGGGGAATTCGAATCCCCGTTACCGCCTTGAAAGGGCGGCGTCCTGGGCCACTAGACGATGGGGGCTCGACTCCTCCAGAAGCGACCGCGAACTGTAGCAGCGGGCCTTCGCGGACTGGCCGGGGATGAGCGCGTCGGACGCGACGCGCGCTACCGCGCGCAACCGCGAGTGGCTTCTCGCTCGCGCGACGGACCGTCAGTACGCTGGCCGGCGCACGAGCGCACGAGCCCGCGCTTGCACGTACGTCGCGCTCCGTCCCAGCCGAGGGTCGCTAGCTCAACTGGCAGAGCAACGGGCTTTTAACCCGGTGGTTCAGGGTTCGAGTCCCTGGCGGCCCACGATTCCTTCAATCTGGAACCAGCAGTAAACGAGCAATCTGGAACCGACGGCTGGCGGCGTCACGCGCGCAAGCCTGACACGGTGCCAGCCCCACTTCCATCGCCGCCCACGACAAGGAGCCGCGGTGCTCGTCATCTCGACCGGTGATTTCCTCTGGTACGTCGACCAGGCACTCGACGGCATGGTCGCGGCCGTGCGCGAGCTCGGGGACGAGCGGGCGAGCACGCGTCCGGACCTGCCGGGCGCCAACTCGCCGTACGCGATCCTCACCCATTGTCTCGGGGTGATGGAGTTCTGGGGCGGCGCGGTGATCGCGGGGCGGCGCGTCACTCGCGACCGCGACGCCGAGTTCCGGGCTAAGGGTCGCGTCGCCGACCTCGTGCAGCGGGTGGGCGACGCTCGTCGCCGGCTCGAGGCTGACCTCGCGTCGCTCGAAGCCTCGGCGCCGATCCGGGCCCGCCTCCTGCCCGAGGACATGGACACCCCGATGGGTCGGAGCCAGGGCGGCGCGCTCGTGCATCTTTACGAGGAGCTCGCCCAGCACCTCGGCCAGGTCGAGCTGACCCGCGACGTGCTCGTCGCGGCGTCAGCGCCGGGCGGCGTCTGAGCCCGCGCGGGGTCGTCAGTCGGCGGCGGCCAGCCCAGTGGGGCAGGCGACGCCGGTGCCGCCGAGCCCGCAGTACCCGGACGGGTTCTTGGCCAGGTACTGCTGGTGGTACTCCTCGGCGTAGAAGAACTCGCCCGCCTTCGAGACCTCGGTCGTGATCTCGCCGTGCCCGGCCTCCCGCAGCGCCGCCTGGTACCGGTCACGCGACGCCTCGGCCTCCGCCCGCTGGGCGTCGTCGGCGTAGAAGATCGCCGAGCGGTACTGGGTCCCGACGTCGTTGCCCTGCCGCATCCCCTGCGTCGGGTCGTGGTGCTCCCAGAACGTCTGCAGCAGCCCGTTGAACGAGATGACCCGGGGGTCGAAGACGACCAGGACCGCCTCCGCGTGGCCGGTGCGACCGGAGCACACCTCTTCGTAGGTCGGGTTCGGCGTGAAGCCGCCGGCGTAGCCGACCGCGGTCGTGTACACGCCGGTCAGCTGCCAGAAATCCTTCTCGGCGCCCCAGAAGCAGCCCAGCGCGAACTGGGCGCACACCAGCCCCTCCGGGAACGGGGGCTTCAGGGGCGTCCCGAGCACGAAGTGGCGCTCGGGGACCGGCATCGGCTCGGCCCGGCCCGGCAGGGCCCGGTCCGGCTCGACCATCTTGGTGTGGGCGCCGAAGATCATCGCGTTCCTCCGTCCTCGGGAGCCCCCCGACGTTACGGCGCCGACGACGCGGTTTTCCGCCCGCGTCGCCGGCCGTTCACGCCCTCGTCGCTCGGGCGCTACCCGGGCCGGGCAGGATCGCAGTACCAGCGCGGCGCCCGAAGCGCGGCCGGTTGTCTCCCCCGTACCGGCCGCCCGGGCGTCGCCTCGGCTTCGGCCCCGTGCGCAGCTCGCCGGGGCGTCGCGGGGCGTCATGCCAAGATGCCCCGGCGTGACCCTGAAGGACGAGGCCGCGATCGTCGGCGTCGGCGCGACCCCGTACTACAAGCGGGGTCGGTCGCTGCCCCAGACGCCGCTCGAGCTGGCCGGCAAGGCCACGCTCGCCGCGCTCGACGACGCCGGGCTCGCCATCACCGACGTCGACGGCCTCGCCCTGTACAGCGTGGGGCTCGGCGGCGACACGTCCCTGTTCGCGCAGACGCTCGGCATCCCCGAGGTGCGGTTCACCGCCATGCTCACCGGCGGGGGCGGGGGCGCGGCGGGCTCGGTCGGGCTGGCCGCGGCCGCCATCGACGCCGGCATGGCGACCTGCGTGGTGAGCCTCATGACGCTGCAGCAGGCCGCGAGCCGGTTCGGGGCGTCGTACGCGCCCCGGGGCCGGCCCGGCGCCCAGTACTCGGCGCCGCCGTCGCCGGAGGGCAACTTCATCCAGCCCGCCGGCCTCATGGCCCCCGGCCAGATGTTCGCCGTCATCACCCAGCGCCACATGTACCGGTACGGCACGCAGCGCGAGCACCTGGCCGAGGTCGCCATCTCGACCCGGGAGAACGCGCGCCGGCGGCCGACCGCGCTGATGCGCGACGAGCTGACCCTCGACGAGTACTTCGCGGCCCGGCTCATCGCCGAGCCGCTCTGCCTCTTCGACTTCTGTCTCGAGTGCGACGGCGCGGTCGCGGTCGTGACCGTGAGCGCGGCGCGGGCCCGGGACCTGCGCCACCCGCCGGTGCTCGTCACCGCCTCCGCGCACGGCGGGCACGGCCGCTGGGGCCAGGCCATCACGTGGATGGGCATGCCCGACGAGATGTTCGCGTCGTCCGGTCACCGCCCCGTCGCGCGGCGGCTCTACGAGATGGCCGGGCTCGGCCCGGCCGACGTCGACGTGGCGCTGCTGTACGACCACTTCTCGCCGATGGTGCTGCTCCAGCTCGAGGACTACGGCTTCTGCCCCATCGGCGAGAGCGGCCCGTTCGTCGCCGACGGCAACATCCGCTGGCCGACCGGCTCGCTGCCGGTCAACACCCACGGCGGCAACCTGTCCGAGGCCTACATCATCGGCATGACGCACGTGAAGGAGGCGGTCGAGCAGCTGCGAGGCCAGGCCGTCAACCAGGTCGAAGGGGCCGAGGTGGCGCTGGTGACCGGCGGGCCGGCGTCGCTGCCCACGTCGTCGCTGCTGCTGCGGGCGGCATGACCGCGTCCCCCGCCCCGGCCGAGCGGCTCCGCGTCCCGGCCGCCGACCTCATCCGCCTCACCCCGGATCCGTGGACGGCCCCGTTCTGGGAGGCGGCGGCCGAGCACCGCCTCGTCGTCCCCCGCTGCACCAGCTGCGGGACGTTTCGCTTCCCGCCCTCCCCGTTCTGCTGGCGGTGCCAGGCCCAGGCGGTGGAGTGGGTGGAGCGACCCGGGGCCGGGACCGTCTACAGCTTCACGGTGGTGTGGCACCCGGTGCTGCCCGACCTCGCCGACTCGGTGCCGTACGCGCCGGCGGTCGTCGAGCTGCCCGATACCGACCACGTGCGCGTGGTCGGCGCGGTCGTCGACGCCGACGCCAGCGACGTCAAGATCGGCCTGCCGGTCGAGCTCGCGTGGCGCGACGTGCGAGCCGGTGAGACGGTGCCGACCTGGCGGCCCGCCTGAGGCTCGGCCGAGCCGGGCCCCGCCGCGCTCCGCTACCGTCCGCGGCGATGCGCCATCCCAACCAGTCCGGCGGCGGGTGCTGATGGGGGGGCCCAAGCCGCTCGACGGCCAGCGCATCCTCGTGACCGGCCCGACCAGCCAGGTCGGCCTCCCGGTCACGCTCGGCCTCGCGGGCGCCAACGAGGTGTGGGGGATCGCCCGCTTCTCGGACGCCCCGGCCCGCGAGCGGCTCGAGGCCGCGGGCGTGCAGTGCGTGACGACCGATCTCGCCACCACCGACTTCGGGCACCTCCCCGACGCGTTCGACTACGTCCTCAACTTCGCGGTGGCCAAGGGCGGCGACGACGCCTGGGACCACGACCTCGCCGCCAACGCGGAATCGGTCGGGCTGCTCATCGGGCACTGCAAGACGGCCCGGGCGGTGCTCCACTGCTCGTCGACCGCCGTGTACCAGCACCAGGGCCCCGAGCACGAGCTGCGCGAGACCGACCCCCTCGGCGACAACCACCGGGTCATGTTCCCGACCTACAGCCTCGCCAAGATCGCCGCCGAGGCCGTCGCGCGTGCCGCCGCGCGCGAGCACGGCGTCCCGACCACGATCGCCCGCCTCAACGTCCCGTACGGCGACAACGGTGGCTGGCCCGCGTACCACGTGCTCTTCATGCGCGGCGACGCGCCGATCCCGCTGCACCCGGAGCGGCCGAACCGCTTCAACCCGATCCACGAGGACGACATCCTCGCCACCATCCCGGCCCTGCTGGCGGCGGCCAGCGTCCCGGCGACGATCGTGAACTGGGGCGGCGAGCCGTCCTCGATCGAGGAGTGGTGCGCCGACCTCGGCGAGCTGACCGGGCTGCCGGTCCGCTTCGAGGAGACGCCGAACACGATCGGGTCGGTGACCATCGACCGCACCAAGCTGCTCTCGATCGCGCCGCCCCCGACCGTCTCGCTGCGCGACGGCCTGGCCCGTCTGGTGGCGGCCCGCTTCCCCGACCTGGCCCCCGAGAGCTCGTGGCCCGCCCCCGGGTGATCGACGTCGACGGGCACGTCTTCGAGCCCGACGACCTCTGGGAGCGCTACCTGCCGCCGGCGTTCCACGACCGGCGGCCCCGGCTGGTCCGGGACGAGCGGGGCACGACCCGCTACGAGCTCGAGGGCAACCTCATCCCCAACGGGACCGGCCCCGGCGCCTGGGTCCCGGAGGGGATCCGCGAGGCGTCCGTGCACCGGGAGGGCGCCGTCGACCCGAACCTGCGCCTCGTCGACATGGACACCGAGGGCATCGACGTGGCGGTGCTCTACGGCACCGCGAGCCTCGGCTTCTGGGGCATCGCCGATCCCGAGCTCGCCGACGCCTGCTGTCGCGCCTACGACGACTGGCTCGCCGACTACTGCGCCGCCGACCCGACGCGCCTGAAAGGCACGCCGACGCTCCCGCTCCGCGCCCTGCCGCTCGCCCTCGCCGAGGCCCGGCGGGCCGTGACCGAGCTCGGCTTCGTCTCCCTCACCGTCCCCTGCTGCATCGGCACCCACAACCTCGACGACCCCGCGCTCGACCCGCTGTGGCAGCTCGCCGAGGAGCTCGACGTGCCGATCGGCGTGCATGCGGGCGGCCCCCGCTTCGCGTACAAGCGCTTCGTCGACTCGTACGCGACCCTGCACGCGCTCGAGTTCCCGTTCGACATCATGTTCGCGGCCGCGACCATCGTGTGCGGCGGGCTGCTCGAGCGGTTCCGGCGGCTGCGCATCCTGCTCCTCGAGGCCGGCGCGGCGTGGGGCCCGTACCTGTTCGACCGGCTCGACGAGCACTACGAGAAGCGGCCCCACGAGATGCCGCGCATCACCAAGCGCCCGAGCGAGTACCTGGCCGACGGCCGCCTCGTCGTCTCGTGCGAGGCGGAGCGGCACCTCGGCCACGCGCTGGACGGGCTCGGCGCCCACAGCGTCGTGTTCGCGTCCGACTACCCGCACTGGGACGCCGAGTTCCCGGACTCGGTCACCGCCATCACCGGCCGCGACGACCTCGACGATTCGCAGAAGACCGCGGTCCTGGCCGGGAACGCGGCCCGCGTCTACGGGTGGAACGGATCGTGAGCGACGTCGTGCTCGTCGACGTCGCCGAGCGCGTCGCCACCATCACCCTGAACCGGCCCGAGGTCCGCAACGCCATCAACGGCGACCTCAGCGTGGCGCTCGCCCGCGCCGTCGACGAGGCGGAGGCGGACGACGGCGTCGACGTCCTGATCCTGACCGGCGCCGACCCCGCCTTCTGCGCCGGCGCCGACCTGCGCGAGGTGGCGGGCGACGCCGGCGCCCCCGCCATCCTCGACCCCGACCAGCGGTACGAGCGCGACGACGTCGGCCGGTTCGCGTTCCGGGGCCCGTTCCCGCCCCGCACCAAGCTGCTCATCGGCGCCATCAACGGGCCCGCCATCACCGGCGGCTTCGAGCTGGCGCTGAACTGCGACCTGCTCGTCGCCTCGGAGCGGGCCCGCTTCGCCGACACCCACGCCCGGGTCGGGGTGATGCCGGGCTGGGGCCTCACCGTCCTCCTCCCGGAGGCGGTCGGCCTGCGCCGGGCCCGCGAGCTCAGCGCGACCGGCAACTTCCTTGCCGCCGAGCAGGCCCTGGCCTGGGGGCTGGTGAACCACGTCGTCCCCCACGACCAGCTGCTGCCCTGCGCGCGCGAGCTCGCGCTGGCGGCCGTGCACAACGACCAGGTCGCGGTGCGCCGCGTGCTCCGCACCTACCACGAGCTGGCCGGCGCCATCTACGACCCGGGCTGGGAGAACGAGGACCGGGTGAACCGCGAGTGGTGGCTCGGCACGTTCGACGCCGCCGAGCTCGGGCGCCGCCGGGCCGGGGTCATCGAGCGGGGCCGGGGCCAGGTCGGCTCGTGACCGCGCCGACCGCGGGCCGGTTCGTCGGGCAGGCGGTGCGCCGCCGGGAGGACCCGCGGCTGCTCACCGGCCAGGGCGTCTTCGTCGACGACGTCGTCGTGCCGGGCATGCTGCACGCCGCCTTCGTGCGTAGCGACCTGGCCCGGGCCCGGATCACCGGTCTCGACGTCGAGGCGGCCCGGGCCCTCCCCGGCGTCGCGGCGGTTCTGACCGCGGCCGACCTGAACCCGATCGTCGGCTCGATGCAGCCGACGATGTTCCAGGGTGACCGCCCGCCGGCGCCCTGCGCGCCGCTGCGGCCGCTCGCCGACGGCGACGTGCGCTTCGTCGGCGACCCGATCGCGCTCGTGATCGCCGAGAGCCGCTACGTCGCCGAGGACGCGGCCGAGCTCGTCGTCGTCGACTACGAGCCGCTCCCCCCGGTCGTCGACGCCGAGGCCGCCGCGACCGCGACCGACGTCGTGCACCCCGAGCTCGGCTCCAACGTCGCGCTCCACGCGGCGTCGCCGCCGGATCCCGAGCTCGACGCGGCCTTCGCCGCCGCCGCCCACGTGGTGACCGAGACCCTCGTGCAGCACCGCCACACCAACGTCCCGATGGAGACCCGGGGCGTCGTCGCCACCTCGAAGTCGGCCACCGGCGAGCTCGACGTGTGGATCTCCACCCAGAACCCGCACGAGGTCCGCCAGACCTGCGCCCGCGCCCTCGCGATCCCCGAGCACCTCGTGCGCGTCCGCATGGGCGACGTCGGCGGCGGGTTCGGCCAGAAGTACTTCACGCCCCGTGACGAGCTCACCGTGATCGCGGCCGCGCACCTGCTCGGGCGGTCGGTGAAGTGGATCGAGGACCGCCGCGAGAACCTCATCGCCGCCAACCACGCCCGCGCCGACCGGGTGACGGTCCGCATGGCCCTCGACGACGACGGCCGGATCCTCGCCGTGCACCTCGACCACCTCGAGGACTGCGGCGCGTACCCGGTCGGTGGGACGGGCGGCATCGGCCCGTTCATGGCCATGCTGTTCCCGGGCCCGTACCGGATGCCGAAGCTCGGCTTCTCGAGCACCGCGGTGTGGACCAACACCTGCGGCCGCGGCGCCTACCGGGGCCCGTGGATGATGGAGACCGTCGCCCGCGAGGAGATGCTCGACCTGGCCGCCCGCGCCGTCGGCCTCGACCCGCTCGAGCTCCGCCGCCGCAACTGCGTGCACGGCGACGAGCTGCCGTTCAGCACCGCGGGCGGGCTCGTCCTCGACCACGTCACCCCGGCCGAGACGCTCGAGCAGGCCGCCGGCCTCATCGACTACCCGGGCTTCCGGGCCGAGCAGGGCCGCGCCACCGGCGAGGGCCGCCTGCTCGGGGTCGGGATCGGCCTCTACGTCGAGCCGACCAGCATGTCCTCGGGCAGCCTCGGCGCCGAGACGGCGACGGTGCGGGTGCAGCCGACCGGCACCGTGACCGTCCACCTCGGCACCGGGTCGCACGGCCAGAGCATCGAGACGACGATGGCGCAGGTCGTGGCCGAGCACCTCGGCGTCGACCTCGACGCCGTGACCGTGGTCCAGGGCGACACCGACAGCGCCCCCTTCGGCGGCGGCACCGGCGGCAGCCGCACCGCGGTCGTCGCCGGCGGCGCGGCGCGCGACGCCGCCCTCGTCGTGAGCGACAAGGCCGCCAAGATCGCGGCGCACCTGCTCGAGGCCGCGCCGGAGGACCTCGAGGCCGAGGGCGGGCGGATCGCCGTCCGCGGCACGCCGACCCGGGGCGTCACCCTGGCCGAGGTGGCGCGCGTGGCGCTGAACGCGCCGGGCGAGCTGCCCCCCGACCTCGGCCCCGGCCTCGAGGCGACGGTCAGCTACCAGGCGCCGCCGATCACGTGGTCGAACGCCTGCCACGCCTGCACGGTCGAGGTCGACCCCGCGACCGGCGTGGTGGAGATTCTCCGCTACGTCGTCAGCGAGGACTGCGGCCTGATGATCAACCCGATGGTCGTCGAGGGCCAGATCGCGGGCGGCGTCGTGCAGGGCATCGGCGGCGTGCTCTACGAGCACCTCGTCTACGACGAGGACGGCAACCCGCTCACGACCACCTTCCTCGACTACCTCCTTCCCACCGCGACCGAGGTGCCGACCATCGAGTACGGGCACATCGAGACCCGCTCGCCGACGCCGGGCGGGCACAAGGGCATGGGGGAGGGTGGCGCCATCGGCGCCCCGCCGTGCGTGTTCAACGCGGTCGCCGACGCGCTGGCGGTGCGCGGCAGGCGCGTCACCGACCAGCCGCTGTCGCCGAGCCGGGTCCTGGACGCGCTGGCCGGCTGACCCGCCCGGTCAGCTCCGGTCGGCCGGGCGCACCCGGTAGGCGCAGCGGGCGTCGCCGGCCATGAGGTGCTGGGTCCGCTCGACCGCGACGTCGGGCCCGAGGACGGCGCGGAACAGCTCGAGCTCGCCCCGGCACAGCCCGGTGCACGCGGTGGCGGCGCTGCACACCGGGCAGTGGTGCTCGACGAGCAGCAGCGCGTCGCCGTCGCGCTGGGTTTCGGCCATGTAGCCCTCGGCGCTGCGCTGGCGGGCCAGCGCGGCCAGCCGCGATCGAAGCGATCCCGCGTCGGGCGCCGGCACGACGGCCCGGTACGCGGCGAGCTGGCGGGCGGTGCGGGCCTCGACGACGGCGTCGAGGCCGTCGTCGCCGACCGCCTCCCGGATCGCGGCGAGCAGCTCGACGGTCAGGTCGCCGTGGCGGTCGGGGAACAGCTCGGCGGCCAGCGCGGTGACCGCCCACTCGTCCGGCGGGCGGCCCCGGCCTCCGCCGGCCCGGCCCCGGCGCTCCACGAGCCCGTGCGACGCCAGGCCCTCGAGGTGCTGGCGGACGGCGGCCTCGGTGAGCCCGAGCCCGGCCGCCAGCTCGGGGACGGTCGCGGCGTCGACGCGCTTCAGCCGCTCCAGCACGCGGCGCTTGGCGTCGGTGAGGCCTGCGGACACGCCCCCGACCCTAGCGACTTCCACAAGTCAGGTCTTGACGAACTGCCGCCCAGAGGTGATTATGGCAAGCGATGGCTTCCGAAAATGGGGGACGGGTTCGAGCCGGGTCGGCGGCCACGCTCGAGGCCGAGGGCCGGCTGCTCACCAAGCTCGGCAGCCTGCCGGTGCTGGTCGTCTGGCACGAGGGCCGCGTCTACGCCCTCGAGGACCGCTGTCCGCATATGGGCTTCCCGCTGCACCGGGGGACCTGCGAGGACGGGCTGCTCACCTGCCACTGGCACCACGTCCGCTTCGACCTGGCCTCGGGCTGCACCCTCGACCGCTGGGCCGACGACACGCGTGCCTTCGACGTCGAGATCGCCGACGGCGACGTGTGGGTGTCCGCGCGCGACGGCGGCGACAACGTCGAGCACCTCCACCAGCGCCTCCGGGAGGGACTCGAGGACGGCACCTCGCTCGTGATCGCCAAGGCCGTGCTCGGGCTGGTGGACGCGGGCGTGGACCCGGCCGACCTCGTGCGCACCGGCCTCGAGTTCGGGGCCCGCAACCGCGCCGGCGGCTGGGGCACCGGGCTCACCGTCCTCGTCGCGATGGCGAACGTGCTGCCGCACCTGGACGCCGACGACCGCGCCGCCGCCCTCATCCACGCCCTCGTGTTCGTCTCGAACGACACCCGCGGGAACGCACCCCGCTTCGACGTGCCGCCCCTGCTGACGAGCACGGTGTCGCCCGACCGGCTGGCCGAGTGGTACCGGCGCTTCGTCGACACCCGTTCCGCCGGCGCGGCCGAGCGGGTGCTCGCCACCGCGCTGGCCGGCGACGTCGCCGACGCCGACGTCGAGGCGATGCTGTTCGCCGCCGTCACCGACCACGTCTTCGTCGACGGCGGCCACACCCTCGACTTCACGAACAAGGCGGTGGAGGTCCTGCGCCAGGTCGGGCCGGCGTCGCGGGCGCTGGTGCTGCCGACCCTCGTCGCCCAGACCGCGGTCGCCGGCCGCAGCGAGGAAGGCAGCGACTGGCGGTACCCCGACAACCTGGTCGCGCTGCTGCGGTCCGCGACCGACGCCTTGCCCGACGCGCTCGAGGAGGGCCGGGCCCGCCGGGGCGAGTTCCAGGACGTGGCGGGGCTCGGCGACCAGCTGCTCGGCGAGGACCCGGCCGCGATCGTGGACGCGCTGCTCGACGCCGTGCGCGCGGGCGCGACGGAGGAGCAGGTCGGCCGGGCGGTGGCGCTGGCCGCCTCCCGGCGGGTCGTGCGCTTCCACACCCAGAACGACTTCGGCGACTGGGACACCGTCCATCACACCTTCACGGCCGACAACGCGCTGCACCAGGCGCTGCTGCGGGCGCCGACCGTCGAGCTGCTGCGGGGCGCGTTCCACGGGGCGCTGCGCGTCTACCTGGACCGCTTCCTCAACGTGCCGCCGGCCCGGTTGCCGACCGCCGAGACGGGATCGCTCGAGGCGCTCGTCGCCTGCTTCGACGTGCAGGGCGACGTCGACGTGGCCGGGAACGAGGCCTACGGGTACCTGCGGTCCGGCGGGTCGCGGGCCTCGCTCGTCGCCGCCCTCGGGCGCCGGATGCTCGACGAGGACGTCGGCTTCCACACCTATCAGCACTACGAGGCCAGCGTCCGGCAGGCCTTCGCCTGGCCAGAGGGGTCCGAGGAGGCAGCGCTGATCCTGACCGGCTGCGCTCGCTACCTCGCCGCCCACGCGCCGACGCGGCGCGAGCTGCCGACCGTGATCACGATCGCGTCGCGGCTCCGCCGGGGCGAGCACCTCTTCGAGGAGGCGGTGGCGAGCTGAGCCACGGGGCGAGATCCCGGCGCATCACCTCGACGTAGCGGTCCTCCAGCTCGGCCAGCACGAACCGGCGCCCGAGCGCCGCCGCCGCCCGGCCCACCGTGCCGACGCCGGCGAAGGGGTCGAGCACGACGTCGTCCTCGAAGGACCAGTAGCGGATGACGCGCTCGGCGAGCGCGACCGGGAACACGGCCGGGTGGTCGGCCCGGCTGCTCGGCGCGATCCGCCAGACGTTGGTCCGCTCGTAGTCGTCGTCGATCCGGGACCGGTCCACCGCGTCGGGGTCGTGGTGGGCGCGGATGTTCCAGTCGAGCAGCCGGTCGGTGCGGGCCCGGTACACGAGCACGTACTCGGTGACCGGCACCGCCTTGTACTGCAGCGGGCGGCGGTCGGCGGCGAACCGACGGCCCCGTCCGGTGGCCCACCCCGCGCCCTCCGGCTTCTCCCAGATGATGTCGTCGACGAAGTCGAAGTCCTCCTCGACGAGGATGCGGTGCAGGTCGAACGGCACCGCCAGCCGCCGCGACGACTCGGACCGGCTGGCCCGGCGCAGCAGCACCGGCGCCGTGTTCAGCACGAGGAAGCGCCCCTCGGCCAGCAGCCGGCGGCACTGCCGTAGCACCCGGCGCATCTTGTCGAGGTAGGCGCCGTAGTCGACGAAGTCGCCGGCGTCGGGGCGGGCGTTGAAGTACGGCGGCGACGTGAACACGAGGTCGACGGCGCCGTCGGGGAGCTCGGCGAGCGTGCGCTCGGCGTCGCCGGCGAGCACGCAGCTCGAGAGCGGCGACCGGGTGATGACCGGCGCGCGTGACCGGACCGGGCGGCGCTCGGCGGGGCGGGCGAGCCGGGCCCGCACCGTCGCGACGTCGGTCGTGCGCGCCGCGTCGACCTCGCCCGACCGGGCGTCGAGCACCACCTCGCCGACCCGCACCGTCGACGAGGCGGCCAGCAGCGGCACCCGCCACACGTGGTAGCGGTCGTCGACCTCCGGCAGCCCGAAGGAGAGCGACCGCCGCAGCCGCCAGGCCCGCGCCTGGTCGGCGGCCCGGGCCCGGGCCTCCTCGACCGTGCGGACCTCGTAGGCGCGCTCCTCGCTGACCAGCTGCGCCCGTTGCGCCACTCGATGAACGTACCGGTGGCCGGCGCGCCGGACGCGGTTCTCCAGGCGTTAGGCGTCCGCCACGCCGGCCGCGCCCTGGGCGCGCAGCGCGGTCCGGATCAGGGCCGCGTTGGCCTCCAGGTCGTCGGCGCTGACCGACGCGGCCGCGTTCGAGAGGTGCAGGTCGGCCTCGCCCCGGATCGGGATCAGGTGCAGGTGC
>Ga0073928_10004346_pt1 | contig 21104 bp, 17 predicted proteins | sample PaiPotPPA55metaG_FD_76969 | JGI IMG/M metagenome (GOLD analysis project Ga0073928, IMG submission 76969) | Iron sulfur acid spring bacterial and archeal communities from Banff, Canada, to study Microbial Dark Matter (Phase II) - Paint Pots PPA... ...
CCACGGTACCGGATTAACCGTAGCGACGTCTTGTCCATTTCGTTTGCGCTGTCGCCGGAATACAACCAGAAGGTGACTGTGCAGCCGGATGGCTACGTCACCTTGCAGAGCGCAGGAAGCATAAACATTTTGGGACTGACCGTGCCGCAGGCGGCGGAAGCGATCAAGCAGGCGTACGGGAAAACGCTGCACGAACCGATTGTGGATGTGGATCTAGCCGATTTCCAAAAGGCCTATTTTATTGTGACCGGTCAAGTGATGAAGCCAGGTCAGTACGATCTGCGTTACGACTTGACGGTGACCGAGGCGATAGCGTTGGCAGGGGGATTCATGCCCACAGCGAAGACGCGCGTTTATCTTTATCACAGGACGGGATCGGGTTGGATGGAGGCGAAGGAGTTAAAACTGGCTGATTTTCTGCATGGAAAGAATGTGGCGGAGGATGTGGGCGTGCGACCGGGTGACATGATCTTTGTGCCGGAAAAAACGATCACCAAAGTGCGGAAGTACATTCCGTACGGAGTGGGCATGGGAATACCAACTTACTTTTAGTTGTTTGTACTTTTAGTTGTTTGTTAAGGCCGCCAGGCGAGAAGAACGCGAGAGAAAAATGATGAGTACGCGGAGTCAGAATATGAAACCAGATCAGGGCAGTAAACAGTTCAGAACGTTAAGAGATCTGCTCACTCCGATCTTCCGCCACCAGTGGGCCACTGGCGCGACTTTCGTGGGTGTTTTCGCCTGCGCGATGTTCTTCGCATGGTTCGTGGCTTCGCGGTACTACGTAGCACAGATGCAAGTCGTGGTGGATCACGGCAGAACAGACCCTGCAATCACATCAGGGCAAAACGCGGTCATGTTGAATAACAAAGGAGTTACGCCGGACGAAATTAGTTCCGAGGTCGCACTTTTAAAGGGACAGGACATGTTGCGGATCGTGGCCGAGATGTGTGGATTGGCAGACAAGTGGTCCGCGTCGGAACTTCTATTGCCAAAGGATCCGGCGCGGATTAAAGCAGTGCGCATTCAAAAGGCAGCTTTCGCCTTGGACAAGGGAGTGAAGGTGGAAGCGGAGAAGGCGTCCGACGTGATTACCGTGAAGTACGGAGCGATTGGGGATCCGCAAACGCCCGCGTGCGTGTTGCAGAAGCTTGGCAAGTTTTATCTCGAGAAGCATCTTCAGCTTAGACGGCCGGTTGGGTCGACGACGTTCTTTGCCGAGCAGGCGGAAAAATACCGGCTTGAACTCGCTGACGTAGAGCATCGGCTGACACATTTCAGTCGTGACCAGGGGGTTGCGGCTCCTGATGTTCTTCGCACTGACATGGCCCAGCAGGTCACGACGGCGATAGCGGCTTTGCATCAATCGCAAGAACAAATTGCCGCGGATCAAGAGCGACTCAAAGCAGCGGAGGCGCAACTAGAGAAGACACCGGAGAGAATTACGACGCAGCAGAGTTCGAATGCCGCGAACCTACTGTTACAGCAATTGGAAGGTGGGCTGTTGACGGCGGAACTGAAGCGCACGCAACTACTGGTGAAGTACGACCCCTCTTTTCCGTTAGTGCGCGAAGCCGATGAGGAGATTGCCAAGACGCAAGCCGCAATAAAAGATGCGAAGGAATTGAATTACGCAAATCACATTACCGACCGCGACCCAACTTATGAACTGCTGCGGAACGATGTTGCTAGAACGCAGCTCGACCTGGCATCTCAAAGAGCCAATGCCGACGCGATCGCGGTCAGCATCCGGGCGATGCGATCACAGATGATTGATTTGGACGGCAAAGCCGTGAAACAAACGGCGCTCGTGCGGGAAGCCAAAGCGGACGAGATGAATTACCTGCTTTATCTCAATAAGCGGGAGCAAGAACGGACCTCAGACGCATTGGACCAAAGAAGAATTGCCGATGTGACGATTGCCGTCCCAGCAGTGGTACCTGCGCTGCCAGCGTTTAATCCGCTGATGGTTTCGTTTGCAGGACTGATTCTTGCTGTTCTTGCCTCAGTGGTGGCGGGTTTTGTCGCGGAGTGGCTTGATCCATCTTTCCGCACGCCGTTAGAAGTGGCTGAAGTGCTGAAAATGCCGGTACTAGCGTGCGTGCCGAGACAGGCGGCTTGAACAAGTGTATCTAGACTATTACAAATTCGCGGAGCAACCGACCGGGTTCATCCCCGAGTCGCCTAACATGGCCAACCTCCGAGAGAGACTCGCGAGTCACGAAGATGGAGGAAAAAAGCAATGAGCAGAAATTTTGAACCTCCGCAGGGCGCCGCAGCTTTGAGCGGCGGCATGCCTGTGCGGGAGATCCAGGGCCTTTTGGCTATGGAACCACAGGCGGCCGAAAAGGAAAAAGTTCAGGTACGAACCAGTTTAAGCCTTGACCAAATGGCGCAGGAAGAAGTTTCGAAGTTAGTGCAGACTGTATTTCACCCACAAGAGGGGCCGCGGCGATCCGTCTTTTTCGCGGCAATCAATTCCGGCAGCGGCTGCACTTGGATTTGCTCCCAGATTGCCAAAGCACTAGCTGCCACGGTATCGGAGCGCGTTTGCATCGTGGATGCTAATTTCCGGACACCTTCCCGCCGCGGGTTACTTGGCGCAACAAATCAGTGCGGGCTCTCCGATGCTTTGCGAAGCCAGCGACCGCTGCGTGAGTTTGTGAGGCAACTCGAGCCCCAGAATCTTTGGTTGCTCCCGTGTGGTTCTGGTCCCGAAGCATCGGTGAGTCTCCTGACTTCCGAGAAAATGAGGGGGCTTGTTGGTGAATTGCGCAGGGAGTTTGGCTACGTCCTGATGGATTTGCCGCCACTAAGTACCTACGCCGATGGAACAAGCCTCGGCCATCTGGCCGATGGACTGGTGGTAGTTCTCGAAGCGAACGTTACGAGGCGTGAGGTAGCGCTGCAAGTCGCAGATCGAGTGCGCGGCATGAAAATCCAAATTTTGGGAGCGGTGCTTAACAAGCGAACATTCCCGATTCCGGAATCGGTATATCACCGGATATAGATTTTACGGCGGCCCTCCTATTACGGACGGCGGCCTCTCAGAGTTCCCAGAAGAATAGAAGCAGTTGTGACTGAGAATGGCGGAGCCTTACCTGATGACAGCGTTACAACAAATCGCGACGAAAACAGTTCCGGAAGCTGTCGCGGCAATGCCGCGGGAATCATTTTGGTACGCCGTGCATACTTCGCCGAGACACGAAAAAAAAGTCGCCGGTGAGCTTCGGCGGAAGGGAATTGAGACCTTTCTTCCGCTGTATCCGGAGGCGCACCAGTGGAGCGACCGGGAGCAAATCGTCGACGTACCTCTATTTCCGCAATATGTTTTCGTGCGAATTAGCGTTGACTCAAACGAGCGGGTTGGGGTCTTAAGAACGTCGGGGGTGATCTCGTTTGTGGGCGCAAGGGGGGTTGGAGTCGCTATCCCGGAAGTCCAAATTGCTGGTGTGCGATCTGTGATCGAACACCGGCTATGCGCTAATCCGTGTTCCTTTCTTGACGTCGGAAAGCGCGTTCGGGTTCGAGGCGGAAGCCTTAATGGAGTAGAGGGAATTCTTCTCGGGTTAAAGGGAGATGAGACGCTTGTGATATCGGTGCAGCTGATCCAAAAATCACTGACGATATCAGTCAAAGGCTTCAAGGTCGAACCCATCTGACAGTTTTTATACTATTTCCGGATTGCAAGTGGAACTCACAACACCCATCGAAGGCCGCGTTGAGGGATTGACCGCCACGTCATAGATTCTTTAAGAATTTTAAACACTCAATACCGCATTGCGAGACACACGCCAAAGAAGCTGCGCAAGCTAACCAAGCACGCTCGCGTCAAACGACCGTGAACCTAATTAATCGCCACATTTTGCTGACGTGTCTAAAAGTATTTGATTTGGTTTTACTGACCGCGTCTTATGGCTTGGCGACGATTCTGACCTTGCGAGGGAGCCGGGGAGTTTCATTTGCCCAATTTATGTCCATGCGAATCAAGCTTTCGAACTGCTTGATTTTCGCTGCCGCACTCCTCGCATGGCACGTTATTTTCCTGCTATGTGGCTTTTATAAGTCCAATAGGCTAACCAGCCGAAAAGAGGAAATTACAGCCGAGTGGAAGGCGAGCACTTTAGCGACGATTTGTCTGCTGCTCGTCGCCGTTTCCTTCTCGATACGAATGGTGACCCCGACGTTTCTTGTGGTTTTCTGGTGCATCAGTTCGCTTGGCATAACCCTTGGCCGTTTTGTTCTGCGCTGTTTCCTGGGCCAACTTCGAATCAAAGGGCGGAACTTGCGCTACGTGCTGATTCTGGGCACCAACCGGCGCGCGCTTGAATTTGCGCCGCGCATTGAAGTTACTCCGGAATGGGGGTATCGGAATCTGGGATTCATTGACACGGAGTGGGCTGGTTCCACGGAATTCCGCCAGTCGAATTTCCGAATTGTCTGTGATCGCGCTGGTTTGCCGGAGTTTCTACGAAACAATGTGGTGGACGAGGTGGCCATCTATCTCCCGCTGCGCTCGTTCTATGAAGACGCTTCTCAAATAGCGGCGTTGTGCGAGCAGCACGGGATCATTGTCCGTTTCGACTCGGACATATTTGGTCTGAGAACCCAGCGAACCTGGACAGAAGAAACCGACCGTCCGCAAGCCATTGCGACGCGCAGCGGTATGCAGGAAGGCTGGCCGATGGCGGTGAAGCGAATGCTGGACGTGGTGGGGTCGCTGCTGCTGCTTGTGCTTTTGTGCCCACTGCTTTTGGTGGTGGCGATACTGATCAAGATCACGTCGAATGGGCCAGTTTTTTTTCTTCAGGAACGTGTCGGGCTCAACAAGCGACGTTTTTTCATCCATAAGTTCCGGACCATGGTTCCCGAAGCAGAGAAGCTGATGGCGAACCTCGAGAAAATGAACGAACTCTCGGGGCCGGTTTTCAAGATCAAGAATGATCCGCGGATCACGCCGATCGGAAAATGGCTGCGACGCGCCAGCGTTGACGAATTGCCGCAGTTGCTGAACGTCCTGAAAGGAGACATGAGCCTGGTTGGACCGAGGCCTCTCCCGGTTCGAGATTACGAAGGATTTGACCAAGACTGGCAGCGTCGCCGTTTCTGCACGCGGCCCGGAATTACTTGTCTGTGGCAGGTACAAGGACGGAACTCGATTGGCTTTGACCAGTGGATGAAGTTAGACATGCAATATGTCGATGAATGGTCGCTCTGGCTGGATCTCAAAATCCTGGCAAGGACGATTCCAGCGGTATTGAAGGGTTCTGGAGCAGCGTAGAAGAAATTGTCCGACTGATTTCTGAATGTTTAGGCACAGATAAAAAACTAAGAACCAAAACACAAGGGGGCACATGCGCATAGCGGTCATCGGTTCAGGTTACGTAGGGCTCGTTTCGGCAGCGTGTTTCGCGGAGATCGGACACGAGGTCAAATGTGTTGATAACGACGTAAACAAGATAGCCATGCTTCAACGCGGGGAGATTCCAATTCACGAGCGCCATCTGCCAGAACTGATCCAACGGTATAGCGGCGGTCGGCTAAATTTCTCGACATCGGTGATAGACGCGGTCGAAAAAGCCGAGGCCGTGTTCATCACCGTGGGAACGCCCCCTTCTGCGAATGGCGAAGCAGACCTTTCCTTTGTCGAAGCAGTGGCGATCGAAATCGCTTCGGCGCTTCGCGAACACAAGGTGGTAGTCGAGAAGAGTACCGTCCCGGTGCGTACTTGCGAATGGTTGACGAAGTCGCTCTTGCTGAATGGAGCCCGGGCTGGGTCATTTTCGGTCGCTTCGAATCCAGAATTCCTGAGAGAGGGAACTGCGGTCAGCGATTTTCTATATCCGGATCGCATAGTCGTGGGTGTCGATGACGAATTAAGCGCCGCCGTTCTGGAGAAAATCTACGAACCCCTCACGACCGGAACCTACTATTCGCAAAAGGAGATTATACCGGCGCCCGGCGGCGCATCACTGAAAGCAAGAATCATCGTTACGAACGCGAAGAGCGCGGAACTGATCAAACACGCGTCCAATGCATTTCTGGCGATGAAAATTTCGTTCGTAAACGCTCTGGCAAACGTTGCGGAGTCCGTAGGGGCCGATATTACGCAAGTGTGCGACGGTGTCGGTTCTGATTCACGCATCGGTCCCCGGTTTCTGAACGCAGGGATCGGATACGGAGGCTCATGCTTCCCGAAAGATGTGCAAGCGTTCCAAGCGGTCGCTAACAATTGTGGGTGCGATTTCGGCATGTTGACCGAGGTGATGCGAGTGAACACTGAGCAGCGGGGCATCTTCCTTAAAAAGGTTAGAAGCGCCCTATGGACACTACGGGGAAAGAAGTTGGCCGTCTTGGGGTTGGCATTTAAGGCAGACACCGATGATATACGGGAATCACCGGCGATCGAAATCATCGAATCGTTATTAAAAGAAGGCGCGCAGGTGCGGGCGTACGACCCTGCGGCCATGGCAAAGTCCAGGAAAACACTGGGCGAAAACGGAATCGAGTACGCCAAAAATGCCTATGATGCGATGGATGGATCTGACGCGCTGTTAATTCTGACCGAGTGGAAGGAATTCTCCGCACTTGATCTCAATCGGATTCGGTCGCTGCTGAAATATCCAATCGTCATTGACGGCAGGAACTTGTACGAGCCGCGCCAGATGATCGAGGCAGGTTTGCTGTACCACAGCATCGGGCGCGCGACCGTGGCGCCTAAACTAATGCTCTCCAAAACGATGGAATTGAATTCGCGCGACGTTCCAAAAGTGACGAGTTCCGAAAGCACGAGTCATACCGTTGCTGCGGCGTAACGGCACAAACTTCTCCAACAAACTCACACGATGAAAGTCCTCGTGATTCACAACCGATATCAGCAGCCCGGGGGAGAAGATGTCGTTGCTGTCCACGAGTCCCGATTGCTCGAGAGTCAGGGACACACTGTCGTTTCGTATGACCGTAGCAATCACGAATTAAAGAAACTTTCCATGTCGAAGCGGATTCTACTTCTGAAAGACATCGTTTACTCCGGAGACAGCAAACGAGAAATCGAGATCATTCTTGACCGAGAGAAACCGGACGTGGTGCATGTCCACAACACTTTTATGATGATTTCGCCGTCCGTCTATGAGGCTTGTGGGGAAGCAGGAGTTCCGGTACTGCAAACGCTTCACAACTACCGGCTCGTGTGCCCGGGTTGGACGCTTTCGCGAGACGGAAAAATTTGCGAGGACTGCGTGGAGAATGGGTTGTGGAATAGCATCTGGCATGCGTGTTACCGCGATTCCCGGATGATGACCGCGGCGATAGCCGGGATGCTGCAATTCCACCGTCTCTCCGGCACCTGGGAAAACTCTATAGACGGGTACATTGCATTGAGTGAATTTGCCCGGAGTAAGTTCATCGACGGCGGGCTGCCACGAAACAAAATTCACGTGAAACCAAACTTCGTCGAGTCCGACCCTGGAAAAAAAACAGAGGTGGGTGAGTTTGCTCTATTCGTGGGCCGGCTGTCGCCGGAAAAAGGGATACACACGCTTATAAAAGCCTGGGCGAAAATAAAAAATCATATTCCGCTCGTGATAGTCGGTGACGGTCCGTTGCGGGGCTCGCTCGAAATTGAGGTTGCCTCGCAACCGAATTCGCCAGTGACGTTTAGAGGCTGGCTTCCCCGAGCTGAAGTTCTTGCCGCCATGAAACGAGCAGCCTTTGTTGTGACGCCGAGTGTCTGGTACGAGGGCTTTCCAATGACGATCGCCGAAGCTTTTGCCTGTGGCACCCCAGTCATCTGTTCGAGACTGGGCTCGATGCAGGAGATTGTCGACGATCATCGCACCGGACTTCATTTTCATACCGGAGATGCGGAAGATCTGAGTTCCAAAGTGTCCTGGGTTCTGGACCACCCCGCCGAACTAGCAGAAATGGGCCAGGCAGCGCGCAAGGAATACGAAAACCGGTATACCGCTGAAAAGAATTACGACCTGCTCATGGATATTTACCGGCAAATAATCGGAAATGTCGTAACACACTGACTTCGCAGAACGCGGCGCCTGATATTTCAGAATCTGCGAGATTCAGAATCGCTTCCATTCGTTCAAGACCAAGTAAACAAAAATCCCCGCTTCTTACAGGAGAACACTTCAATGAGTGTCGCGATAATTACCGGGTCGGCAGGTCTGGTCGGTTCAGAGGCAGTCGATTATTTTGCAGCTCGTGGTTTGGATATCGTCGGAATTGATAATGACATGCGGTCTGAGTTTTTCGGCAAGGAAGCCTCGACCAAATGGGTTCAAAACCGTCTGCAGGCGGACATTAAACGTTATCGCCATCACGAAGCCGACATCCGCGACAAGTGGGCCATTGAAGATGTCTTTGAAAAATACGGAAGCGACATTTCTCTGATTATTCATGCTGCTGCCCAGCCCTCGCATGATTGGGCAGCAAGCAACCCCACGATGGACTTCACCGTCAACGCCAACGGAACTTCCGTAATGCTCGAAGCCACCCGGAAATTTGCTCCGGATGCGGTCTTCATATTCATGTCCACGAACAAAGTATATGGCGACCGTCCGAACCAGCTGCCTCTCGTCGAACGGGAAACGCGTTGGGAGCCGGAGGCCAGCCATCCGTATGCCGCGCTGGGTGTGCCCGAAGATATGTCGATCGACGCAACCATGCATAGCTTGTTCGGGGCGTCGAAGATCGCCGCTGATGTTCTCGTCCAGGAATACGGCCGTTACTTCGGCATGAAGACCGTGTGTTTCCGCGGAGGCTGTTTGACGGGTCCCAATCACTCCGGGACACAGCTCCATGGTTTTCTGGCATACCTCATGAAATGTGCGGTTACCAAAACTCCCTACTCCATTTTTGGGTACAAGAAAAAGCAGGTGCGCGACAACATTCACAGCGCTGACCTGATTCGCGCATTCGACGAGTTTTTCAAACAACCTCGTTGCGGCGAGGTATACAACATCGGCGGTGGTCGCCACAGCAATTGCTCCATGCTTGAGGCAATTTCTTTTTGCGAGGAGATAACCGGCACGGAGTTCCGGACGACCTACGTGGATGAAAACCGCCGCGGTGATCACATCTGGTGGATCAGCGACGTCTCCAAATTTCAAAAACATTATCCCTGGTGGAAGTTCGAATACGACGTGCCACAGATCTTGCGCGAAATTTACGAGTTGAACATTGAACGGTGGAGAGGCGAATGCTCAAAAACGGCAAGAGAAATATCCTTGGCGTCTTGATAGACGCAGTGGACTACGAAGGCGCCGTCGACATTATTATTCGCGCCGCCAAAGAGAACCGAGCCGCGGCTGTTTCCGCTCTCGCGGTGCACGGGCTCATGGTCGGTGCGCGGGACCAGGAGCAACGGTTCCGGCTCAATCAATTTGACCTACTTGTGCCGGATGGCCAGCCGGTGCGATGGGTTCTCAACGCCCTATATGGAGTGGGACTTCCTGATCGCGTCTACGGACCAAACCTCACGCTCAAAGTTTGCGCACGCGCGGAAGAAGAGGGGCTTCCGGTGTATTTCTACGGCGCCACGCCGGAAATTCTAGCGGCTTTGCGACCGGCCCTGAAAAAAAGATTTCCAAATCTGACCGTGGCTGGCGCCGAGCCCTCTAAATTCCGCTGTTTACAGCAGGCGGAGAAAGTGAAGCTGGTAGAGCGAATTCGGAGTTCGCGAGCCGCGCTTGTCTTTGTTGGCCTGGGGTGTCCGAGGCAGGAAATCTTCGCTTATGAGTTTCGTGAGTTACTGAGGGTGCCGATCCTCGCTGTCGGCGCGGCATTTCCATTTCTCGCTGGCATCCTCCCGCAAGCACCCGTGTGGATGCAAGACTCCGGCCTCGAGTGGCTTTATCGGTTGATGACTGAGCCGCGGCGACTATGGCGTCGCTATTTGTTTTTGAATCCAGCTTATGTGCTGCTTGTGCTTTTGCAGGCAACGCGCCTATCGCGGTTTCCGACGGAAGGCCAAGCACCCAGTCGCGAACTTCTATACGGCTAGGAGCTGCCAGCAAAAATTCGTGGATTTGCTTTCAAAAAGGATCGCAACGTTTTCAATGCCTAACCCGCTGCTGAAGACTGCGCTCGCCCGAAACACAGTTTGGATGATGGGAGGCCAAGGTCTCCGCCTGATTATTCAGGCGGTTTATTTTATCGAAATGGCTCGATCACTTGGCGTGCGCAATTACGGTGCCTTCATCGGCGTCGTTGCCATGGTTGGCATCGTATATCCGTTTGCGTCGTTGGGCAGCGGCAACTTGCTGGTAAAGAATGTCTCGCGAGAAAGGAGTTTGTTCTCCGCGTACTGGGGTAGGGCGCTCACGTTTACGGCCATTTGCGGCACGTTGCTCCTGATTGCCGTATCTGCGGTAGCCGGCTTCTTGCTCCCCCCAGAAATTCCAAGACTATTAGTTATCCTGGTAGCAGCAGCAGACATTTTTGGGTTGAACATCATCACTGTCTCGGCTCAGGCCTTTCAGGCTTTTGAGCGGCTTGGATGGACGGCGACAATTACCGCTGCCATGACCGGTGGCCGCCTGCTAGGGGCCATTATTCTGATCGCCGTTCAACCACATCCTTCGGCCCTTCAATGGAGCTATCTCTACTTTGGTTCGACGGGTGTGGTCGCAATCGCCACGTCGCTTCTTGTGTGCGTCAAACTGGGACTGCCAAAGTTTTTCTGGCCTCATCCCGATGGCGAAATGCGCGAAGGCTTCTATTTTGCCGCGAGCCAAACCGCGCAGACTATTTACAACGACATTGATAAAACCATGCTCTCGCGGCTAAGCACGCTCGAAGCCACCGGGATTTACGGCGCGGCCTACCGGATTATCGACGTCAGTTTCGTTCCGGTGTCGGCGCTGCTGTGGTCTTCTTATCCAAGTTTTTTTCGCGCGGGAGCACGAGGAATTTCTTCGAGCCTGGCTTATGGACGCCCGCTTTTGCGGCGGGGGTTGGTTTATGGGGCATTCGTCTGTGGAGGCTTGCTTTTGGGGGCCGGGATCGTTCCGCGTATTTTAGGTGAACAATATCGGTCGACCGCGGAAGCACTGCGCTGGCTCTCGGTGCTCCCGTTACTGAAGGTCATACATTATTTTCTGTCAGACACACTTACCGGAGCCGGATACCAATCGATTCGCACCTCTCTTCAGGCCGGCGTCGCGGTATTCAACATACTTTTGAATTTGTGGATCATTCCGGCATATTCCTGGAGAGGCGCGGCTTGGTCGAGCATCGCGTCCGACGCGATGCTGGTGCTCGGGGTTAGTGTCGCGGTGAGAGTTTTGGACCGGCGACCGCGCGTTGATCCCCTGCAGGCGATTCCCGAGCCTCAGTGTGAATGGGTCGCGGAAGGACAGAATGCAAACTGACTTGCGAATCAGTTCGACGAATCGGTCTGCCGATTTGAGATGTTGGATTACTGAAGGTCATTGACCATGACTTCGCGCAGCACCATCGAAAAATCGGTGTTCGTGATCGTAGCGCTCATTCTTTCCGGAGCACTGTGGCGGGCGATCTCGGGCGGAAACGACGTCGGAACAGATGGAGATCAGCGTACACAGGTGGTTCTCGCGTTCATGTATCTGGCTGTCGCTAGCTTGGTGGCGCTACAGTTTCGCGCGTCGATCCAGAGTTTCGCTCGGAATCCGGCGTTGCTAGGTTTGCTTCTGCTGGCCTGCGCCTCGCCGTTGTGGGCGGATACGCCCGATCTGGTTTCTCGCCGAGCCCTTGCACTTGTCGGAACGAGCTTATTCGGGGTTGCACTTGCGACCAGATATACCTTTGAAGACCAGCTCAAAATGTTTCGGGTAGCCTTTAGGATCGGGGCGCTTCTAACCTTCGTGCTCATTGCGATTTCGCCCGCTAGAGCTCTTTCCGGTGCCGATGGCGGTGGAGGAATTCGCGGCGTGTTCCCGCACAAGAATATTTTGGGTGGCGTGATGGCGCTTGCCCTTCTCGTCGAGTGGACCTTGAGGGAACAAAGAACCCGAGGGAAGATTGTCCGAATCATTTCTCTCTGCGCGTATGGCGTTTTGCTGGTTTCTTCTAATTCGCTGACATCAGTCGTTACCGTCGCGGCCGCCGTGAGCGTCACCTGGGTAATCCGGGTGCTTTACGCTCGCCGTCAAATTCCGTTTCCGCTTCTTGTTATTTTTGCTGTTGCGTTCGTCGGAGATATAGCACTGGTCGGCATAGAGACACGAGATGTTATGTCCATGATGGGGCGGTCCGCCGACATGACCGGACGAACGGAGTTATGGAGTGCTGTAGCGCAAACAATTATGACCCGACCATTGTTGGGATTCGGCTTCTCCGGTTTTTGGAAGGGTGCCTCGCCAAGCGCGGCGCTAGTCGAAAACCAGATTCGATGGACCCCAACCTATTCTCACAATGGCTACCTGGAAATTGCCTTGAGTCTGGGCTTCTTGGGATTACTCCTGGTGGCATGGATGCTCGCCACAGGCTTGAAGCGCGCGTGGCTCCAGGCAAAACGGAACGAGGGTTATTTAGATTCCTGGCCCATCGCACTTTTTCTGTTTGTCACGATACACAATGTGGCGGAATGTACGATTGCTTGGCAAAACTGTCTGGAATGGGCTGTCTGCATAGCGACAATAATCGGTTCCGATTCTAGACTGCGCATGATTTTTGAGAAACATGAAGAAGTTGAGGATTTTCCCGCCACACCCGCGTCGGAGGCCGCGTGAACAGCGCGTCGGTGTCGTGCCCGTCAAGTCTGGAGGCGAAAGTTAGCGAAACCCGCGCCAGGGTTGCCGTCTGTATAGGTACCTTCCGGCGGCGCGAACTTCTTCGAAACTTGCTTGCTGGTCTTGCTTGCTTGACCTTTCGAGGAGTGAGTCCTCCCGAGATAGAAATCATCGTTATTGACAACGATCCCTCAGCTAGTGCGAAAGAGATTTGCGAGAGCGTCACACTTCCGCACTCAATTCGCTACGTCGTTGAACCGAGACGTGGCATTGCTTACGTCCGAAATCGCGCTTTGGCCGAAGCGAAAGGCGCGAATTTCATCGCATTTATCGACGACGATGAAGTTCCCAGCGAAGGCTGGTTGGACGAGCTACTGGTCGCAAGCGAAATATTTGCCGCTGATATTGTTTCCGGCCCCGTTCTGCCGCGCTATGCGCCCGGCGTGGCAGAGTGGGTGAAACGAGGCGGTTTTTTTGATAGGCCAAATTTCGACACTGGAACGTTTCTGGAGTGCTGTTCCACCAACAACGTGTTGCTCAGGAGCGAGGTACTTAACGTCGTGCCCCGGTTCGATGATCGATTTCAACTCACGGGTGGCGAAGATACACAATTTTTTAGCCGCGTGCACCGCGCCGGCGGCAAGATCGTTTGGTGCCGCGAAGCGATCGCACACGAGACAGTCCCGAAGGAGCGTGCAACATTAGAATGGATTTTGCGCCGAGGATACCAGAGCGGAAATAGTTGGGTGTTATCCGAGATGTCGGTCAACAAGGGGTTGCGAGTTCAGATGAAGCGGCTTCTCAAGGCCTGCGCCCACATGCTGATCGGCGGTACGAACGCTTTGCTCAGCGTCTGTTTCGCGAAAATCGCTTTCACCAAAGCTTTGCGAAGGATGTGCCTCGGTGCCGGTATGCTTTCCGGCCTAGCGGGCCGGAAATTCTTGGCTTATCGGTCTACGGCAGCCGCCGATGGTATCGACTCATCACCAGAATTCGTTGAGCATGTTTCGCCATGATGCACGGTGAGGGCAAGGCCAGCGGAATGTCGAAGGTTGCGTATGGCCGCGCAACTTGCACCTCCGCTTTATCATTGGGATTGTGCGTGGCGCTCTTATTGTACTCACAGCCCGCGTCGATTTGTGCTGGGTCGTCAACTCTCGTGCCCGAGACCTTTTTTGGCGTGCACATCCACCATATCGGCACCATCACGCCTTGGCCGAAAGCTCGCTTCGCAGAGTGGCGTTTATGGGATGCTTATGTCGCATGGCCTAACCTTGAGCCCGTTCGGGGTCAGTGGCATTTCGAAACTTTGGACCGCTATGTGTGGGCGGCTGAACAGCACGACACCAACATCCTTCTCCCTCTCGGATTGACACCGGGATGGGCTTCCGCCCGCCCGAATGAGCCCTCTTCGTACCAACCCGGAAACGCCGCCGAACCGCGAGATATAGAGGATTGGCGCACCTATGTACGAACAGTGGCCCAGCGTTACAAGTCGCGGATTCACAATTATGAAATTTGGAATGAACCGAATCTCCGGAGATTTTGGACGGGAGACATCAAAGAAATGGTTGCCCTTACGCGCGAAGCTGTCCTGATCATCCGCGCGATTGATCCTCGTGCGACGATCGTTTCGCCATCGGCGACCACCGCGTCCGGCACGACCTGGCTACTTGAGTTCTTGGCTGCCGGTGGTGGTCGATATGTGGACGTCATCGGCTACCATCTCTACGTAATGCCCAACCCGCCGGAAGACATCCTGCCATTGATCCAGAAAGTCAAAAAAATCATGCTGGAAAATTCCGCCGGTGATAAACCGTTATGGGATACAGAGACCGGCTGGGCTTTGCCCAAACCATTTCCGTCGGAAGAACTTGGTGCTGCGTATTTAGCCAGGACACATCTACTTGGTTGGTCTGGCGGCGTGCAAAAACTGTACTGGTATTCTTGGGACAATCACGCGTGGGTCACGATCCAAACGACAGAAAAAGATAATAAAACGTTGACGCCGGCCGGCCGCGCCTACGAAACCATTTATAAGTGGATGGTTGGCGCTAGCCTCGAGAAATGCGCACCAAGCGGGGAAAACTGGATCTGCGAGTTAGACCGAAACGGATCAGCCGAGTGGATTGTCTGGAATCCGGAGCGGTCCGAATCCTTCATCCCTCCGGCACAATGGCACGCCAAATTTGTAGTTTCCTTGCAAGGCGTGTCACAAGCCCTTGGAAAGTCCGGTTTCCAGGTGGGGCCCAGTCCAGCGCTCGTTACTTCCACCTTGCAATAGAGTTTGCAGACCTGCAGATTTGTTTGGCTAAGCTCGTCTTCCGCTGACCGAGAACCTTAAGTAAATATGAATCGTACACCTCAACGGAAAAAACTTGCCCTTCTGATCAACATGATAGCGCCTGCCAGAATTCGGCTGTACTCCGGGCTCGCGTCGCATTTCGATTTGCTTCTACTCCACGGTGGAAACGAAGCGAATCGGGAGACATGGCAGGGAGTGGAACATTTGTTGTCGGATGCAAAGGTTATCAGAGCCTGGGGCTGGCAGATTCGTCTGACGAGAAATGTAAACGGAAGGGCTTTCGACTATCGGTACCTCCATTTTACGCCCGGCTATATTTGGCCTCTGCTAAAGTTTCGGCCCGATGTGGTGGTCAGTAACGAAATGGGTTTTCGAACACTGATTGCTCTGGTTTACGGAACGCTTGCGCACAAACCTGTTTGGGTATGGTGGGGTGGCACACTTCACACAGAGCGTGGCATCGGGCTTGCGAAACGTCTGGTGCGAGACGTTATCTCGCGTTGGGCCAAGCACTGGGTCAGTTACGGCAAGTCATCCACGGAATATTTATTAAGCCTTGGGATAATTCGCGACCGAGTGCTCGAAATCCAGAACTCCGTCGACGAACATCTATTTTCACTCTCTTATGAAAGCTCTTTGCAGCCTCTCCCGCGACCAGTTTTGCTGCACGTGGGTCAGTTTACCGCTCGAAAAGGCATCGAACTTCTGTTGCGCGCAGCGCTTGTGCAGCAGAAGCAAGGTCGTTCTTTCTCGCTGTTGCTGGTCGGGAGCGGACCTGGCAAGTCTGCAGCGGAAAAACTCGCGAAAGAACTAGCTCTGAAAAACATTTATTTCATGCCCGCGCAGGAACCATCGCAAATGCCGGCGATCTACAGAAATGCTGACGTATTGATTTTTCCGACTTTGGAAGATGTTTGGGGGCTTGTCGCCAACGAGGCGATGCTTTCAGGTCTCCCGGTTCTGTGTTCGAAATATGCAGGGTGCGCGGAGGAACTCTTCGACCCGGAAAATATTTTTGATCCTCAGGATCCGGACGACTTCGCCCAAAAGCTAGGAGATGCGATTACGGGTAATCTCGCGATGCCCGATGTTTCTCGTCTTCATTCGACACTGCAGTTGGTCGCCGATCTCGCTGGAGGGCTCGACGCTTCCGCCGGCCGGCCAATCGAGACCAGCTTAGACGCGGCCGAGGAATTGCGTCGCGGTGGCCATAAATGTGACTTGAATGCTTGATGGAAAACCAGCTGACTGAGGCAAAACAATGACCGCTAATGTAGTCGGCGAGCCAATAGTAAAATATCGCCCCGATATTGATGGCCTTCGCGCCGTCGCGGTCCTATTGGTGCTCGCGTATCACGTCGGAATCTATAGACTTCGCGGGGGGTTTGTAGGTGTCGATGTATTCTTCGTGATTTCGGGATATCTGATCAGTTCCATCATTCTGTCGGATCTCGACTCTTCGCGTTTCTCTATTGTCACATTTTATGAAAGGCGCGTCCGACGCATTTTCCCCGCTCTCTTTGTGATGTTGATTAGTACCGCTGTGCTGGCCTACAAGTTCTTGCTGCCATCGGAGTTTGTGGATTTTGGCAAATCTTTCGTGGCATCGACATTCTCCTTCTCAAATTTATACTTCCTTCAGCGCTCCGGCTATTTCGATGCACCCGCGGCCATGAAGCCGTTACTTCACACATGGTCGCTTGCCGTTGAGGAGCAGTTCTACGTATTTCTTCCGCTTTTTCTGGTGTGTATTCGTAAGTTCTTTCCCAACAAGCAACGGATTATCATCGTGTTTGCGGCGTTAACTTCGTTTTCTGTCAGCGCTGTCGGCGCCTTTCGCAGCCACGATGCTACTTTTTACCTTGCGCACACGCGAGCTTGGGAATTGTTGCTCGGGACGCTGTTGGCGATGAACTGCTTTCCGGCTATTTCCGGCACGCTTTGGAGAAACGTAGCCTCGCTGTGGGGAGTTGTATCCATTCTCTTAGCGGGTTTCCTGTTCACTTCGAGGACGGTTTTTCCGGGCGCCTCAGCGCTGTTGCCGTGCGTCGGTGCCGCTCTCATTATCGCTGCTGGAAAGTCAGGAAAGACCGTGGTCGGCCGGATATTATCATTTCGCCCGATCGTTTTTGTAGGGATGATTTCCTACTCCCTTTATCTTTGGCATTGGCCACTGATCGTATTCCAAGGAGCAGACGGATTGCTCACAAAAGGCCTTTCTCCCAAACTGACGAAACTAGTGGTCATTGTTGTTTCGTTTGCCTTGGCCACGCTCTCCTGGAGATTTGTAGAACGACCTTTCCGCGATCGCCGTTTCGATATTTCGCGCGCTAACGTTTTCCGGCTCGCTTCCGCAGTCGCCGTCTTGCTGTTGATTTTGGGAACAGGCATAGTCTTCACGAATGGGTTTCCTTCTCGTTATCCGGAGGAGGCCGTCAAGATTGCGTCCTTTCTCGATAATACGGACGCCAAGACCGACGCCCAGTATCGCGCAGGCACGTGCTTCCTCACCTCGAAAGACACTTTTAAAGACTTCAATCCATCCGTTTGCCTTCAAGAAAGCAACCGAATGCGCAATGTCCTGCTGATTGGCGACAGTCACGCTGCCCAGTTGTGGTTCGGTCTTTCTTCCGTATTTAGCGACGTGAATCTTATGCAGGCGACCGCATCCGGATGTAAGCCCACTCTAGATCAAAGCCACAGCGTCGAACAAAAATGCAGCCGGCTGATGAAATACATTTTCTCGGATTACCTGAAAACACATCATGTCGATACCCTGATCGTCGCGGCACGGTGGGACCATGACGATATCGAAGCCCTGCCAAAAACGCTAAGGTGGGTACAAAGCCTAGGAACGGAAGTCGTGCTTTTTGGCCCGATTGTGCAGTACGATTCCGCTCTGCCGCGATTACTAGCGATGTCGATAAGGTCGAATGACGCCACAATTCCGGCTCTTCATCGTGTTGCGTACTATGAACGCCTTGATGCCGATATGTCCAAGCTTGCGCAGGCGGACCCGGGAGTCCGGTATATTTCCTACTTCAAGATACTTTGCCGCCAGAGCGCTTGCCTCGAATACGCCGGTGCAGGTGTGCCCCTTCAGTCGGACTACGGACACCTGACGAGTGGCGGATCGGTTTTGGTCGCGACGAAGATTCGCGAAACCGGTGGTCTCAACTAGGCAAGGCAATCCCCGTCCGTCACCGTTGTGCAGTTTGCTCGCGCCTGCAAGTATTCATCCCGTTCAACTTTAACTGAACAGGCATTGGAATAGGTGGCGAGTACAATTCCTACCTACTGAAACCACCCAGAATGACAGGTGCGCTTTTGTTTGTGGTTGGCCCGCGTTCCGTCGTCTTTATACCGAGCGATGCTTGGATTTCAGCTACAAACGCGGATCAGTGAATGTCCAGGTAACGGCAGACCGTGACTCGTCTCCTAGTATCAGAGCGCTGGCGCCTTTTCAACACGGCTAGACAGGAGGAAAATGAATCTTCAGCTTATAGCAAATGAAGAGAACTAGGATCGCGCCCAGTGTGGAAAGAATGAGGCCGGCTGGATGATAGCGTTCATTTGTCGGGCGCGAAAACATGTGGCTAACACCGCCACCGATGATCGATCCGATGATCCCGAGCACGATCGTCCAGAAAATCGCTATGTGCACGTGCATCACCGATTTGGCGATAATGCCCGAGATTAGCCCTATAAGAATGTACCAGATCAAGTGAAACATACTTTTTCCTCCAGCATTTGCCTTCGGAACCTCGTCGAGTATAACCCAGGGTTTGGCAATCAACTTTATTTAATTCGATCGACGACTAGGCTCTGACTTCTCTAGGCATTCGGCAGGTTCGATGGTTTCGAGGGTTTCGAAAAACTTCAAACGACAAGACTCTTCGATACTGCAACCGGGGAATTAGTTTCGCATCTAAAAGACTAGGGACAGATACGTGGGTAGAATTGCAATAGTTGGGATCATTATGGCGGTTGGACTGTTACTCTTAGCTGCACAACGGTATATCGCTAACAAGCGGCTCGCCAACAACCGTCGCAATAACGACGAATGTTGAAACACGGCTTTTCTGGGTAGTTTCTTCTGTTCGGTAACCGAACAACTTTAGGAGTCGAGGGGTGCGCGCCCAAGGCAAGCACGCTATCCAGAGCGCCTAAACAGGTCATCCTCAGTCGACGGTGACCACTTCCACTGAGTCTTCATCGCTCGAAACGAATGTCTTCACCTGAACAAATATTAATTTGACTGCCAGCTGCCGCTCATTAGAATTCGTGCAGCGAGTTCGTTCGTGAAGCAAACCAAGTTTTGTTGGCAGCGGAGCAAACACAACCCGCTTTACGTGGCGGTGTCTCGAAAACGCAAAGCCGACGTGAAACGGGCATTGCAGGTTTACGAGGTTGTTCTTTAGCGCTCATTTTATAAGCGCAAAAGGCTAATCGGAATGTCCAGGAGATGACTGACATTGAATCCTACAGCTAGATTTTTGCTCGGCGTTGTTGTCGGTTTACTAATTCTGCCCGCCGTCTTGTATTTGTATGTTGCTACGGGACACGCGCCGGTGGCGACTGCAGACGCGGCTATGCCGATGGAAACATTTTTTGCCAAGCTCGGAAGGAAATCCAGGATTACGGCGGAACAACCCAAGCGCGATCTCTCGACCTTCAGCGCCGCTGATTTGGCCGCCGGAGCAGACATTTATCAGAAGGACTGCGCTTTCTGTCATGGTTTGCCAAATCAGCCCAAGCCGGACGCCGCGAAAGGAATGTTTCCGCACGTGCCACAACTGCTCGAGAAGGACGACATGGTTACAGATGATCCGGTTGGCGAATCCTTCTGGAAGGTAAAGAACGGAATCCGGCTCTCTGGAATGCCGGGATTTAAGGAATCTCTTTCGGAAACGCAGATGTGGCAGGTGAGTGCGCTGCTGGCTAAGGCCGATCAACTCCCGGCGGAAGTTACCGCTAAACTTCAACCCAAGGGCGTGAATATTAATACGCCGGTTAACCAGTAGGGGCGCTCGCTAATCGCTGGCGACGAAAATAACTATGGTTTACAAAACTTCCACGGTAGATCGCTCGTTCCGATAAACTAGAGTGGCAGTCTCCCAGCCGGGTCGCAGATTGCGACTCATTTTCTAGGCAAAGATATTTTATTTCCAAAATATAAAAAAACTGAGGAGCCAGGGGAATGTTTTTGCTACAACTCGTTCGAAGCGCAATTGTTCCATTACGAAGTGAAAGCAAGTGGGTGACTCGCGCTTTCTTCACAATCGCTGTGCTAGGTCTCGCGCAGGTATTCGCGGGCCCATTGTGGGCCCAGAAGCAAGATAGTAAAAAGATTCTCGGGCAACGGCTGGTGGATGAAATCGCTGCAAAGCACAAACCGGATCTGATTTACCTGGGCTTACACGGCGAAACGCCAAAATCGAAAAAGAGTGTGATTTTTGCATCCACCGACTCTGGAAAGATCGGGAAGAAATCTTCCTGCGCGGACCTGCACGTGGTGGAGAAGGGCATCCCGGTAATGGAGATGAAAGGGACATCTACGACGGTGTTAGAGCGGCTGTTGGACAGCTCCGCGCATACCGTCGGATTAATAGTCGTGGGTTTTAATTACACCGATGGCCAGGAGGCGGAAGCCGCCAAGGTTGGCAAACAGGTTGGCGAAGAACTCGCCCAACAGATTCCATCAAAGAATAAATTGTTCGAGACCGGCAAGTAAAGAATATTTCTGAAGTTTATTTTATTTGGCGGAATTGTCATTTGTAAAAGCGAAGGTAATGAGACGAATTTCTTTGTTTCCGGCATTTTCGAAAATTTGGGCGGGGCTATTGCCGGCGCGCCATAAAATATCGCCGCTGTGGAGCGCTTTCGAGGGATTATTTGCGCCACTTACGACTGCAGCCTCGTCGAGCACTACAACCAATCGGCTCTGGGGCGATGCATCCAGGGTGAAACTTTGCCGCGGTTTAAGGCGGATCAGATTAACCTTTGTTTGATTGGTCTCAAATTGAGGCTGTTCCGAAAAAGCCGCACTATCGGCTTGCGCTGATCGGCAGTTGAGC
>Ga0073928_10004347_pt1 | contig 21094 bp, 15 predicted proteins | sample PaiPotPPA55metaG_FD_76969 | JGI IMG/M metagenome (GOLD analysis project Ga0073928, IMG submission 76969) | Iron sulfur acid spring bacterial and archeal communities from Banff, Canada, to study Microbial Dark Matter (Phase II) - Paint Pots PPA... ...
CATCTCGACCTCACCTACCGCTGCAACGAGCGATGCATTCATTGCTATCTCGACCACGAAGACTATGGCGAGATGACTACGCTGGAAATTGAATGCGTGCTTAGACAGCTCGCGGAAGCGGGAACCCTGTTTCTTACGCTGAGCGGCGGCGAAATTTTTCTCCGGCAGGATCTATTTGAACTGATTGCCTACGCGCGAAGGCTTCTTTTCGATGTGAGCGTGAAGACCAATGCTTTGCTGGTTGACGCCGAGAAAGCCCGGCGGCTACAGGAGTTGGGAGTGCGCGGGGTCCAAATCAGCATTTACAGCGCCGATCCCGAAGTTCACGACTCCATAACAAAAGTGCGCGGGTCGCTCGCACGGTCGCTGGCTGCCATACGATTGCTGCAAGGGCAAGGGCTACACGTGAAAATCGCGTGCCCGTTGATGACTCATAACCTCGCCGCATATCGCGGCGTCCAAGCGCTAGCGGAAGAGCTGCGTATTCCCTACATTCTCGACCTGACCATCACGCCAAAGATGGATGGCGGCACTAGCATATTGTCGCTGCGGAATCCGTCGCAGGATCTGCTGCCGATTCTGCAGGACCCCATTTTCAACCCGAAATCTTGCGATCGCGATGATGTGTCTCAGCCTTCTTTGGCAACCGGAGCAACCGGAAGCTCGAGCGCGAGCGGGCTCGAGAGCCATGCGTACGACGACATCCCTTGCAGCGCCGGCCACAACAGTTGCTACATTTCGCCGTACGGTGATGTGTTTCCTTGTGTGCAGATGCCGGTAGCAACGGGAAATGTTCGCCGCGAGCGCTTCGAGGAAATCTGGTATCACTCGAACGAGATGAATCGAGTGCGCGGGGTCCGCGAATCGCAGTTACCAGTTTGTTCCAGTTGCACGATTCGCTCGCACTGCGAACGGTGCCCCGGTTTGGCTCAGATGGAAGGGGGCGATTTGCTGGGTGCCTACGAGCGCGCATGCGAACTCGCGGAACTGAAAGCCCGGATTGCTGGCGTCGAGGATCCTGTAAGCGCTCTTCATGTAAAGAACGGACGCGACGCTGTCTCGTGCAAGGTTCCACCACTTAATGTGCTCCCACAGGCGAGTGCTTAAGGCTGTCGATCTCAGGGGAAGCAATGGAGCGAATACAAAAAAAGGCGGCGAGTGAAGGGAAGGAAAAAGGCAAGAAAAAAGGCAAGAAACCTTACGTGAAGCCTCGCTGCGTTTCCGAACCCATTTACGAAACTCTGGCGCTTGCGTGCGGCAAGCTGCCTGGACAGGGTGCGTCTTGCCACGGCGCGCCGCGCCGGTCGTGAACGGTTGCGAGTGGGCGCGGAATTCGCGTCGAGAGGAAAGTTGGTCCATGAATAAGGCAAAAAAAGAGAGGGGCAATTCGAGAGGATCGACTGCCGGTCGGAGGATTTCGCCGCCGATATTGGCCGTAGTTTTCGGATGTAGTCTGGCGATGCCTCTTCTTGCTCGCGAAACGATCACAATTACTGCGAGCAACACACAGCCGCGCGCCGCGGATGCCACTATCAATCAGGCGTCTCCCAATAACAACTTCACGGGGAATTCAACCGTAACAGTCGAATCGCGAAGTGCAAATAGGAACCAGCGCGCTCTCATTGAGTTTGACCTGTCAGCTCTACCGAATGTTGGCATCAAAGCTGCCACGCTGACGCTTCAGGTGACTAGTACGAACGCGTCGGCCGGGAACACGCGAACCTACGGCGCATACCGCGTCACGAGTTTTTTTCACCAACCCGAAGTGACTTGGAACACCAGAGTGGCTAACTTGCTGTGGGGCGCACCCGGCGGCGATGTCCTAAACGCGGCAACAGGAACGGCCACTGTCTCGGGCACCGGGCCCGCGCAATTTACAATCACATCCGATCTTCAGAGTTGGTACAACGGGTCGGGAAACTACGGAACGCTGATCAGAGATCAGGCTGAGAGTGCCGGTGGCGCTGGATTCACCACCACGTTCGGTTCAATCGAAGGCTCCAGCGCAAACGCTCCCCGGCTCAACATTACCTTCGTTCAAAATATAAAAAATCTGACGGCTGCACCTGGGAACGGAAGCGTAACTCTCAACTGGGTGATTCCCTCGCCGATCGGTACGGTGAATCCGGGCGAACCGTACAAGGGCGTCCTGATCCTCAGGCGCCTGGGGTTGCCGGTCGACAAGGGTTCGGTCCCGACCGACACAGTCGATCCGCTCGCCGGGCACCCAGCTGGTACTTGCCTTTCGGTCGGAAACGGCCAAGTAGTCTTTGACGACTTCTCGGGAGCGCAAACCTACACGGACAACGCCGCGAACGACCCATGCGGCGCGCCTGTGAATGGTTCAACGTATTTCTATAAAGTCTTCTTGCGCGACGCCGCTAACTTCTACTCGGACCAGCCGATCGGAAATGGATCGACCTACACCGAGGAGATTTCGGCGACACCAAATACCACGGCAGCCACTCAGGAAAGTTCGAGTTGGGTCAACGCTACATTCTCCACTGATTTGGCGGCGCCCTCATTGTTCCCCGGCTCCGTAATCGTCGTGGGCTCGGGCACGAATCTCTTGTTCGGCATCGACCCAAATACGGGGCTCCGGAAATATCTGCCGATTTCGCTCGGCGGGCCGGTCGATAGCCGCTCGCCCATAATTGATGCAGCAGACTCGTCGCTTGGCTCGAATGTGATTTACGTCGCTGATAACGACGGCCTCGTCTACGCCGTCGCCACCGACACAGGCCAGGTTCTTTGGGTCGTGAATCCAACTGGCGCCACCACGACAAATAACTTTGTCGGTAGCTCGTCCGTTCAGCTGAAATCGCTGAGCGGCCCGTCCTTTACTCCGACGCACGATCTGGTAGTGCTTGGCACTAACAACGCAGCGACTACCAAAGCGAATCAGATCGTGGCGCTCGATGGCAACAACGGTACTAACATTTGGACGCTGACTGGCAACTCCGGCATTCCTCCCCTCGATATCGTCACTTCTACTCCGCTGATCGATTACGTGAATGGCGCAATTTGGATAACGAGTCACAGCGCTTGCGGAAACGCGCAGCCAAGTCTGTGGAAGCTCAGCCCCAATTCTCCGGGCAACGTGTTGTTTAGCGCCGCGCTTGGCGACATGGACGTGTCACCGTCACTCACTTTCTCAAGCGACGTTTTGTTCACAGCAAATGGCGGATACACGCTCAACGCCGGCGTTTGTTCGGTAGGCAACAGCACGCTGTTCGCGATTAACCCGGTTACCGGTGCGACGCTGAATACCTTTACACCGGCTGTCGCCGACGGCGCCACGGTGGGGTTTCCCCTCGTGCTCGGCTTCAAGTCGCCATACACGATCGTCTATTCAGGCGCCGCCAACGTCCATATCGTGCAGTACGATAAAGCCGCGAACAAATTCACTTCGTTATTCACGATACCGATTGCGGCGCCCAGCGCGCCAATCGGTGACTCGAATCTTTCGAAGGTTTACGTGGGCAGCAGCGACGGATTTATCCACGAGATCGATCTTTCGACCGGCACAGACGACTTAAAGATGTACGTAAACACGATCAACGTCGGCAGCCCGGCGATTATTGGCAATGTGAGCCTCGACCTCACACTCTCGCGAGTTTACGTCGCCACCACCGACCAGCGCTCTTACGGATTTGCAATTCCGTTTTGATGAGGAGAAAAATTGTGTTCTTGCGATCGCCGAAACGGCAAAGAGAGTTGACGAAGCTGCTCCTCGGCAGCATCACGGCTTTCATGCTTTTTAGCGTGTCGGCCTGCCAAATGCAATCGATGTCCGGCAGCGGAGGAGGCGCACCGCCTCCCGCGGTGAGCGCGAGTATTTCGTTTTGCGACGACGGCGTTGCTTCGTGCCCGCCTGCTTCATCGTTCAGCGTCGCGTCGCTGCGCGACCTGGTCGTCAAAATCAATTGGGAAAACGTCCCAGCGGGAAATCACACCGAAAGGGTTTAGCTTCTTATTCCCGGCGGCGCAGCGTATCGAGTCACTCAGGACGGGTTCCTGATACTTGGGAGTTCTGCTGGACCTTTCTCTGCGCAGCGAACGTTTCCGGTGGTTGGGACCGCGATCTCGCAACGCCAGATGACCGGCAACTGGTCCGTGCGCGCATCCCTTGACGGACAGCCTGTCGCAACGCAGTTCGTGGAGCTGACCCCCTGATGGCTTCATCTTTGGCCGCGGTTTCCACTGCAACCCAAGCGGAAAATTCGCCTGTGAATTTCACGAGACAGCCGGAGTATATCTCCCGGAATATTCGCAATCGCGGTTCCGCTTGTCTGCGCGCGCTGGGCGGCAGCATGTTTCCCTGGATCCGTCCAGGGGACCTATTGTTCGTGCGCAAATGCGAATTTGATGCCGCGTCTCCCGGCGATGTGATTCTCTTCGAGCGGGGCGGCCGGTTCTTCGTGCATCGGGTTTTGCGGCGAGTGCTCCTGGCTGATGCGCAGTCTCATGTTGAAGCCTCCGCGTTGATCACCAAAGGCGACGCGCTCGATGGAGAGGATTTGCCCGTCTCCGCGGACCAATTTCTCGGCCGCGTCATCCGCATTCATCGGCATCGCCGCCACATCGATTTGCAGTCGCTCTCGCGGACACTGTTGGCGCGCGTTTTGGCGCGCCTCTCGCCGAACAGTTCGCTCTTCTATCGTCCCATGCGAAAAGCAAAGCGCCTGCTCTTCACTAGGTGAACCCCGTTGACAATCATCACCGGTTTGTGAGGCTATGGTTTCCGGGATAGGAGAAACCATTCATGAACTCGATCCGCGTCTTCAAACGGCTTTCCAACATGCTTGTGCTTCCGATGATATTGTTGGGTTTTATTCTCGCAACCCCCGCTGCGGCGCAACAGGATCAGTCCGCGGCGAAAAGCACGGCGTCGACCAAGCGAAAAGTTCTTAAGACGAAGGGCCATTTGCCCATGTCCGGAACCGATCCCAACGTGAAGACGCGCGTGACGACGAGTCCCCAGGAAAGCGTCGCCACACTGGCTGCAAATAAATTAAAGGTGAAGACGGGCAGCACCGCCCAGGGAGTTTGCCTCATTCACGTAGACAATTGGACGGGGGCAATCGTGCACATCTTTCTCCAGGGCGATTATGTGGGCACCACCGGCCCTGGCGGGGAACTCTACGCTTCGATTCCCAACGGAGCCTCGCTCTTTTACGCGCGCATCGATCTCAATCAATTTGACTGGATTCCGCTCGGGCCGGAAAATTTCGATTGCAACGGAAGTTATACCTTTACGATCACGCCCTAGTCACTGCGCGCTCGCAGCGATTTTTCTCTGGTCCACGGGCTTGAATCCATATTTCTCGAAAACTTCCTGTGCCCTTGCCCCCACGAGAAACTCCAGAAAACGTTTCGCTTCGGCTGGTTCTTTGGAACCCTTCAATGCAGCCGCAGGGTAGTTCACCGGCGAATGCGAATCCTCCGGCGCCGTTGCAACAACTCTCACTTCGGCCGAAGTTTGCGCGTCCGTCGCATAAACGATGCCCGCATCGACGTTACCGGTGACCACGTAAGTCAGCACCTGACGCACATCCTTGCCAAGCACAAACTTGGGTTTCAATTGCTCGTAAAATTTGAAGTGGGTTAATACTTCCTGGGCGTACTTTCCGGCGGGCACAGTCCCAGGTTCACCGATAGCAATGTGCTTCACTTCCGGCCGGGCAAGATCCTGAAAACTCGAAATCACGCTCCCCGCCTTTGGAATCACCAGCACAACTGTGTTCTTCACCAGATTCCGCCGTGTACCTGCTAGCACGAGCCCACGTGATTCGAGGGAGTCCATCTGGTCCTCTGACGCCGAAATAAAAATATCCACCGGAGCGCCTTGCTCGATCTGGCGCTGCAGCGTGCCGGACGCGCCGAGATTGAAATGGATCACCGTGCCGGGCGCTTCTGTACCATAGAGTTTCGCAATTTCGTCCAGCGCGTCTTTCAAGCTAATCGCCGCTGAAACCGTAAGTTCTTTTTGCGGTTCAGGCGTTTTCCGAAGCCGGGCGAAGCCGCCGTTCGGGACCAACAGTGCCGTCAGGAACACCGCGAAAGGCCGCTGCATGAATTTCAATCGCATTCGAGATCTCCAATCAGCCAACCAGTGTTTAGATTGTCATTTTGCCCGGGGAATGTACACTAGCCGCTTGGTCGCCCCCGCGTTTGATTCGGCGCGCAAGGCCGCTGAAGGAGATAGTCGAAAATGGACTTGGGACTAAACGGCAAAGTTGCGGTCGTCACCGGGTCAAGCAAGGGAATCGGGTATTCGATCGCGTCGGCGCTCGCGCGAGAAGGCTGCCAAGTGGTGATCAGCGCCCGCAGCAAGGTCGAGCTCGAAAAAGCCGCCGCCGGAATGCAGGGCGCGAAGGGAAACGTTCTCAGCATCGTCGCCGACGTCAACAAGCCTGATGACATAAACAGGCTCATCGACGAGACGGTGAAGAAGTTTGGGACGATCCATATCCTTGTCAACAACGCGGGCGGAATCGGCCGTTTTGGCGCATTCGAAGATTTGAGCGACGATGAATGGTTGGCAATTTTCCAGCTGAATGTTCTTTCCGCTGTTAGAGCCTGTCGTGCCGCGCTACCCTGGATGCAGAAGCAAAAATGGGGCCGAATCATCAATATTTCCTCCGAATCCGGCACTCAGCCGGATGCCTTCATGCCTCATTACAACGCGTCGAAAGCCGCGCTCAACAATCTGACGAAAAGCCTCTCCAAGGCCTACGGTAAGAACAACATTCTCGTAAATACCGTCTCGCCCGCGTTCATTCGCACTCCGCTGGTCCAGGAAATGCTCGAAGAACAGGCCCGGCTGCACGGACTTAGCGTGGAACTCGCGGAACGCAATTTCCTTGAGGAAAAGCGTCCTAACATTGTGCTTGGGCGGGCGGGCCTTTCGGATGAGACGGCCGGGATTGTCGTGTTCCTCGCTTCCGATCAGGCGTCGTTCATAACAGGCGCGAACTACCGCGTTGACGGCGGATCAGTCGCCAGCATTTAAGGGCGCTTTCCAAGCCATTCGCCGCTCGAGTTCAAGTGAATTTCCAGTGAATTTCGTTTCAGATCGGCGCGACACCTGTCGCTCTCCAAGTTTCCCTTGACGGAGCTTTCCCAAAAGAGCTAAAACCATGTGCCACGCATGCCATTTCGGCGGTGTCCGGCCTCTAATGTGCCGGCGGAAGAAGCGACTAACGCTTGATCCTCCACACAGGCAGAATCACGAAGATTGGTTTTAGTCATTGATGCCGCGCTTCTTGGCCCCCGTTTTTCGCAAAGAACTTCCCGGGAGGGATGCTCGTGACTAACGCAGAGATGGACAAGCTTTGCATCAACACCATCCGAACTCTAGCCATGGATGCCGTGCAACAGGCGGACTCAGGCCATCCTGGAACTGCCATGGCGCTTGCGCCGGTCGCGTACACTCTCTGGCAAAAGTTCCTGCGTTTTGATCCCGACGATCCAATCTGGCCAAATCGCGACCGCTTCGTTCTTTCTGGCGGCCACGTCTCCACGCTTCTGTACGCGATGCTTCACCTCACGCAGGTAAAAGCTGTCAATCCCGAGTATGAAACGCCGGGGCAAGTCTCCGTCACGCTCGACGACATCAAGCGATTTCGTCAGCTCAACAGTAAATGCGCCGGGCATCCTGAATACCGCTGGTGCTCTGGAATTGAAGCCACTACCGGTCCGCTCGGTCATGGCCTTGCGATGAGCGTCGGCATGGCGATGGCCAGCCGGTGGATGGCGGCTCACTTCAACCGCCCGAACTTCGAAATGTTCAATTACGACGTCTATACCACGTGCGGTGACGGCGACATGATGGAAGGTGTCGCCAGCGAAGCGGCCTCTCTTGCGGGCCACCTCAAGCTTTCGAACCTCTGCTGGATGTACGACAACAACAAGATCACCATCGAAGGCAACACGTCGTGGGCGTTCACCGAAGACGTCGCCACTCGCTTCATTGGCTACGGATGGAACGTCACGCGCGTCGGCGATGCAAACGACCTCGAGATGCTCGAGCGCGCCATGAACGTCTTCAAGAAGTCCAGCGATCGTCCCACGCTCATTATTGTTGACAGCCATATCGCCTACGGCGCCCCGAACAAGCAGGACACCAGCGGCGCGCACGGTGAACCGCTCGGCGAGGAAGAAATCAAGCTCACCAAGCGCGCCTACGGCTGGCCCGAGGACAAAAAATTCTACGTTCCCGATGGCGTCTACGACAATTTCAAGAACATCACCGGCAAGCGCGGCCATGAAGCTCGCGAAAAATGGATCGCTCTATTCAATTCCTACAAGGCGCAACATCCATCGCTGGCGGAAGACCTCTATCGCATGCAGCACCGCCAGCTTCCAGAAGGCTGGGACAAGAAGATCGTTGCGTTTCCGGCCGATGCCAAGGGCATGGCTTCGCGCGAATCTTCCGGCAAGGTTCTAAACATGGTGGCGCAGGGCGTGCCGTGGCTTATCGGCGGAGCGGCGGACTTGTTTCCGTCAACCAAGACGCGTCTCACCTTCGAAGGAGCCGGCGATTTCCTTGCGGAAAGCTACGGCGGACGCAACCTTCACTTCGGCATTCGCGAGCACGCCATGGGCGCCATCGTCAACGGATTGGCATTGTCCAAGATTCGTGCTTTCGGCTCCACTTTCATGATTTTCAGCGAGTTTCTGAAGCCGGCAATTCGTCTGGCGGCGATCATGGAGATTCCCGTAATCTTCATTTTCACCCACGATTCGATTGGAGTTGGTGAAGACGGTCCTACGCACCAGCCTATCGAACAGTTGATCTCCCTTCGTGCCACGCCTGGGCTGATGGTTTGGCGCCCGGGAGATGCCAATGAAGTGGTCGAAATGTGGAAATACGTGATGAAGGACCGCCACACTCCTGCCGTTATGGTGCTTTCGCGCCAGAATTTGGTCACGCTGGACCGGTTGAAGTACGCCCCCGCTTCTGGCGCGCAAAAGGGCGCTTATGTTTTATCCGACGCTCCGGGAGGCAAGCCTGACGCACTGCTGCTCGCTACGGGCAGCGAGGTGCAGCTCGCGATTCAATCGCAGGACCAGCTTGCGAAAGAGGGCATTAAGGCGCGCGTCGTCAGCATGCCGTGCTGGGAGCTGTTCTACGAGCAGGACGAGTCATATCGTGATAGTGTGATTCCCCCCAGCGTTACCGCTCGCGTCGCCATCGAACAGGCATCGACGGTTGGCTGGGATCGCTGGGTTGGCACACACGGATGCGTGGTCGGTATGCGGTCGTTCGGTGCGTCCGCTCCGCTGAAGGAATTGCAGAAAAAATTCGGTTTCACGGTCGACAACGTCGTCACCGCCGTGAAGACCAGCATTAAAAATGCTGGCGCGCCCGCGAAGTAAAAGCGGGATGCTGCTTGGCTGTTCAATCGGGCTTAGGACGAGATCGTAGCGAGAGATTTGGAAGGTAGAGGGAGAACATACATGAGCACTTCGGCCCAAACATCCACAGCGGCACGCAGTTCAGCGCAAAATCCGCTAAAGACTCTGACGAATTACGGCCAGTCTGTCTGGCTCGACTACATCCGCCGCAGCCTGATCACCACCGGCGAACTCAAGCGCCTGATTGACGAAGACGGCCTGCGCGGAGTCACCTCGAACCCAGCAATTTTCGAGAAAGCCATCACGGGCAGCACGGATTACTCGGACACGCTCTCGGAACTCGAAAAACGCAAAGACCTCGATGCCAAGGGCATGTTCGAAATCATTGCCGTGCGCGACATTCAGGACGCTGCGGACGTTTTGCGCCCCGTATACGAGCAGACGAAGCGCCGCGATGGCTACGTCAGCCTCGAAGTCTCGCCGTATCTCGCGAATAAGACCCAGGAAACCCTCGATGAAGCGCGCCGGCTCTGGAAGTGGGTCGGACGCGAAAACGTAATGATCAAGGTCCCTGCCACGCCGGAGGGCATTCCCGCCATCAAGCAGCTCATCAGCGAGGGAATCAACATCAACGTCACGCTGCTATTCGCACAGGATGCCTACGAAGCAGTCGCGCAGGCTTACCTCGCTGGTCTTGAAGAGTTTGTGAAGAAGGGCGGCGACCCCAGCAAAGTCGCCAGCGTCGCAAGCTTCTTCATCAGCCGCATCGACACTCTTATCGACAGTTTGCTAGCCGAAAAAATCAAAGAAGCGAAGCCGTCCGACCAGGGCCTTCTGAAAGGTCTCCAGGGCAAAGTCGCGATCGCCAACGCCAAGCTCACTTACATGCGTTACAAAGAGCTGTTTAGTGGTCCACGTTGGGTCGCACTTACAGCAAAAAACGCGCAGACCCAGCGCCTCCTCTGGGCCAGCACCAGTACAAAAAACCCCAGCTTTCGCGATGTAATTTACGTCGAGGAGCTGATCGGACCCGACACAGTCGATACAATTCCTCCCGCCACATACGACGCTTTCCGCGACCATGGCCGCCCGCGCGCCAGCCTCGAAGAAGATCTCGATGGCGCGCACGACACGATGGAAACTCTCGAACGCGTCGGCATTTCCATGAAGCGCGCCACCGACAAGCTGCTCGTCGACGGCGTGAAAATCTTCGCGGATGCGTTCGACAAGCTTCTGGGCGCCGTTGACAAGCACGTAATCAAGGGCGGCGCCTCGGCGGTGAATAATCTCACCTACAAATTGCCGGAAAATCTCGCGCAGGCGGTAAAAGCCACGCTCGATGATTGGAAGGCGAATAACAAAGTGCAGCGCCTCTGGGCGCGCGACGCTTCTCTCTGGACCGGAACCGACGAAGGCAACTGGCTCGGCTGGCTGGGAATCACCGACGACCAAATCTCGCATCAGCCGCGCTTCAAGAAAATCAAAGAGGATACCGCTGGTTTCAAGCATGCCCTCCTCCTCGGCATGGGCGGTTCCAGCCTGTGCGTCGAAGTCATGAAGCTCACGTACGGCGCCATAAAAGGCCATCCGGAAATGCAGGTTCTCGACTCCACCGACCCCGCGCAAGTGCGCGATGTCGAAAGCAAAGTGGACTTGAGCAACACGATTTGCATCGTCTCCAGCAAGTCCGGCAGCACGCTCGAGCCGAACATTTTCAAGCAATATTTCTACGATCGCGTGAAGCAGAAAGTCGGCGCCGAAGAAGCCGGCAAGCGCTTCATCGCCATCACCGATTCCGGCTCCAAGATGCAGCAGGTCGCCGAGCACGACGGCTTCTGCCACATCTTCTACGGTCTCGCCAGCATCGGCGGCCGCTACTCGGCACTCTCGAATTTCGGAATGATTCCCGCGGCCATTCAGGGCATCGACGTTCCAAGGTTCCTCGACCGTGTCGAGGAAATGGTCCACGCATGCGCCTCCGTCGTTCCCGCGGATCAAAATCCTGGCGTGATACTCGGCGCTATCATGGGCACGCTCGCGAAAGCCGGCCGCGACAAGGTCACGATATTCGCTTCTCCTGGAATCGCCGACATCGGCGCGTGGCTCGAACAGCTCCTCGCCGAATCCACGGGTAAAGACGGCAAGGGTTTGATCCCCGTCGACCGCGAATCCATCGGTGCGCCCGGCGTTTACGGCAACGACCGCCTCTTCGCCTACCTGCGCCTCGAGACTGCTCCGGACGCAAAGCAGGACGCCGCCGTTGCCGCGCTCGAACAAGCGGGTCACCCGGTCGTGCGCATTGCGGTTCCAGAAATTTACGAGATCGGCCAGGAAATGCTGCGCTGGGAAATCGCCACCGCAGTCGCCGGCTCGGTAATCGGCATCAACGCTTTCAACCAGCCTGATGTGGAAGCCAGCAAGATTGCCACACGCAAGCTCACCACCGAATACGAGAAGAACGGCTCGCTCCCCGCGGAAAACCCGGTCCTTACCGACAAGGGCGTCAAGCTCTACACCGACGACAAGAACGCCACCGCTCTCAAACAGGCCGCCGGTGGCGACGCCACACTCGCTGGTTATCTGAAAGCGCATCTCGGCCGCGTGAAGGCTGGCGATTACTTCGCTGTCCTCGGCTACATTCAGATGAACGATGCGAACGAAGCCAAACTCCAGGAGATTCGTCACTCAATCCGCGACAAGAAGAAAGTCGCCACCTGCCTCGGCTTCGGCCCGCGCTTCCTGCATTCCACGGGACAAGCCTACAAGGGCGGACCAAACTCGGGCGTTTTCCTTCAGATCACTTGTGATGACGCTTCCGATCTTCAGGTTCCCGATCAGAAGTACACGTTTGGCGTCGTCAAGGCCGCGCAGGCCCGCGGCGATTTCCAGGTACTGGCTGACCGCGACCGGCGCGCCCTTCGAGTTCACATCGGCTCGGATATAGCGGCAGGTTTGAAAACTCTACAAGAAGCGATTCAGCAGGCGCTTTCGTAGTAGCTTTACTAAGTTTCGCGCGAGAAGGAGCGCAACCATGCAAATTGGAATGATTGGACTCGGTAGAATGGGCGGCAACATGGCCAAGCGGTTGATGCGCAATGGCCACACGTGCGTCGCGTTTGATTTGACGCCCGCCAACGTCGACGGCCTGGTGAAAGAAGGCGCCACGGGCTCTTCGTCTCTCGACGACTTCGTGAAAAAACTCTCGAAGCCTCGCGCCGCTTGGGTGATGGTCCCGGCTGGCAAGCCCACGGAAGACACCGTGATGGCGCTCGCCGCGAAAATGGAACCGGGCGACATCATCATCGACGGCGGTAACTCCTATTTCAAGGACGACATCCGCCGCGCCACCGCTCTGAAAGCCAAAGGCATTCGTTACGCCGACGTCGGCACCAGCGGCGGCGTCTGGGGCATCGACCGCGGCTATTGCCTGATGATCGGCGCCGAACCCGACACGTTCAAGCAGATCGAGCCTGTGCTTAAGACTCTTGCTCCCGGCAAAGGCGACGTCGGCCGCACTCCCGGCCGCCCCGCCAATCAAGGCACAGCCGAAGATGGCTACCTCCACTGCGGGCCCCCCGGCGCCGGCCATTTCGTGAAAATGGTCCACAACGGCATTGAGTACGGCATCATGCAGGCCTATGCCGAAGGATTCGACATTTTCCAGAATGCCAACTCGCAGGAAGTCGATCCTTCGCACCGCTTCACGCTCAACTGCGCGGACATCGCCGAAGTCTGGCGCCGCGGCAGCGTGGTCGGTTCGTGGCTGCTCGATCTCACCGCCATGGCGCTGATCGAAAATCCTTCACTCTCGAATTACACAGGGAACGTCCAGGATTCCGGCGAAGGCCGCTGGACAATTATGGCCGCAATCGAAGAAGCGGTACCGTGCGAGGTTCTCTCGGCGTCGCTCTACACGCGTTTCCGTTCGCGCCAGCAGCACACCTTCGCCGAAAAAATGCTCTCGGCGATGCGCAACAAGTTCGGCGGTCACGTAGAACGCGCCGCCGGCGGCTAGCATTCTTCTTAGGGCCGCAGTCCGCGGGGCGGACGCCCGCTGCAATAGCGCCGCCGAACCTCGTTAGGTCGCAGATTTACCGAATCGGTTTTCGTAGGCCATAATAAATCGTTCTTGACGGCACTTGAACCGGAGGAACTCGCATGGCGTCGGATGATTCTTCGAAGCTGACTCAGGAAGCCCTGGGGGAACCCAGCGGTCCATGTGCCGTAGTAATTTTTGGCGCCGGCGGAGACCTCACCAAGCGCAAGCTCATCCCCGCGCTCTACAATCTCGCCAAAGGCAAGCTGCTCCCGGAGAACTTCGCCATCGTCGGCGTATCGCGCGAGGATTTTTCCACCGACGTTTACCGCCAGCGCTCTACTGAAGAAATCAACATGTACTCGACCAGCGGCGTCGACAAGCCGTCTTGGGACTGGTTCGTCAAGCGCCTTTACTACTTCTCCGGCAATTTCACGGACCCCAAGTTTTACAAGAGCCTGGGCGAATTCCTGGAAGGTGTACACAAGGAGCAAAGTACTCAGGGTAATGTTCTTTACTATCTCGCGGTCGGCCCCTCGCTGTTCGCTCCCGTCGTCGACCAACTCGGCGGCGCCGGTCTCACCAAGCAGGAAAACGGCACTTGGCAGCGCGTGGTCATCGAAAAGCCTTTCGGCACCGACCTCGCCTCCGCCTGCAGCCTGAACCGCAACATCGGCAACGTCCTGAAAGAAAATCAGATTTACCGCATCGACCATTACCTGGGCAAAGAAACGGTCCAAAATATTCTCGCGTTCCGCTTCGCCAACGGTATCTTCGAGCCGGTCTGGAATCGCCGCTACGTCGACCACGTCCAAGTCACCGTCGCCGAAGAACTCGGCGTCGAATTGCGCGGAGATTACTACGATCGCTCCGGCGCCATGCGCGACATGATTCCCAACCACATTTTCCAGCTTATCACGCTCACCGCCATGGAGCCGCCCATCTCGTTCGAAGCTTCCGCGGTCCACGACGAGCAAACCAAAATCCTTCGCGCCATCCAGCCGCACAGTCCCGAGCAGGTGCTCCACTTCGCCGTGCGCGGCCAGTACGGCGAGGGAGTCATCGAAGGCAAGCACGTTCCCGCATACCGCGCCGAGAAGATGGTGAATCCTGAGTCCACCGTCGAAACTTTTGTCGCGCTTTCCCTCAACATCGACAATTGGCGCTGGGCCGGCGTCCCGTTCTACATTCGCACCGGAAAGCGGCTGCCCAAACGCGTAACGGAAATCGTCATCCGTTTCCGCCGCCCGCCCTTCGTTCTCTTCCGCAAAACGTCGGTGGAAAAAATTCCGCCGAACGAGCTGGTTCTCAACATCCAGCCCAACGAAGGCATTTCGCTCACCTTCGAAGCCAAAGTTCCCGGGCCCATCGTCCGCCTGGGCGCCGTCGACATGAATTTCCAGTACAACGATTATTTCGGCGCCACGCCTACCACCGGCTACGAAACCCTGCTATACGATTGCATGAAGGGCGATCCCACTCTCTTCCAGCGCGCCGACATGGTCGAAGCTTCCTGGGCCATCGTCCAGCCCATCCTCGATGTTTGGAAGGCGCTGCCTCCGCGCGATTTCCCGAACTACGCCTCCGGCCAGTGGGGTCCGGAAGCTGCCCACGAACTCCTCCACCGCAACGGCCGCGAATGGCGCGATCCTGCCCATCCTGCCGCCCTCGGCCGCGCCCACAGCCACAAATAGCCGCCGAACCGCGCCACAAAAGTACTTGACACGTCCTGCGCTTCTACTGTATTTAACCGTTAGGTTAAATACGATGAGCTTGCCAAACCCAATACCGCCCGACACTCTCTCCACAACACTATCCGCTCTTGCCGACCCCACGCGCCGCGCCGTCCTCGCGCGCCTGGCCTCCGGCGACCTCTCCGTAACCGAGCTAGCCGAGCCTTTCGACATGAGCCTTCCCGCCGTCTCGAAGCACTTGAAAGTCCTCGAGCGCGCCGGCCTCATCGCCCGCGGACGCGACGCCCAATGGCGCCCCTGCCGCCTTCAGGCATCTCCACTCAAGGATGTTGCCGACTGGGTAGAGCACTACCGCCGCTTCTGGGAAGAAAGCCTCGACCGCCTGGACGACTATCTTCAAGCACTGCAATCAAAGGAGAAAAAGCATGGCCGGAACAAACGCAAAAGGTGAAGCGCGCGGGAATTTCGCGGAGCGCGAAGTCGTAATCACACGAATCTTCGACGCGCCTCGCGCCCTGGTCTTCAAGGCCTGGACCGATCCCAAGCACCTGAAGCGCTGGTGGGGTCCAAAGATGTTCACGAACCCTGTCTGCGAGGTTGACGCGCGCGTCGGCGGCGCTTGGCGCATCGTCATGCGCGGCCCCGATGGTGTCGACTATCCCTGCGGCGGCGTCTATCGCGAGATCGTCGAACCCGAGCGCCTCGTCTTCACCAACATCGCCACCGACAATGACGGCAACCCCATCCTCGACGGCCTAACCACGGTCACTTTCGAAGAGCAAGGCGGCAAGACGAAGCTCACTCTAACGACGCGCGCTGTGGCTCTGGTCGAATACGCGGCCGCGTACCTGCAAGGCATGGAAGCGGGCTGGACGCAGAGTCTCGAAAGCCTCGCCGAAGAGCTGGCGAAGCTTTAACGAAGTTGCAATGAGATCTTGGCGCGCTTGAGCATGGGACGACGGGCGCGATGAATGTGGCAAAAATAAAAAGGAGAGCACTATGCTGAAAATCACCCCGTTTCTGTGGTTCGACGACAAAGCCGTAGAAGCCATGAATTTCTACGTTTCTATCTTCAAGAACTCAAAAATCCTAGGCATCGACCGATTCGGAAAGAAAGGGCAAGTGCCAGGCGGCGAGGTGCTAGTCGCCAACTACCAACTCGAGGGCCAGGAATTTCTGGCCCTCAACGGCGGCCCGCACTACACCTTTTCCTCTGCCACATCGTTCCTGGTGAATTGCGAAACGCAGCACGAAGTTGACTATCTTTGGGACAAGCTCGTGCAAGGCGGCGAAAGCCAGGGCTGCGGCTGGCTAAAAGACAAATACGGCGTCACCTGGCAAATCGTCCCCACGATTTTACCCCAGCTGCTCAAGGACAAAGATCCCGCCAAAGCCGAGCGCGTTCGCGTAGCCATGCTAAAAATGCAAAAAATAGAAATAAAGGTACTGAAAGAAGCCTACGACCAGTCGTAACTCTCTCGCTTTCGTGGCGACTGGCTTTAGCCCCGTCATCCTGCTTTTGGGTTGTCCCAGCCTTTTCCCGTAGGGGCGCAGCACGCTGCGCCCGGCAAATATTCTTGGCAATCTCAAAGCCATCGTGCGCGGCTTGCGGAGGTCCGCGCCACTAGTTCGAACGCGTGGTCTTTTGAGCAAGGAGGGGGGGCCGTGCTACGATTCTTTCGAGGAGACGCCTATGCCCTTTGTTGACACTAACAGCCTCAAGGTCATCGAGCGCCTACCCGGCTGGTATGGACGCTATTTCCACTCCCCGAGCATGACCTTCGCGCATTACGACTTCAAGCGTGGCTCTTCCATTCACGAGCACTTCCATCCACAGGAAGAGGTCTATGAGGTAATCGAGGGCGAGCTTGAGGTGACCATCGACGGTGCAGTCCAGATCGTCCGGCCCGGCTTGGTTGCGATCGTCCCGAGTAACGCGCGCCATTCGGTTAAGGCCCTCACCGACGGCCGGGCGATAATCGTTGATTATCCGCTGAGGCGCGAACTCGATTAGATTCAGCTCGGAGACGAGAATGAGGAAAATGGAGACGAAGCTCCGGGGAAAAGCAGACGACTGAACGTGATCTTGGTAGACGCCAGTGATGTCTTGCCGAGTCGTCCCTGGTGCCATTCGAGCGTATCATTGCGCAAGCGACAGGATCCGTGGAACAGTTACCACTCACGTTCCCGAAGCATTCCGTTCTACTTTCGCGCGACGAAATCTATGAAGGTATCAGCCCACGACCTCTTAGCCACTTTACCTAAAGATCGCCCGTGAACACTTTCGTATCCTTCGACGGAATCCGGATCGCCTATCATGACGAGGGTGAAGGGCCTGCCGTCATCCTACTGCATGGATTTGGGGGCGATGGCCTGAGCCAGTACGGAGACTTCGAGCGCATTCGTCCGATACTGGAAAAACGGCAAGAGATGTTCAAAGAAGTTTTTAGGGGAGCGCCTCCACTACCCGATCCTCCTGTTGAAGGAAGGCCGGGCATGGTTCGGCACTGCGGGCGGCAGGCGCGCGCACGATCGTGCCGGACATGCGCGGTTTCGGAGCTTCCGACAAGCCCCGCGAGGTAGCAGCGTACGCAGATTCAGCGCTGGCCCGGGACGTCCTGGCTCTCATCGAGCACCTGCGTCTTGACGCCGTTGACGTGCTCGGCTTCTCGATGGGGGCCGGCACAACCGCGCGGTTGCTCATGCTGCAGCCGCCCCAGGGTGAAGTCCGCGATTATCGCCGGGGTTGGGGACTACGCGCTCGAAGACGGTGTTCTCGAATTTCCCAAGAATTGGCCGGTGCCAGACTCGGTGCCTCGTCCGATTACGCGCCGGGTGTGGGCGGAGGAAGGGGCAAAAATCCTGGAGAAGGGAGAAATCGTTCCGGGGCACCTCGCGTCGGCGGCTCTGATAGCGGCGCGGGTGACGGGAGCTGATGCGAAGGTCCTTGCGGCCGTCATTCGAGGTGCGGTCGCGCCTACCTGGCCTACGGAAGCGCTCCGGAAAATCAACGTGCCGGTCCTGATACTCAACGGGAAGACCGACGTGGCGAATCAAAAGGTGGACAGGCTTCTCGAAGAAATCCCAACGGCACGCTCCGGCGAATGCGACGGCGACCACCACTCCGCGCCTTACCAGCCTACATTTCAACAGGCCGTAGTCCAGTTCTTTGAAGAACAATGGCGGCTGCGCCGTGTCGTTAGCGTGTAGGCCGTGCAGTTGGACCAAGGGCTGATTGGACGTATAGTCGAATAATCGGAAACTGGCCCAACTACCCCGCGCAAATAGAAATTTCCAAACTCGCCAAAACATGCTACCCTGTTTTTTAATCCTACGAGTGAATCGCAACCCCGAAAGAAAGTCAGAAGACAGAAGCAAAAGAAAAAAAGAAGAAAAGAAGAAAAGAAGAAAAAGGAAAAGAGAATTGGGAGGGCAGGAAGTCAGGGGCCTTGGCCCGGAACTTCGGCGCGATGCAATGCTGACTACTCGTCGCCAGCCACGAATCACCAACGGCCGCTCGCTGCTCGCGAGTCGCCACCGATCTATTTGTCATCCTGAAAGCATCCGACCGGGATGCATGAAGGATCTCGGCGTAACACATCCGCCACTCCGTTTCCTTCGGTCACGCTCTTTCTCCAGCCGCATTTCTAACCGCCACACTGCGCCGATTAGAAACGCTGTAAGTCATTCAAAACAAAGGGCTGGCACCCTTTCTAATCGCAACAAAACCACACTTTTTGTCTGCCGCGTTTTCGGAGATTTTCGATGACGAACGCGGCGGCTTCTTACATCGGAGCGCCCTATATTGGTGCGCTCGACCAGGGCACCACCAGCACGCGCTTCATCGTCTTCGACCGCGCCGGCAAAATCATTTCGCTCGCGCAAAAAGAGCACGCGCAAATTTATCCGCGTCCCGGCTGGGTCGAGCACGACCCGGAAGAAATCTGGCGGCGCACTCAACAGGTCGTCGCCGAAGCGATGCAGCAGCGCGCGCTTCGCCCGCAGGATCTCGCTGCCATCGGCATCACGAACCAACGCGAAACCACTCTTCTCTGGGACCGCAAGACCGGCAAGCCCGTCGCAAACGCCATCGTCTGGCAGGACACGCGCGTTGAGAGCGACGTCAACGAATTCGCGCGCGCAGGCGGGCAGGATCGCTTTCGCGCCGCCACCGGCCTGCCGCTCGCGACCTACTTCAGCAGCCTCAAAATCCGCTGGCTCCTCGAAAACATTCCAGGCCTTCGCAAGCGAGCCGAAGCCGGCGAAATTCTCTTCGGCAACATCGATACATTTTTAGTCTGGAAGCTGACGGGCGGTCCCGAAGGCGGCGTCCACGTCACCGATGTATCCAACGCCAGCCGCACGCAGCTGATGGATCTCAAAACTTTGACGTGGGACGCGGACATCCTCGCCACTTTCGAAATTCCCGCGCAAATCCTTCCGCAGATTCGCTCCAGCAGCGAAATCTACGGCGCGGCCAAGCTCGATGCGATTAAGGGCGTGCCCATCGCTGGCATTCTCGGCGATCAGCAGGCAGCTCTCGTCGGGCAAGCGTGCCTCGCGCCGGGCGAAGCCAAAAACACCTACGGCACGGGCTGTTTCCTGCTGATGAATACCGGTGAGAAGCCGGTGGCGTCGAGCCACGGCTTGCTAACAACCGTCGCCTACAAATTCGGGAATAAGCCTGCTGCTTATGCACTCGAAGGCAGCGTCGCCATCACCGGCGCGCTCGTGCAATGGATTCGCGACAATCTCAAATTAATCGAAAAGAGCCCGGATATCGAATCGCTCGCGCGCACCGTCGACGACAACGGCGGCGTCTATTTCGTCCCCGCATTTTCCGGCCTCTACGCGCCGTACTGGAAAGCGAACGCGCGCGGCGTAATCGCCGGGCTCACGCGCTACGCGAATCGCGGACACATCGCGCGTGCGGTTCTCGAAGCGACAGCATTTCAGGTGCGCGAAGTCGTCGAAGCGATGGAGAAGGATTCCAAAATCGCGCTCGATGTCCTGCGTACTGACGGCGGCATGGTCGCGAACGAACTGCTGATGCAATTTCAATCCGACATCCTGAACCGTCCGGTCGTGCGTCCCGCAGTGAACGAAACAACAGCTTTGGGCGCTGCTTACGCCGCAGGCCTCGCCGTCGAGTTCTACAAGGATATCGACGAACTTCGCGCGAGCTGGGCCGTCGACCGCACCTGGCATCCACAAATGGATGCAGCCCGTCGCGACGCTCTCTATCGCATGTGGAAGAAAGCCGTCACGCGTTCGTTCGACTGGGAGGAGAACTGAAATGCCGCGCCGCTTACTTCGTTCACTTCACGGCGCCAACAGTAAACCCGGCGATAAAGCGGTCGAGGAACGTGTTGTAGAGCAGCGCGATCGGCACGCTCGTGATCAGGCACGCCGCCATCAGCGATCCCCAGAAGTACACGTCGCCCCGCACCAGAAAAATGGGAATGCCCACCCCCACCATCTGCTGCGATTCCGGCGAAATGAACGTCAGCGCGTAAACAAATTCCTGCGTCACCAGCGTAAACGTGAAAATCACTACTGTGAGGATTCCGGAAGTGGAAATCGGAATCACCAACTTCACAAACGCGCCGAAGCGCGTCAGCCCATCGACCATCGCGGCGTCTTCCAGTTCCTTCGGTATCGATTTAAAGAATCCCATCAGCAGCCAGATCGAGAAGGGAACGGTAAAGCTAGGATAAACGAGCACGACGGACCAGATCGTATCCTGCAAGCCGAGCACCGCGACGACACGAGACAGCGGAATGAACAGCAGCGTCGGCGGAATCAAATACGTGAGAAAAATGGCGATGCCCATCCGCTGGCCCCAGCGTCCGGTAAGCCGCGCGAGCGAGTAAGCGGCGGGGACAGCCAGAAACAACGTGATGATCACCACGATTACGCCGACGAGCGCCGTGTTGCCGATCCAGCGTACGTAGCCGGTTTCGAAGAACAGCAGCTTCAAATGATCGAGCGTCGGCGGGAG
>Ga0073928_10004349_pt1 | contig 21092 bp, 15 predicted proteins | sample PaiPotPPA55metaG_FD_76969 | JGI IMG/M metagenome (GOLD analysis project Ga0073928, IMG submission 76969) | Iron sulfur acid spring bacterial and archeal communities from Banff, Canada, to study Microbial Dark Matter (Phase II) - Paint Pots PPA... ...
TCGCTGCGGCCCACGATCTCTTCGAAGTTCAATTCGCTTCGGATCTCGTCTTCCAGGTACAGTTTCTCCAGCGCAAGCTGGTTCTTCAGCTCGGAAACTTCACCGAACGTTTGCGCGTTCTCAATGGCAATGGCCACCTGATTGGCAACCTGAGTGAGGAACGGAAGGTCATCCGGGGAGAAGGCGCGCTCCCGGCGCGTCCCCAGCGACAGCACGCCGACGATGGAGCTACGGCCCTTCATAGGCACATTCGCCAGCGACTGAATTCCGGCTTGTCGAGCGATCTCGTGCTGAATCTCATCGCCCAACAGGATTACGGCTTCTGCCGTCTGGAAGGCACGCACGGCGGGGGCATCCACCGGGGGCTCGTCACCTTCTCCGATGACCGACTCGAAGTCGCCAAAATCTACGGCGTACAGCCGGAGCTTGCCGTCCTCGGGAGATGGCAAGATGATTCCCACGCCATCGCAATGCATCACGCCGCGAACCTGCGCCGAAATCTCGCGCAGGACATCGCGCAGGTTGAGGCTAGAGACCACGCGATTGGTGAGATCCAGCAGGAGTTCCAGGCGCTCCTGCGCCTTCTGGGAAGCTTGGAAATTGATAGCGTCGTCGGTTGCCAGGGCGATCTGGTCCGCTACCAGCGAGCAGAAGCGGACTTCCGCGGGCGAGTAGGCGTCCGGTTGCGCGCTGCCCAGGATCAGGCTGCCTAGCCGCCGGTGCGCCGTCGTGAGCGGAAACGCGCATAGCGATTGCAGACCGGCCCTTTGCATTTTGCAGGTGAAGCGGGGAAAGCGCGTCTCGCCGTCCAGAGTCCCGAGGAGTACGGTTTCCTGGGTGCGATACACGAACTCCGGCAAGGTTTCGCCGGTTTCGGCTTCCGACGGGCAGCGCTCGTCCTGGTGGCGCGTTGGACCGACCTGCCAATGCATCTTCTTCTCGGACTGTTCGAACTGGGCGATGGCGTCGAACGGGATTACACTTCTGAGTTCGTGAACCAGAACCTCAAACAGGTCCTGCGGTTCTTTACGGGCACGGATCGAGTTCGAGATGCGAATCAGCGCTTCATAGCGCTCCGCGGTGGACGGATCTGTGGCGGCCGGGCCGGGTGCCAATTTGTGGTCTCCTGAAAGCCTCTGATTTTCCTGGATGCTTTCGGTCATCACGGGGATTCAAACGGTGGCGGTACCTCTATTTTACCTCGTGTGTTACGCTACTCGCTGCCGGGATAGCTCGATACAGGGACCGCGCCCAATGCCGCGAAGGTGCGATGCAGGAGCTGCGGGACTCACGTCGTGGCTTGCACACGCGATATGTTATGCACCTTATCTGGGATCTACCGCTTGATCGATGTACATCCAAACCACACGCGCGAACCGCGTCACGGGTGGTACGAACGGTAGGTAGGCGACGAGCGCAGCCATCACGGACCAATCGTAGGGCCATCCACTGAGTTTCCAAATCAGCAGCACGAGGAGTAACACCGGTGGGATCGACAAACCGTAGCTGACGTACATTGCACCCAGGAAATAGCCTTGCTCGCGTTCGAATTTCAGGCCGCAAATTTCACAACAATCCCACATGGCCAGCGGGCGCCGATACACCGAGCCTCGGAAGATCCGGCCTTCCCGGCACCGCGGACAGCGTTGCCGGCGAAGACCGGTCATAGCTGACGTAGTTTGCGCTCGCTGGGTCACTTCTGCGCCTTGTTATTCAGGGCCGCGCGCGCTGCACCGCGGCACGCGCCTCACCGCGGTGCGCGCCGATGGCAGCGCATGCGTAAACAGTTGAAAATAAATGAAATGGTGGGCTTGACGGGACTCGAACCTGTGACCTCCGCTGTGTGAAAGCGGCGCTCTAACCAACTGAGCTACAAGCCCACGAACAACTGCAATTCTACCACACAGAGCGAATCCTCTTGCGGTCAGGTTGACAGCCGCTTATACCGGATTACGCCCAATTGATGCGCGTAAACCCTTGAACCAGATCACTCAAAGCGTGCGAAGCTCATGGATAAAGGGCGTCGCACGGAAATTGGCTTTGTTTTCGCCACTTTTCGCGTCGCCCGCAGGTAACCCGAAACTTGCCGCCGGGTGCTCTTTCGGCCGCATTGGCCGGATCTTTGACAATCACTGCAATCCCCCTTGACATTCCCCCAACCATCCTGCCAAACTAGAGTTGCAGGCGAAGAAAAAGCGAATATGGCCGGCGTTGCCCTGGGCCGCGATTTCGTGTTCCAAACCCGATCGCCCGACCTCTGCCCCACCGGCGTGGCGCAAGTCGACGCCATGGCTGGCGGCCTGCCGCGCGGCTGCCTGAGCGAGATCTACGGCCCGGCATCCTCCGGCCGCACCAGCCTGATGCTGGCCGCCATGGCGCATGCCACCGCGCATGACGAAGTCTGCGCGCTAATCGATGCGAACGACGCCTTCGATCCACTTTCGGCGGCGGCGGTCGGCGTGGATCTCGCGCGCCTCCTGTGGGTGCGCTGCGGCGGCAATGCAGAGCATGCGCTGAAAGCCGCGGATCTGCTGGTGCAAGGCGGCGGATTCGGGCTCGTAATTATGGACCTCGCCGATACGCCGGTCGAAACCGCGCGGCGCATTTCCATGACTTCGTGGTTCCGCTTGCGCCGCGCCGTCGAGCACACGCCCACGGTGCTGCTGGTTCTCGAGCAGCAGCCGCTGGCCAAAACCTGCGCCTCGCTCACTCTCGAAATGCGCCGCGAGCAGGCGGTCTGGTCGGGCGCGCCGGGCTGCTCACGGCTGCTGCGCGGCATGCGCATGCGCGTGGATCTGCGCAAGCCCGTGCTGGCCGCGACCGCGTCGTTCGAGGCGCGCTGGTGGTGAGCCATGTTTGCCGCGATTCATGCCCGTGCGGAGGACTCCGAAAAGCTGCTTCAGCTTGCCCAGGAATTCTCGCCGTGGGTCGAGCGCACCGCCGGCGATACGGTCACGCTGGATGCCGACGGCCTGGAACGCATCTATGGTTTGCCGCGGGGCTTGCCGCGGCAGATCGCGGCGGCCATAGCGCGGCGCGCGGCCGAGTGCGGCCTCCAGGCCAGCGTGGCCATCGCCTCGAATCCGGATGCGGCGGTGCACGCGGCGCGCGGCTTTGCGGGCGTGAGCGCCATCCCGCACGGCGATGAAGCCAAGTTCCTGGGCAGCCTGCCGCTTGCGCTGCTCGCGCCCCCCCCCGAGTTGCTGGAAACGCTTGAGCGCTGGGGCATACGCCGCTTCCGCGATCTCGCCGCGCTGCCGGAATTGGGGCTCGCCGAGCGGCTCGGGCCGGAAGGCTTGCATCTGCATCGGCTCGCGCGCGGCGCGGGCGACCGGCCGCTGGTCCCTGTGGATGAGCCTCTCAATTTCGAGGAGGAAGCTGAATTGGAATATCCGGTCGAGCTGCTCGAACCGCTGGCCTTCGTGATGGCGCAGTTGCTCGAAAGCCTGTGCGCGCGGCTGGCGGCGCGCGGCCTCGCCACCAACGAATTGCGACTGCGGTTGCGCCTGGAAAATTCCAACGAGCATCGCCGCGCGCTGCGCTTCCCGGTGCCTATGTTGGATGCCAAGACGTTTCTGAAGCTGCTGCAGCTCGATCTGAGCGCGCATCCGCCGGATGCGCCGGTACTGCGGTTGTGGCTAGAAGCGGAGCCAGTGAAGCCGCGCGCCGCGCAAAGCGGCCTTTTCATCCCCATCGCCCCCGAGCCGGAAAAGCTGGAGCTGACCCTGGCGCGGTTGAAGTCGCTCGCGGGGGAGGGGATGGTGGGTACGCCGGCGTTGGTGGATACTCACCGGCCGGGCGCGTTTCAGATGGGCGGCGACAGGAGTGTCGCCGCAGCAGGCAGGAGTGCCTGCGCCACGCTACCTCTGCGCGCGATGCGACCGGCGCGCGCCGCGCGCGTGCAGATGGCTGCCGGCCAGCCCGTACACGTGCAGGCGGAGCGCGTCCGCGGCCACGTCGTCGCGAGCGCCGGACCTTGGCGCACTTCCGGCGACTGGTGGACCGCCGACCCCTGGGCGCGCGACGAGTGGGACGTCGCGCTGAGCGATGGCGCGCTCTATCGCATCTATTGCGAGCAGGGTCGCTGGTTCGTCGAGGGCAGTTATGACTGAGTACATTGAGCTGCACGCCCGCTCCGCCTTCAGCTTTCTGGAAGGCGCCGCGGTCCCCGAGGATCTGGTGGCAGCCTGCGCGGAGCTGGGCATTCCGGCCATGGCGCTCGCCGATCGCGATGGCGTCTACGGCGCGCCGCGCTTCCACATGGCCGCAAAGAAAGCAGGCATCCGCGCGCACATCGCCGCCGAGATTACCTGCACCAATGGCCGCCGTTATCCGCTGCTGTGCGAGACTCGCACCGGCTATCAGAACCTGTGCCGCCTGGTCACTCGCATGAAACTGCGCGCCAAGAAAGGTGAAGGCGCCATCACGCTGGATGAAATTGCGGAGTTCGCGAAAGGCCTCATCTGCATCACGCCACACATCGACGACACACTCGCTGCCATCTTTGGTAAGCAGAATCTCTACGCCGAACTGCAGCGGCACATGGATCGCGACGAAGAAGCGCGCAACCAGGCGATCGTCGCCAAGGCCCGCCGCATGGGCATTCCGATCGTCGCGACCAATGGCGTCTGCTATGCCAATCCGCGTCAGCGCGAAGTGATGGATGCGCTCACTTGCGTCCGCCAGAAAGTGACCCTGGCTACCGCCGGCCGCCTGCTGGCGCGCAATTCGGAGCGCTACCTGAAATCCGGTGCTGAGATGTCGCGCCTGTTTGCCGACCTGCCGGAAGCCATCGCCCGCACCAGAGAAATCTCGTCGCGCATCGAATTCACGCTGAACGATCTGGGTTACGAATTTCCGCGCTACCCGGTGCCCGAGGGCGAAACCATGGCGTCGTTCCTTCGCAAACGCACGGACGAGGGCGCGCGGCAGCGCTACCGGCCCTATCACGAGAAGGCGCGCGCGCAGATCGAACGCGAGCTGGCGTTGATCGAAAAGCTCGAGCTCGCCGGCTATTTCCTGATCGTCTGGGACATCGTGAATTTCTGCCGCGATCACGGCATCCTGATGCAGGGGCGCGGCTCGGCGGCCAATAGTGCCGTGTGTTATTCGCTGGGGATCACGGCGGTGGACCCTGTCGGCATGGGCCTGCTGTTCGAGCGCTTCCTTTCCGAAGAGCGCGGCGAATGGCCGGATATCGATCTCGACCTGCCCAGCGGCGATCAGCGCGAGCGCGCCATCCAGTACGTCTACGAGCGTTACGGAAAGCTCGGCGCGGCCATGACCGCCAACGTCATCACCTATCGCGGGCGCTCGGCCGCGCGCGAGATGGGCAAGGTGCTGGGCTTCGAAGTCACCACGCTCGATCGCCTCTCGAGCCTGGTGCGCACGTGGGAATGGAAGGACCCCGCCGACACGCCGGACCGCCAGTTCCGCGACGCCGGCCTCGATCCGGCTCATCCGCGCATACGCAAATTTCTGGAGCTGTACCAAGCCGCGCAGGATCTGCCGCGCCATCTTGGCCAGCACTCCGGCGGCATGGTGATCTGCCAGGGCCAGCTCGATTCTGTCGTGCCGCTCGAGCCCGCCACCATGCCGGGCCGCGTCGTCGTGCAGTGGGATAAGGAAGATTGCGCGGACATGGGTATCATCAAAGTCGATTTGCTGGGACTCGGCATGCTCGCGGCGATTGAGGAATGCCTCGTGCGCATACGCGAATCCTACGGCGAAGAGGTCGACCTGGCGCATCTGCCGCCCGACGATCCCGCTGTGTATGGCGCGCTGCAGAAAGCCGACACCATCGGCTTGTTCCAAGTCGAGAGCCGCGCGCAGATGTCCTGCCTGCCGCGGCTGCGTCCCGCTCGGTTCTACGACATCGTGGTGCAGGTGGCCATCATCCGGCCGGGGCCGATCGTCGGCAAGATGGTGCATCCTTATTTGCGGCGGCGGCAGGGCAGGGAAGTACCCAATTGCCTGCATCCTTCGCTTGAACCTGTGCTGGAGCGGACGCTGGGCGTGCCGCTGTTTCAGGAGCAGTTGCTGCGCATCGCCATGATCGCGGCCGGATTCAGCGGCGGCGAGGCGGAGGAGTTACGGCGCGCCATGGGATTCAAGCGCTCGGAAAAGCGCATGCACGAGATCGAAGCCAAGCTGCGCGCCGGCATGGAGCGCAACGGCATACGCGGCGCCGTGCAGGATGAGATCGTGCAGGCCATCACCGCGTTTGCGCTCTACGGATTTCCGGAATCGCACGCGGCCAGCTTCGCGCTCATCGCCTATGCCAGCGCGTATTTGAAGTGCCACTACCTGGCGGCGTTCACCGCTGCGCTGCTGAACAATCAGCCTATGGGCTTCTATCATCCGTCAATATTGATCAAGGACGCGCAGCGGCACGGGCTTCGCGTGCTGCCTGTAGATGTGACCAAATCCGATTGGCCCTGCACCGTGGAAGTCTCCGCGTCTCATGCTCTACGCCTGGGGCTGCGTTACGTCCGCGGCCTGCGTCAGGAAGCCGCCGAAGCTATCGTGCGCGCGCGACCCTTTACTTCGATCGACGACCTGGCGCTGCGCGTGCCCGAGTTGCGCAAAGATGAAATGAAGATGCTGGCGGAGATCGGCGCGCTGAATCCGCTCCAGCAGATCCACCGGCGCGATGCGTTGTGGATGGCCGAGCGCGCCGTGCGGCCCGTGGGACCTTTATTAGAGCCGCTCGAAGCCGTCGAAGGCGCCTCGCCACTGGCGCGCATGACCACCGGCGAACGCCTGACGGCCGATTTTCACGGCACCGGCGTGACCATTGGCCGCCATCCCATGGCCTACCGCCGCACGGAGATGCAAGCGCTCGGCGTGACTCCGGCCGCGCATCTCGCGCGCGTGCCCAATGGCCGCCTGGTGCGCATCGCCGGCGCAGTGATCGTGCGCCAGCGCCCCGGCACCGCCAAGGGCTTTGTGTTTCTCAGCATGGAAGATGAGACCGGAGTCATGAATGCCATCATCACCCCGGCCATTTATGAGCGCTACAAGCTGGTAGTGGTTGGCGAGCCTTTCCTGCTGATCGACGGCGTGCTCCAGAATCAGGACGGCGTGATCTCGGTGAAAGCGGGACGCCTGTCCGCGCTGCCTGCAGGCGCCGCCGCGGCCGCGCACAACTTCCATTGAAGTTAACCCCCCGGTTGCATGCCAATGATATTTACGGCGAGTGGAACACATTGCTGCGCATGAGGCTCATCGTTCCTTAAATCCCATTGCAACTCTGAAGATGCGAACAGCCTCAGGGAATGCCACGTTATTCCGCACTGCATAGCTCAGGTGCAATTTCGTGATCGCAAGATCATATGCATCTGATTTTTCAGGATTCGAAAGGTTTTGCTGTTGCCTAGACTGTAGAGCGACTTGGTATGCCGCAGAATAGTTTCCTTCTACCAGCGTACGGCATTCGCCCTCTGTGAGAGCTGAACTCACCGGAAACAGGTTCCCATCCAGAATCCAGCTAAGCTCAATTTGAGAATACTCGTTATTAAACGTTACCTGGTGGTTATCGCCCCACATCACCGTCGAACCGATGATACGACATTTATAGATGGTATTTACCACTTTCTCTTCGACATCATACTTTCCAGCATATACGTCGCTCTGATCAAGATTTGCACCACAGTTACTGCACGTCGCAACGCCTACTACGTTACCAAGCATGGCCCAAGGACCTTTCCGAAGCATCCCTCCACATTTAGGGCACTTCCAGTACACTGATTTTGATGTAGGTGTCGTTTGGGAATGAGTCACCGCTGAACCGCGTTCGATCGGAAGCGGACTAGCATCAGATATGCTTACAGTTTGCTTCTCATGAGCTTCACCCTCTAGCTTCGTCTTTAAAGTCATCAAAGGTACGACCTCGGGACATTCTCCAACTAGTCCAATTGAAAGCTCAATCGCCAACAACATTACCACGCGCTTTTGTTGGGCGGACATAGCCGTTGGTGTCATAGGAGAATTTAGAAATAGCTGTTTCACTTCCTCGCGCGGCAACAGCTTCTCGGCGGCTAAGCACAAGCCATTCAATGCCCTTGAGGAATACATCATAGGATCATCGTAGATCCCAACTAACTGCCCGCGAAGAATATATTCATTCGTGTAGCGGAATGCCTCGACTAGTACCATTACGTCCCGCCTTCTACCTGCTTCATTCTCGGCTTGAACTGATGGCGCTGCGGACTCTTGCGGAGTATACAACGCAGGCTGGACCGCAGCAGGCGCATGGTCAACGGCGCAACCAGTAGTGTCCGTCGTCCTCATGTCCGCATTCGCGTTTGAGGACCTATTACCGACTTCGCCCACCACGGCATCTGGTAGCGGCAAACCCTTGGCTTTCCCGCCGCCAAGCAGTCGCTTTAAGAAATTCATGACCAATCGACTCCGCAACAATGCGATGAAACCGAGAACCGCGTGCTCTCAGCGCTCGATGTTAGATTATACAACACTCCCAAGAGGGCTCCGCCTCTTCCGGAGATCGGCGCGCTGAATCCGCTGCAGCAGATTCATCGGCGCGATGCACTATGGATGGCCGAGCACGCCGTTCGGCCCGTGGGACCTTTATTAGAGCCGCTCGAAGCCGTCGAAGGCGCCTCGCCGCTTGCGCGCATGACCACCGGCGAGCGCCTGACCGCCGATTTCCACGGCACCGGCGTGACCATTGGTCGCCATCCCATGGCCTACCGCCGCGCGGAGATGCAAGCGCTCGGCGTAACTCCGGCCGCGCACCTCGCGCGCGTGCCCAATGGCCGGCTGGTGCGCATCGCCGGCGCAGTGATCGTGCGCCAGCGTCCCGGCACCGCCAAGGGTTTCGTGTTTCTCAGCATGGAAGACGAAACCGGAGTCATGAACGCCATCATCACCCCGGCCATTTATGAGCGCTACAAGCTGGTGGTGGTCGCCGAGCCTTTCCTGCTGATCGACGGCGTGCTGCAGAATCAGGACGGCGTGATTTCGGTGAAAGCTGGACGCCTGTCCGCGCTGCCCGCCGGCGCCGCCGCTGCCGCGCACAATTTCCATTAAGCGCATTGCCATGCTGACTACGGTATTATGGAATAGCAGTGACCGAAAGGCGGCACCATGGCGAAAGAAACCCTTAACGTACGTGTCACGCGGCTGGAAGAGTTAACGGCCATTCTTCTGGAGGAACACGCCAAGACTGAGCAACGCTTTCGACAAGTTGCTGACCAGTTCGCAGAGACCGACAAGCGCATCGCCGCGCTCGTCAGCGCTATTGGGGAACTGATTCGTAGCGGCAACGGAAAGCCGCGCAACCCTTCATCGAATTGACACTCATCGTCATAGTTGAAATTTCTCGCAGGAAGACCAGTCGTCCGCCTCTTCCCCCGAATCCGGTTGCCGCTCATAGGCCTCCCTCATCCGGGCGTATTTGTATTCTCGGATCGCTGCCTTCACGGCCTGGCGAATGAACTCCGTTCGCTTACGCTGGCGAGGTGGTGCGATCCGGTCGAGGGCCTTCGAGCGTCGCTTCATCCACGTGGACCAATACGGATATCCCGCTGCGTGAACCTCTGAAACTCATCGGGCATGGCGATCCCAAATCGCCCGCACAACAGTCGGACATCGTGATAGTCGTTCTCGTCGAGTTCGTAACCGGAGTGGAACTTCACCAGCCACTCGGGCGCGATGCACCGGACCGGATAACCATTGATAGACCCGCTGCCCGTCAGATGTTCGCGGAAGTATGGCACTCCGTAGATGTTATTGCCGGCGTCGTCGAGCGTGTAGGAGTGGACATCCAGCCGGGAACCGTGTTCGTCGGCGAGCACAAAATTGCATTCCCACGTGCCTTCGCAAGGCCAGTCGCGAAATCCGCGGGCTGCCAACAACGTTCGCAGCCTCGGCACGTGATGATGAGGTAGCGCGATATCGAGGTCGTCGTGAGGCCTGGTCTGCCTTCCCAACAATGCGTCTACGGCCCAACCGCCGTCCACGTAGACTTCTATATCTTCCTGTTCCAGGAGTTGAATTAGGCCAGCGGCCGTGCGCGCATCCATTGGCGCGCTACCGCACCACTACCTTATCCGCCGCCTCGTTGTCGTAATCATCGGCTACTCGCACTGCCAGGGTGTGCTCGCCGGGCGGGATGTTATCGAGAGTCAGATCGTAAGTCAACTCGGGCGAATCAGACAGCTTGGTGACCGGCGATACTATGGTCCAGTCGCCGCCATCGAGTGAGTACTCAGCCTTCTTGATGTCACTCAATGCGTCGGTAGCATGCCACCCGGCGTGCAGCTTGCCGCCGGATGCGGTCGCGGCCAAATGCGCGATGCGCGGCGGCGTGTTGTCGATCAGGAAAGGATCGCTTTCAGCCGTCGTAGTCAGTGCGTCGGCGGGCGGGTTGCTGGGCAGGTCCGAAGCGGTGACGCGAATGCGGTACTCGCCATCGGGAAACGCGGTCGAGTCCCAGCTCACGTACTTTTCCCTTACTTTGTCCTTCAGGAGTTTCCAGGCGGTCTCACGAACTCCGCGGATCTCGACCGTGTAGATGAGCGTGTCGCCATCGTCATCGCCTGCAGCCCAGCGCGCGCCGATCGAGCCTTTGGCGTACTGCATGGCGGGCGTGCCGGTATCGAACGATAGCGAGGGCGGAGCGGAGGTGTGTTTGCCGATGGGCGGCAACGTCAGCGTCTGCGCCACCGGAAGATTAATCAGGGGCGGCGAGAATTTGTAGTTAGGCGGCGTGGTCTCGATGGTTTCGATGCGCGGGGCAACGTTGCGCTCCAGGTACGCCACATCTACGGATTCGAGCTCCGGCGATGGCCCCCCCCCGGCGGTCAGGGTGGCCTTCCATTGGATGAAACGAGCCGGCGGCGAAGTCACTCGCTCACCTTTGTGGTCGGTGATCGGCGCGGACCAGGGACTCCAGTTCTTCTGCGGCTGGTCCAGGTTACCGCTGCGCGTGGCGAGCGCGATCTTGCCGCCGTTCAAGTGGGCTTCGAAGCTGAGCCTTCCCCACAGCGAGAACATGCCGGCATCGAACACATCGCTCTCGATTGAGCCTTCGCGCGCCAGGCCTGGACCGATCTGGTAGATCTTGCCCGCGTTGCCCGTGGCCGCGTATAGCGCGTCGTCCGCCCCGGTTTGGAATGCAGTGATTTGCGTGGAAGGCGCGTTCAGCAAGGCGGTGTGCCGCACGGCGGAATCGATGCGATAGATGTAGCCCTTGTTGCCGGTACCGACCAGAACCCGGCCCTGCGCGTCAAAAGCGATCGCATAGGCGATGTCCTGCGGATGGCTCCAGACCTTTTGCGGATTGTCGTTGGGATCGATGCGATAGACTTCCGAGCCGCCCGTGATAGTCACGTTCGCGGAGGGCGCCGGCGCCGCGGAAGGCGCCCCGGGCGCACGCATTTGCAGTTGTGCGGCGGGATTTGCCGGAGCAGAGGGTAGCTGTGGCGCGGCCGGCGCGGACGCAGCCGGCGCGGATGAGGCTTGCTTGCTTCCGACGCCCGCGGCATAGATCGAACCATCCTTAGCCACCGCCACGGCAGTGACTTCCTTCTTGCTCATCTGGTACAGCACGAAGCCCTGGCCGGCGGGAGTCACTCTCACCACCAGCCCGCCAGGATCGGTCCCGAGAATCAGGCTGCCCTTGGCGTCGACCGCCAACGAGCGTACATGCGTCTCGTCGCTCTGGAAGAATACGCGGCCTTCGCCCTTGGGCGTCACGCGATGCACCGCGCCTTGGTCGCCGGTGGCTACGAACAAGTTTCCGGCCTGATCGAACGCTAGCGCCCAGATGTATTTCGTTTTGGGATCGTAGAAGACCTCGGACTTGCCATCCGGTGCGACGCGATAGACTTTGCCATCAGGCGACGTCGCCGCATAAACGCGGTCCTGCGAATCGATCGCGATGGCGTGTATCTCCAGGCCTTCGAGCGTGGCCAGCTTCTTCTTCTCGCCGCGGGGAGTCATTCTATAGAGATCGGCGCTAGGCCCCCCCCCGGCGTACAGGTTGCCTTTGGAGTCACGCGCCAGAGCCCACAGGTACGGCGAAACGGTGTCGTATACCTGCTCGAACTTAGGCGCCAGGGTCAGCAACCCGTCGCTGCGCAGTGAAAGGTCCTTGAGAATGCCTTTTTCAAAATCCGCGTATTCGCTTTGTGTCCAGGTGCGTGTCTCAACGGCAAAGGCAGGAAGGCTCAGGATGGCCAGCGCGCAAGAGAGCGCTCTGCGCCCGCTTAATAATCTTGGCATGATCAGTGAGGTCTTATTTAACGGTAATCTTGAGCGTGTAGCTGCCGCTGATCACGTAATCGAACGGCAGGGCCATCTGCTCGGAGGCGCTCTCGGCCGCGGTGACCAGAGAGCGATTGGCAGCGCGGCCAGCCTGCATGACGTTCAAGATCGAAGGCGGCAGGCTGGGCAGCGTCTTGTCCTCGTAAAACGCCGTGGGACTGGCTTCCAGCAGCGACACGTAGAGTTTGTTGTTGCTGCGCTCCTGGTTGATCAACGACACCGTCTGCGGCAGATCCATGTAATGGTTCATCAGGCCGGCCATGCTCTGCATACGGTTTGTGGAGTCGGCGTCACCCAGCACGATGCGATGTTCGCCCTTAGCCAGCCCAGCCGGTATCTTCACGTTGAAATCGCGCTCGATCATCTCGCCGCGGTAGGGGCGCAGGAAAACTTTCACCGGCACCGAATCGCCCGCGCGCACTTCCGGCGTTCCCGCCCAAGCGCTTTCGATGCTGGCTACACGCCGCTCCGGCAGCAGATCCACCGTCACGCTGACGCGCTTTACGTCGGGCGAATTCGCGGCATTCAAATACAGGCGGTTGAATTTATCGCCCCACCAGCCGGCCAGCATCATCGGCGCCGGCATAGGCATTTCGCCCGACGCTTGCATGGTCGAGAGCGACAAGGGCGGACCGCTCTTGAGATCCACTTCGCCGCTCAGCCGGTAGGTCGCTTCATCCATGTATTCGTTCAGACCCGAGATGGAATTGAACAGGGTCAGCATCATCAGGTAGGGCGTCCACTTCTGCTGCACGAAGATGTTGAAATGGAAATCCTTCTGGCTGCGGATAGTGTTGTTCTCGCCGAACGAGCGCACGTTGACCGTCACCGGGACCATTTCAGATTCCTCGCCCAGCACGCCCATGATGCCGCTGTGCCGATCCTGATGCAAGGCGCCCACGATGTCGGTGGCATTGCCGAACTTGTTCGGCTGGAATTGCGAGGCCAGCGTCATGACCACTTCGCCCTTGCTCATGGGCATATCCACCGGGCCGAGGTTGAAGAACGGATGGCCGAAAGCCAGCACTCGCTTGCCGTCGTTATAGGTGACGGTGCCGAGGCCGGTCACGCTCATGTCGCCGGAAACCAGGACGCCCGCAATCGGATCGCCGGGGCGCAGCGCATTCTGCCAGCCAGCCACGGGCTTGGCCGTATAGGTCGTGCTCGAAGCTCCGCCCCCCTGCACCGCGGAGATGCCCAGTTGCTGGAACAGCGGCCCGAAATCGTGGAGCACATTTTCGTGGAATCCCGCGAACATGAGCGGAGTTTCGATGGGCACCATCATGGGCATCTGCTGCGGCAGATTCGAAGAGGCGCCAGCCGCCACAGCCTGCGCCAGCAATTCGCTGGGCACCGCGACCTGGTTACTCGCCACGGCTTTGTCCGGGGTGCGCGCATCAGCCGGCCGCGATTGGTCGAGATCGTTGATCTCGAGCATCAGCTCGGCGGGCGTGATACCGCAGATGGCGTCCGGCGAAAACACGCTGAGCCGCAAGGCCACCGCTCCCACCAGCTTGCCGTCGATATAGACCGGGCTGCCGCTCATGCCGCCGGCGACGTTGGTGCGTGCAGCTTTGCCGCCCATCTTCGCCAGAATGACATCTTGCCGGGGTCCCCAGGCGTTCTTCCACAGGCCCAGAATCTCGATGGGAACTGCTTCCGGCTCCTTGCCGGAGAACACCGTCCAGGCGACCGCTTTCATGCCGGGACGCAGGTCGGAGGCTTTAAAGATTTCCACTTTACCGATCTGCGGCGGTTGGGGCGCTACGGTTTCGGCAAGCAGGGAGAACGTGCTGACGGCGATGCACAAGCACATCGCGGGAAAGGAGTGCTTCATGGGTTTGGATCCGTTGTTTACATTGTACTATAGATTACGGTAGCGCCGGGCCGGGTAGGAGCGAGCGTACAATCGAAGTTATGCACCGCAGGCAATTCATCCGGTCGCTGTGCGCGGCGCTTCCAGTGTTCTCGTTCGATCAACTGGTCGAGGGCATGCCGCTCGGTGTGCAATTTGTCAATGTGGCGCGCGAAGCCGGCCTGCGCACTAAAACGGTCTTCGGCGGCGAGCAGAAGAACAAATTCCTGATGGAAACCACGGGTTGCGGCGCCGCGTTTTTCGATTACGATCTGGATGGCTGGCTCGATATTTTCCTGGTGAACGGCACGCGCTTCGAAGCGCAATGGGCGGCGGGCGAGGCGCCGGTCAGCCGGCTCTATAAGAACAATCGCGACGGCACCTTCACCGATGTCACGTTGAAAGCAGGTGTCGCGCGCACAGGCTGGGGCCAGGGCTGCTGCGTCGGCGATTACGATAACGATGGTCACGACGACCTGTTCGTCACCTACTGGGGCGATTGCGCGCTGTGGCATAACGAAGGCAACGGCAAGTTCATCGACGTGGCGAAGAAGGCCGGAGTTACCACTGATCCGGGCAACGGGCGGCACCGCTGGAACACGGGCTGCGCGTTCGTGGATTACGACAAGGAAGGCTACCTGGATCTCTTTGTCGCGAACTACATCGACTTCGATCCGAAGACCACGCCCCTGCCGGAATCCGGCCCGTGCCTGTACAAGGCGATCATGGTGGCGTGCGGTCCGCCGGGGCTCGATGGCGGCAAGAACATTCTGTTTCATAACAACGGCAACGGTACGTTCACCGATGTCAGCGAGAAGGCTGGCATTTTGAAGACGCAGGGGACATACGGCCTGGGCGTGATTGTCTCCGACTTTGATAACGATGGCTGGCCGGACATCTATGTCGCTAACGACTCGACGTCGTCGGCGCTGTATCACAACAACCATGACGGCACGTTCTCGGAAATTGCGATTGAGGCGGGCGTGGCATACAGCCCGGATGGCAAGCCGCAGGCAGGCATGGGCGTGTCAGTGGCGGATTACGATAATGATGGCAACTTCGATATCGTGAAGACCAACTTCGCCGGTGATACTCCGAGCCTGTATCACAATCTCGGCAAGAACTTTTTCGAGGACATGACGTTTCAGGCGGGCCTCGGCCGCAACACGCGTTTCATGGGCTGGGGCGTGGGCTTCTTCGATTTCGACAATGATGGTTGGGCGGATATCCTCACGGTGAACGGACACGTGTACCCGGAAGTCGGGCAGCCGAACGATGAGCAGGGCTATCACGAGCGCAAGGTGCTGTATCACAATCTGGGCAACGGGAAGTTCACGGATGTTTCGATGGATGGCGGGCCGGGGATTCTTGAGCCAGCCTCCGCGCGCGGCTGCGCCTTCGGCGATTTCGATAACGACGGAGATATCGACGTGTTAATCAATTGCGTGAATGATCTGCCGCAACTGCTGCGCTGCGATAGCCACGTGAAGAACAATTGGCTCAAGGTGAAGACTGTCGGCGTGAAGTCCAACCGCTCCGGTATCGGCGCGCGAATCTACTGCACGCCCGAGGGCGGGCGGCGCTTGATGGACGAAGTGCGCAGCGGCGGCAGCTACATTTCGCAGAATGATCTGCGGGTGCATTTCGGGCTTGGCGCCGCGGCGAAGGCGGACCTGGAGATCCAGTGGCCGAGCGGGCAGGTGGATCATGTCAAGGGCGTCAAGGCGAATCAGGTCGTGACGGTGACGGAGGGTCGCACGTCATGAATGTCGACGAATTCCTAGACTTGCCCGATGTTGAGGCGCAATGTGTCGAACTGATAGCAGGAGATCTGACCACGACGCCTCCGGCGCCCTTCATTCACGAACTCGTGAAGTCACGCGTGATGGAGGCGCTGATCTGCGAGGTCACTCAGAATCCGGTTGCCATGGTGCTCCCGGGAACCACGTATCAGTTCGATGAGCACAGCGCTCTCCACGCAGATCTCAGCGTTGTGTCGGCTGAGCGCATCGACCCCAGTATCGAAGGCCTTTTTCCCGGCGCGCCCGACTTGGCCATCGAGGTCGTATCCGACGAATTAGCCGGTGAGCTGAACGCCAAAATCGGCCTGTATCTGAAACACGGCTCGAAGGCGGTGTGGGTTTTCTATCCCAGTCAACGTCACGTGGCCGTGCATCAAGCGGGTGGCGGATCTTCAAACTGGACCAGAGCCAGACGTTGGAAGATCATAATGTGCTGCCCGGCTTCAGCGTTCCTCTGACGGAGATTTTCGAGGGGCTGTAGCTTCCCCGGGCTCCGCCGGCGCAGGCGGCGCTTCGGGCGGCTTGCACGAGCCGATCGATACTGAAAAAGCCGCGATGCTGTGCCATCGTTCGCCGGTGTGACGCTCGACGTGAAATGACTTGCTGGCCGCATCCGCGCGCACGCGCCAGTCGGCATTCGCCGTTCCGGCGCGTTTCATCCGGATGGGCTGATCGCTGCCCTGCTTCAACGACCAGGATTCGCCGGCGTTGGAAGTTTCGTACAATTCGTAGCGGCCATTCTCGCTGCCTCGGCCGCGGTCGATTACCATGCTGCCACTCGACCGCGAGTTGAACCAGAATTGCTGGATCGAGCCGTAGTTTGGCTCCGTCGAGATAGGGTGATAGCGCCACGTCTGGCCGCCATCCGAGGTGATCAGAAAGAACGGATCGTGGGGCAGGGGATGCAGCACCGCGCCGCTGATCCAGCCGTTTTCGAAATCGACGAATTGGATGCCGTCGAGCCCCGCGGACCGGATACGCTCGCGCGGCTCGTGCCAGGTTTTGCCGGCATCGTCGCTCGAAAGCAGCACCGAGTAGAGCGTAGTCGAGGATGAGTGGATGTTGCCCGCGACAAACACGCGATTGCCGACCGCCTCGACCGCGGCAAGCTCCAGGTACACCGGGCACGGATCGTCCAGCGTGCAATTCAATCCCGCGGCCTGGATATCTTCTTCGGTGCAGCTATACTCGATCACCATGGGCTTGCCGGTGTTCTGCAGGACCGGCGCTTCCGCAGGCGGTGCAGGCGCCTGCGCCCGTGCGGCCGCGGCGAAGAGCAGCGCGCACGCAATCCGTTGCCTCATTGGTAGATTTTAGCGCGCCCTGCTACTATCGCTTGTCATGCGATTCCTGCTCGCCCTTCTGTGCGCGCTGACGTTGCCCGCGCAAACCAAGAACGCCGCCGAGCTGGTCGGCTATCCCGCCGACGCGAAGCTGCTCATCATCCACGCCGATGACCTGGCGGTCAGCCACTCGGTGGACCGCGCCAGTTTTGCCGCGCTCGATCAGCATGCGGCGAGCGCGGCCAGCATCATGGTGCCTTGCCCGTGGCTTACTGAAGTCGCCGACTATGCCAAGGCGCATCCGGACGCAGACCTTGGGCTGCACCTGACCCTCACCAGCGAATGGAAGAACTACCGATGGGGTCCGGCGGCTTCTTCGAGCGCGGTTCCCGGCCTGCTCTCGCCCGATGGCACACTGTGGCCCGACGTACCGTTCGTGCTGAAGAACGCCAAGCCGGCCGAAGTGGAGACGGAGATCCGCGCGCAGATCGACCGCGCCGTCAAGTCCGGCATCCACCCCACGCACCTCGATAGTCACATGGCGACGCTGTTCACGCCGGCGTTCTTTCCTGTGTACGTGAAGGTAGCGCGCGAATACGGGCTGCCGTTCCTGGCGATGCGCGCCGCGAACGCGCCCGCCGCCATGCTGGCGCTGCTGCACGACACCGACGTCCTGCCGGAGTCCATCGTGATGGCATCCATGGTGAAGCCGGAGGATTGGGCTTCTTACTATGCGGGCGTCATCAAGTCGCTCAAGCCGGGCCTGACGGAGCTGATCGTGCACCTGGCTTACGACGACGCCGAATTGCAAGCGATCTCGGAAGGCCACCCGGCCTACGGCAGCGCCTGGCGCCAACGTGATTTCAACGTCGTCACCAGCCCCGAGTTCCGCCAGATGCTGCGCGACAATCACGTCACGCTGATTGGCTGGAAACAGGTCAAAGATCGCGCGCACTGACGCCGTCTCGCAGCGCGTGCTAAAATCCAACCAAAGGAGTTCAGCATGCCCTCAGACGATGTCACTCGCCGTGATTTCGCGAAGACCGCAGTCACCGCAGCCGCCGTAGCCCTGCCGGGAGCGCCGTGGATACAGAAGGTGCAGGCCGCCAACAGTCAGGTGCAGTACGGTTTCATAGGCACCGGCAGCCGCGGCAACTATCTTCTCAAGCACCTGCACGAGACCAACGAAGGCCGCTGCATCGCCGTGTGCGATGATTATCCGCCCAATTTGAAAAAAGGCGTCGACACGGCAGGCACTCATCCCGCCGCTTATGCCGATTACCACGAACTGCTGGCGCGCAAGGATATCGACGCGGTGCTGATCGCGGTGCCGCTCTATCTGCACTATCCCATCACGCGCGACAGTCTGCTGGCCGGCAAGCACGTCTTCTGCGAGAAGAGCCTGGTCCACAAGCCGCAAGAAGTACACGAGTTGCGCGCCCTTTCGACCGCGCGTTCTGGGCAGGTGCTTCAGGTCGGCTTGCAGCGCCGCTATTGCCAGTTCTATCACACCGTGCGCCAGATGGTCGACCAGGGCGTGCTCGGCAATGTCACTCATGTGCGCGCGCAGTGGCACCGGAATACCGATCAGCGCCGTCCCGTGCCTAACCCGTCGCTCGAGCGGCGTATTAACTGGCGCATGTACCGCGAGTACGCCGGGGGAAACACGGCCGAGCTGGCGTCGCATCAAATCGACGTGGCGGACTGGATGTTCGGCGGTCCGCCTGAGTACGTCGTAGGCGTCGGCGGCATTGATACTTATAAAGATGGCCGGGATGTCTACGACAACATACAGCTCATCTATGTCTACCCGAAAGGCCGCAAGCTACTCTATAGCTCGATCAGCACCAGCTCGCATCTCGACTTACTGCAGGCACAGCGGCAGGAGTTCGGCGAAGTGATCATGGGTACTGCCGGGTCGATCGAAATTACGATCGGCGATGATAACCATCCGGCGACCGCGCTGTGGTATCGCGAGCCTAAGCCTATCAGCGCGGCCAATGTGAGCAAGGCCGGGCAGAAGGAAACCTTCAAAGCCGGCGCTACTATGACTACCGCCGCGGCGTCCAAGGGCGTGCCGATCCTGCTGCCTAAGGACGCGCAGGTGGATAGTGACTCGTTCCTCGACCGCGAAGCCAAGTTCGCCCGGCGCTGGCTGTATAGCAAGGGGATCATGGCGCCGGAGGAAGATCGCAATCCGGTGACTGTGTCACTCGAGGACTTTTTCCTGTGCTGCAAGGATCCGGCGAACCGGAAGCCGAAGGCGAATCTCGAAATCGGGCTGAATGATTCGACCGCGGTCATTTTATCCAACCTGGCGATGGATGAAGGCAGGCGCGTCAACTTCAGCGAGATTGAGACTATGGGTAAGCCGGCGGCAATCACCCATCAGATATCGGGGCAGCACCGTCCGGCAGAAAGCTAGGCCCGGTCGCCGGCGGCGCAGGACTGCGCAGCAAAGGCGCAAATTTAAAACGTGTTGCTCGTTTCCGGTACGTCGCCTGGCTTCAACGTCTTCCTCGGTGATGGCCGTGATGGCCACAGCGGCTTCTGAATGGCGATTGCAATTTGGACCTTGTTTCCAATTTCTCGGGCGCGATTCGCGCGATTCAGATCTTCCTCGGTAACGGGAGCGGAGAGTTAAGCTTCGAGGGATAACCTATATCGCGCCGACCAGCACCGTGGCGCCTCAGCTCGCCGCCCGCGGCATCAACAACGATGGGAAGGATGATCTCGTCAGCCGGTATTCCACCGCATTCGGGATGTTCATCAACTCGACGAAGTGATTCTGAGGCGGCGGTACGACCTATTCCGAGTTAGCAAACCGCCGATAGACGCCGATGAATGGGAGGCTAATGGGTGGCGTCTGCGCCTAGCGTCCAGCGCAACCCTGCGCTCCAAGAGGCGTGGGGCTCCCGGCGATAGATAGAGTTGTGCACCGCCGAAGATTTCGACGACTTCCAGCGGCGGCGGAAAGGCGGGTCCAGTAGACCCAGCCGGCGAGGCGGCTAGTTGGAGGAGCAGCAATCGCACGCGAGCATGAGCTTTCGGTCCTAGTCGACGGACGTGAGTTGCCTGGGACCGCCGCCGCTCGGGATCGTCATCGAGTTTGCCGGCGCCGCGGACGGCGCCGGGCCGCGACAAGAGTTGTCGCAACAAGAGCGTCGCGGCAACAGGCAAGAGTGCCTGCGCCACGTTATTCGTATTTCTTCAATTCCAATTTAGCCACGGATTCGCGATGGACTTCGTCGGGGCCATCGGCGAGGCGCAGGGTGCGGGCGCCAGCCCAGGCATAGGCGAGCGGGAAATCGTCGGAGACGCCCGCGCCGCCGTGGGCTTGAATGGCGCGGTCGAGGACGCGCAGGGCCATATTCGGCGCCACCACTTTAATCATGGCGATTTCGGCTTTGGCGAGTTTATTGCCTGAAATATCCATCATATAAGCGGCTTTTAAAGTAAGCAGGCGGGCTTGCTCGATTTCCATGCGGGAATTGGCGATATCGGCGCGCAGGGTGCCGAAGTCGGAGAGGCGTCGGCCGAAGGCGGTGCGCGAGAGGGCGCGGCGGCACATGGCTTCCAGTGCCCGCTCGGCGAGTCCGACGAGGCGCATGCAATGGTGGATGCGGCCTGGGCCGAGGCGCCCCTGCGCGATCTCAAAGCCGCGGCCTTCGCCGAGCAGGAGGTTCGACGCCGGCACGCGCACGTTTTCGAAAAGCACTTCGCCGTGGCCGTGGGGGGCGTCGTCGTAGCCGAAGACGGGCACCATGCGGCGGATGGTAATGCCGGGCGAGTCCAGGGGGACCAGGATCATGGACTGCTGCTTGTGACGCGGCGCTTGCGGGTCGGTCTTGCCCATGAAGA
>Ga0073928_10004350_pt1 | contig 21085 bp, 16 predicted proteins | sample PaiPotPPA55metaG_FD_76969 | JGI IMG/M metagenome (GOLD analysis project Ga0073928, IMG submission 76969) | Iron sulfur acid spring bacterial and archeal communities from Banff, Canada, to study Microbial Dark Matter (Phase II) - Paint Pots PPA... ...
ATTTCCAGTATCGAGATAGCCTTTCATCATGCGGTTGTTGCCAGGCTGATCAACGATATTCAGCGACCACAGACTATCCGCAGTCCAAGTGACACTGGCTCCCGTCGTCGTACCTGTTTCATCGAACAGAAGGAGCCCTGACTGGTTACTGGCTCCAACAGCATTGTTCCAATTGCCCCTTGCGATCACGCCTGCTACTTCCGTGTTATCCATTTGCGTTAAATTTCGGCCGGCAAAATTGACGCTAATTGCCCCCTGTCCTGGAGTTACAGTCGAGACGTACAGGTTCACGGAACTTGAATGCGAAAGGCTTCCGCTCGTGCCGGTAACTAGTAGTGAAAAGGAACCCAGGGGCGTGCTTGCGGAAGTGGTAACAGTTAAAATCGAGGATCCGGCTCCTGTCAACATGCTTGAACTGAAAGTCGCGGTGGCGTTGCTTGGGACGCCAGTGACGCTGAGATTGATGTTGTTGCTGAAACCGTTGGCGGTACCGATGTTCACTGTATAGGTGACCGATCCGCCCGGTTTTATCGTCGCAGTCGATGGCGATGTCTGCAAGTTGAAATCCGGTGTGCTCGACAAAAGCCCAAAAACCGAGACCATATTTGTAAAGGAGCCCACGTACACTTTTCCGTTTGCTACGGTCGGGGGATTGAACTTCGCCCAAACACCGATATCATCCCGGCTCGGATTCTGGAGACTGTTCCAAAGTTCATGAGTCAAGTCATTGGCGTCCAGAACTCGCATGATCCCGGCCACCGTTCCGTGATCGCCATCTTGGCTCACGGGCAACGTCGCCCAAACAAGTCCAGTACCCGAGGTGGTGCCGTTTGCGCTAAGGGTTAGCGCTGCCCCTGACGTGGACTTTAAGCTTCCACGTGACACGGGCGTAGGATTAAAGCTAGTACCGGCAAAAAGGTAAGATTTAACATAATCGTAATCGGCCCATTCGTATAGAAGGGGACTGCCCCCCACCGTGCGGTCCCAATAAACCGGCCCAGCCTTAATTTCGCCTCCCGCGTTATCGAAACTTTGAACGATCTGACCGTTACCAGTTTGCTCGTGCCCCAGCTGGCCAAGATGCATCAGGTAAAACAGGCTCTGCTTGCCGCCACCAACAAGCAGGTCCGTGCGCGGGATCAATAACGGGCCAGAGGAGCCGAGGTCCTCGTCAGCCGCACTTAACGTAGCGTTGTTGTCGGGTGTGAACCAATCGACGAGGGAAAGCCCGTTAGTGGAACTAAATTTCAAGAAACTAGTCGAGAAGTCCTGCGTACCATTCCAGTCTCCATTCCCAACCATATAGTAAACGTTGCCCTGACCATCTATCACCGGCGCTCGGCCGGCTTGCCAAATTCCTCCTTTGCTGCCATCGGGTGTGGTGCAATATATCGCCTTCTGGCCAAGGGTTTGAGCGTCATACGCCATTATCCAACCATGATAGGCGTTAAAGTCTTCGTGGGATCCCCACGCGATGAGCACCATTCCATTGACAATCGCCAAGGCCGAGCGTTGATTTTGAATCTTGGGATCGAACGTCAATATGTTTGCAGAACTTCCGCTTCCGGTGCCCGTCACCCAACCGGTTATAGCCACGGGCCCGCCCAACTTCTCTAGGCCCGTAGTAATGTCGAGTGCGTGTAGCCGTTGGATGTAGGCTCCGTTTTCCTTGGTGCGGGCCACGAGATACATGGTGCGCGTAGCCGCATCAATTACCGGCGTACTCTCAATGCCTACGTTACCAACAATGTTTAGTGCGTTGGAGCCCGTAAGGTCAATGATAGGGACTGGCGTGACCGCATTGCCATTCCTGAAATCGTCCATCCACAAAGGGGTGGCATTCGAGCCAATGTTATTGTCGGCATCGAATGCATACACCGTGTCATTCATGGTTACTACGTAAAGGACGTTATGAGTGCCCTTGTTAGGGATGGCAACATTCGGCACGTAGAGTGGCTGGCCGTAAACGGACCCGTCAACCGACCAACTCCACAATTTTCCAAAAGAATTGACGTTGACGTTAGACGTGTTTAGTTGTACTTCGGTGAGATTAGCGCCCGTTCGAGAGTTGTCATAACGCTCGGTGAGGACCGATACCTGTCCCATTGTTGGCCGCGAGCAAGCAAGTAAGAGAGTAAATGTAAGTATGCATGAGAGTGCGGAGCCTGAGACGATTTTGGATACATGAGACACCCTGTTCATGACGGTCCTTATCAATAGTTGGGATTTTACGCGATCTGATCGGTGAGGCTTACTAGGCGATGTGTGCGCACACAATTCAACTTGACCCTGGGAGATCACAAACCATGGCGTTAGAGAGCCACCGAGGCGAGAAGAGCCTGCCACTGAGGCAACACCACGCGCCAATCAAACGCTTGAACCTTGGCCAGTGCCGAATCTTGGATTCGCTTCGCAAGCATCGGATCGGTCAGCAGTCGGCGAATTGCTCTAGCCATCGCAGCGTCATCGTTCACCGGGACCAGCAGGGCCTCCTTGCCGGATGCGACAAGGTCGGAGACCCCACCGGCGTCCGTGCTTACCACGCACAACCCTGCAGCCATTGCTTCCAGTACGCTGACAGGCGTGTTATCGATGTTGCTAGTATTCAGGAAAATGTCGCCGGTCTTGAGGGCCCCGGGTACTCTGCATTTCTCAATTTGACCCGTTAGGTGGACATAACCTTCCACGTTACAGTTTCGCGCCGCCAGAATGGTCTTTTGCAGGCTCAAGTCTTTCTTATCTGGTCCAAGCATCTGCAGGCGAATACCCGGAAATTCATCTTTCAATCGGGCAACAACACGTACCGCCATCGTTGGGTTGTAGATTTCGTGAAATGCGCGCAGCCAAATCAAATTCGGCTGCAAAGGGCCGCGCGGAACGTGATGATACGCAGAGAGCTCCAAAGCGTTAGGAAGTAACATGAGATCCTTGCGATATTTCCCAAGCTTTGCAAGCAAGTAGCGCGAAGGAACAGTAACGGCAGCGGCAGAATTTAAAAGCCGAAGCATCCTGCGTCGGTTGCGCTCCGCGAACTCTGGCAGGGCACCCCCATGTAGCGTCAGTACGTAGGGACGCCGCACAACACGGAGTAGCCAACAAACGGCTTCGGCCCAAATGAAGGATGGGCCACTGTATACGTCTACTTGGGCCACGTTATATGCATCGCGGCGGCTCCAGCACGTTAGCAGCATGTCCAGAATTCGCGGAATGCGTGCCTTACGCTTCGAGGTGGTAATAACGGGTACTCCACATTCGCGAAGACGTTGCGCAAGTTCCTCGCATACGCCACGAGTTCCTACCGTTTCCGATAGGAAGTTTCCGACCATTAATACAGAAGGAAACTGCCCCGCTTTAGCACCCGTCGACATTGGTTCAGTCGGGCATTGAAACTGGTCAGAGGACCTCGAAGGCACTAAAGAACTTGCTCTGTCAAGGTCCCTGGCGTGGCAAGAATTTCTCTTGAGAGGATGGCGTCATATATCCGCCCCAGTTGGTTCATCACCGTTACTGGTTCGTAATTCTCTTTGATGTGGGTCTTAAGCGCTGTACCAAGGGCTTGGCGCAAACTAGCAGATTCGAGCAGCTTTTCCATTCCGCGGGAAAGTTGCTGCGGAGATTTAGGATCTACCAGAATCCCGGCGCGTCCTCGGTCCAGGACTTCGGGGCATTGACCAACACGGGTGGCTACCGTTGGAAGACCCACGGTCGCGTATTCCAGCAAAGCCATGGGTAAACCTTCCGCTTCGGAACTTAAAACACCCACGTCACACAACCGCAGCATAGAGAGGATGTCGCGACGTTGTCCAAGAAAAGAGACTCTGCTCGTCAAGTTAAGGTGTCCGATGGTTTTCTGTAAAATATCGTAGTATTCCTGATCTAAGATGTTCCCCGCGAGTAGTAAATGGGCATTAGGAAACTTTTCGGTCGTCATTGCGAAGGCGTGAATCAACGTGAGCTGATCTTTCTCTCGCCGAATATTGGCAACGGATATCACGCGCAGACCGTGGTGGCCCGGTAACTGCGAGGCCGGCAATGTTTGCTCCGATGATTCAGAAACGAAATTTCTGAGGTAGTGGACCCGGTCGCAAGGTACACGAAGTCGATTGCGCGCCCAGCCTGCTAAGTCCTCGTTAACAGTGATAACTGTGGCTTGTCCGCAGGCGAAGCGATATAAGAGCGTATTGCGAGTCTTGGACGCTAGCTGTCCATAGTGCGCGTGCCAGACTAACTTGGTTTTCGGGACGCAAAGGTTCAGAGCCTTAGCGATAAAAAGTGACGAACTGTGCGCGTGCAGAATACGGACATCGTTCTCGCGGACAAAATCGACTAGACGCTTAAACGCATGCAAATCAAAGCGATTTCTTCGCGCCAATTGCAAGCAGGTTACGTCCGGCCGAACGCGAGCAAGCAACGGCCCGTCGGCGCGAGTCATGCACAAGAATGGACGGTAGTGTTCACGAGGAAGATGATTAGTCAAATTGACGGCCATCAGCTCGGCCCCGCCCAGTACGAGCGTATCCACTAAATGCATAACGGCTATGGTTTTCAATGGAGTTGCCTATGCAGGTCAGCTTGCAGTTTCGGTGAAAGGGTGGCTACCGGGACATTCCAGTGTAACGATAACAAGTCTCTGACGGCGTCTCGCAGTTTTTCCAAGGAGAACTGACGTGCCCATTCCGAGGCACGGATGCGCATCGGCTCAAATCGTTGCGGGGCGGTTGCAATCTCACAAATCGTTTGCGCCAACCTTCCCGGGTCGCGGGCGGGCACGACGACTCCGCGTCCGTCGGCAAGCATTTCCGGTACGAAGCCGCGGTTCGAGCCGATGCAAATCACGCCAAACGCCATTGCCTCGGCAATGGATTTGGGCCAGCCTTCGGTTTCGGAAGCGAGAACCAAGACATCGGCACGCTCCATGTATCGGAGAACGATTTCGTGTGCGAGGCCGCCGGTAAATTGCACTTCCGTAGAAAGTCCTCGGTTGGTTGACAAGGCTTCCAAACGAGCACGATGCGGGCCCTCACCGACAATAGAGCATGAGAATGTGTGCCCCTGGGCCTTAACCAGACTGAGCGCTTCGATCAGGGTATCCACATTTTTCGCCGCTGAAAGCCGCCCTACAAAGAGAACGTTCAGTCGGCCATTCGTTCCTCGGTGTCGGGCAATGACGTTGGCGTGACTGATTTGTTCCTGGGTCATAATCGAAGTAAAAAAAGGAACAACGTGCGGCAATTGATTGGGCCATCGACCATAGACGGTGACGGGTCCTCTCCAGTACCGTGAACCCAGTAACCGTCGTTGAAGCCAGACGCTCGAGGGTTCTTTGGGGAAACCGTTCCACTGGCCAGCGTATTTGGCTACCATGCATCGCGAGAGGAGCGGTGCCAGCAAGACGCCGAGAAAGCCCAGATTGCCTGGACAACGGACGTGAACCGCGTCATACTTTCGAATCGCTCGAGCTAGGTTCCAGGACAATTGCGGTAAATGCGCCAGCAACTGGATTTTGGAGGTTAGGGAGTCTCCTCCAACTTCGAGTTGGGGCAAAATGACAACGTTGGTGCGTGTGAAGGCCAGACAATCTCCCGGGGGCGAGAGATGACGCAACGGCGCCGCAATCGCCACTTCAGAAAACAAATCGGCCCAGACATCGATCTCACGAACATAAGGGCCATAGGCTGATAATGAGCCAGCGTTCAGGTAATGAATTGCAGATGAGATAATTAGAAGGCGCACGTTATACTTTTGTTTCCGGGCGTTCACACAGAAGCTCGGGAGCCGCTATAGCATCCTCGCAACGCAATACCACTTGGGTCACACGCCAAAAGCCATGAGAGTTTCCACCAATTAATGCCAAGCCGAGATAGACCCCAGATATACCATCGAAGGCGGAGACTGACATGCCGATGGTCAAGTAACACACAACCGCCAACAACGGAACAATTTCTCCTGTAGTTCGACGGTGCTCGCGAGTACGTTGGCCAATGGCCGTCAGCGCGAACATGAAGGTCAGAAATCCGACTAAACCGGTCTCAACCAGGAGCTGCAAGTAAAGCGAATGCCATTGCAATTGAGTACCCCCGACATCGTGATAGATGCTCGCGCCACTTCCACCTCCATAACCCCACAGCGGTGAGCCCGCGAACGCTGCGGGAAAACGCTGCCATTGATTGAAGCGCCCAGTCGTCTTCTGTCCTAACGAGGTGTCCGGTGAAGCAACTTTGTTGTAAAACTTTGTTACGGCATCACCACGTCCAGTCGACAATGCCATCACGGCTGCCATCACTGGAACGAAAAGAACTACACGAATCGTGCTTGACCGATATTCGCGCCCGATCGCGAACACAATTAAAATTCCCACAACAGCCATAAGCCAGCTGCCACGGGACGTCGAAAGAATCAGTATTGCCGCGCTCACCAGGCTGACGAAAAACCGAATGGTCGGAAATGAATCAAGACCAATCCACCGCCCGCGTTCCGCGACGCATAGCAAGAAAATGAGTCCCGCCGAGAGACCTAGGGTAATTGGATTGCCAAAAGACATAGAATGTATGCGCACCAATCCCAAGCGATCTCCGTACGGAAAAGCTCCGAAGGCGACTAGTACCGTACACGCCCCCAGCCCCAACAGACCCGCGGCAAGCGCGCTGCGATACCCACCAAGTAAATATATTCCCAACGCCACCAGCGAAAATTCTAGGGCATGCATGTTGGACGAGTACTGACCGGTGTTAAACCACGAAATAGCCCAATAGAAAGTAGTGGCGATCATCAGAACGAGCCGCACCCCGTTTCCCCATAGATTCCAAACTTCCGAAGGAAGGACGGCCCACCACAACAGCAACCCGGCGGTGAATATCACTATCAGCGAGCTAAAGTAAAACTGCGTACGCATTAATAGAATGGCGGGGATCACACTCATCGCCAGACTCATGTAGCGTGTAGGCTGCTGCAGCAAAACATTTAAGAACAAAACAGATGCGGTGGTGCCGAACAGGAGTCGCGCCGCCATAGCTGGACTGCCTCTGTAGAGTTCGGCCATCGCCGGCGCAACACAAATTAACGTTTCGACGAGCGCGATGCTACATTCCCGGCGAAGCGTAGGCCGGGCCCCGATGACCTGATTATTGTCAATCGTAAGCATCTTAATCTTGGGCGATCAGCGAGTATTGCCGGTGCGGTGCGGGCTCAATATGCCGTGGCGGGTTAAAAAAAGATTCCAGCCCTCCACAAAACAGACCACTGCCGTGTTGTAAGTCCGATGCAGAAAACCGGCGGGCGAAATGAAGCAAATCGAAAGTTACCAATAGAATGATATCCAACCAAAACCGAAGTCTATCTACGATCGCAGCATTGGGGCGATGACGCTTCCAAATGAAATAGCGATTAAGTACTTCCATTCGCCCTTTAGCAAAGGAAGGCGGCCGTCCAGCCAGGGCAGCCTTGTGCACTACCTCTGCATCGCCGCAACACACTACCTGCCAGTCGGCACCCACGCGCAAAGACATTTCCAAATCTTCGCCTTGAGAGTAGCCATTGAAAAAGGACGAAAATCGTTGGGTTTCAAATACTTCCCTGCGGAACGCAAAGGCACATCCGGGCAACAGATCCACTCGCTTCACACCGCGGAAAGGGCGCATCGATCCTTTAGGGGTCGAAGTCCCGCACGAAGCATACATCATCGGCTCAACCGGAGGAACCAGACCCAATGCAAGGCGCAGGCGCCATCTTCCCGCGATTGGTCTGTTCATTTCGCTCACCACAGAACCGCCCACACCCCCAATTTTTTTTTCGACGTCCATCAAAAATACTTTGCGGATCTCCGTGAAATAGTTTTTCAATGGCAAGGAATCATCATCGAGAAAAAAAACGTAACTTCTGGTGCTAATATCCACTCCAATATTGCGCTGGCGAGTTAGCCCCCGCGGGCATCGCACGTACACAAGATCGAACGGCAATTGCGTCCGCGACCACGATCCTAGTCGACCAGCAAGATCGCTAGTCGGAGACCCATCTGCGATGACCACCTCGCTCGGTTTGTCCTGGCGGGTCAGTAAATCGTCCACCAGGGTCATCACTTCGTCGGGTCTACCGTACGTTGCCACCACCAAGCAACAATCCTCGAAACCTCCACCGCAGGCGGCAGCGACTCGCCAACCTGGAACGGCGAAGGTCGCATCTGCCGAGGTGTTAGGAACTTCCGCCGGGGGTGTAGGCATGCGAAGGTCCTTTCACGTGATTGCCACCGATCGCCGGGCGAAATCTGATCAAGCAATCACGATAAAATCTTTCGTTTTCCGGAGCTGCGACCCCGATGGAGAGATGCTTCTCGACATGTTCACGGCCTTGGCGCCCCAAACGTTCGGTGAGCGCCTCGTCCTGCAAAATGCGGATAATGGCGTTCGAAATATCGCCGGGTTTTCGGGGATCGACGAGCAGACCAGTACGGCCATCTTCGATCAGCTCCGGACCACTGGCTAACACTGTGTAGATGGTTGCGCAATTGTGGGCCATCGCTTCGATCGGCGCGATGGCAAACGCCTCTGAGAATGACGGAAACACGGCGACACTTGCAGTACGCAACATCCGCAACAATCGCTCCCTAGGAACAAAGCCGTGATAATGGACGGACTTGCCGAGTAACTGCCCCAACGTCGCTATAAGATAGAGCGTGACAGGTCGTCCGGAGTCTGTTCGGCCGTCGCTTCCGCAGATGTGTAACTCTGCCGACGGGCAGACCCGCTGCACACTGGGCCAAGCATCAATCAGAGATATAATTCCTTTTTTAGGAGTAAGAGTGCCCGAGTAAATAACTTGCCATCTGGACTTTAAGTGACCGACATCTTCAGGAACGCTATCGATCGCGTTGTGTAAAATCGCATTGACAGTCAGCCCGGGAGCTACTACGGCGGTGGTACGAGCCGCAGTGTAGGAACTGCACGAGCAGCAGGAATTAGCGCGCCTCAATGACCAGCGTTCCGCGCTTTTCATGATTGGGTCGATTTTCCAACCCATTTCCGAAGCAAAGTAAGTGCCTGAACCATGTAGTCTTGCTATGACGGGGATACTCATTTTCGGCCAACCAGCAGCCGCGCCGCCGTAGTCCGGTACTTCGACTAGATCAATATCGCCAGCCGCGGCCCACTCAGAGATTTTGCGATACATCGCATACCGCGCTTGTAACCACCCTATCAGTTTAATCTCGTTTCGCAGGCGCCACACCAGCACGCCGTTATCCACTTCGAAGTCTCGTGAGCGATCGTCTCGATCATAGATGCCAATGACTCGTACTTGATGTCCTCTTCGAACCAGTTCCCGCCCGAGAACTCGAACGAACGTGCCAATACCACCATGACGAGATGGCGGATATTCATTGCACACGAAACAAATCTTCATTGTCGCGGAGTCCTCTGGTAGACAGCATGAAAGATTCGGCCCGGCAATTTTCGTTTGATGGCCGCTTGTCTATCGAGGCCCGGGTACTCAGAGGTATGCAATTTGGTGAGCCGAAACTCGGGCAGGTAGGTATGCTGAATGCCGATTGCATCCATGCCATTAAGTCCGACGTGGTACATTGAGCCGTTTGGAAGGTGCGGGTCAACCAGTGCGAAAATTTCAGACGGCGTCAGCTGGTCCTTGAACCCGTGCTGATCACGAAGAATGGCGTTTACCACCTCCGGCATGGATCGAAAAACCGTGCCCCCAATCGTTGCCTTAATGCGCCTTAGGTAAGCAGCTGGGCTGGTAGCTTTCCGGACAATCTTTTGCAAACGTTTACGGCGCTGATAGGACCTTCGAAGCTGGGCGATTCCAGGGTGGGTCCAAAACTCTGCATTGAATTCATGGCCCATCACGAAAGTGCCGTCACCTTTAACGCGCGCACGGACATGAGCGAAAAATGAACTGAGACTAGGAACGAAATGCGCAAGCGAGTGACTGACTACGAGATCATAAGTCGAACTTTTCGAGAAGCGCGAACCATGGAGAATTTCTGGCGTCAGCTCAAGTGATTCCACAGTTTCCACGTGTGTCGAGTTGAGTCCGCGGATTACCTCTTGTGCATAGTCCGAAGAGCATCCGGCGTAACCTGTTCCAGCACCGATCACCAACACTGAACAAGGACGCCCGAGATCGATGAGCGCAAACTTAAGAACCTCAAGGAACCCGTCGTAGGAATCTGATCGTTTGAATTGGTTATGCATGTCATGGTCCGGCATGACGGAATTTTGGGCTTGCTGATGTGCACTGACCACCACGGAAAAGAATTCGTAGATACTGAGGCGAGCACCTACCCTCGCCATCGTCTCGAGCACTAACTGCCGGCTCGAGGTGTCAAGTAGTTCCGAGGACTCCACGGGCACTGAACGAATTGGTCCTATCTGGAAATGGCCTGCAATGCTTCGATAATTCTGCGGTTAGACTGGCCTAAGGGCACTCCAACCTGAAGAGAAACAAGTTTCTTTCTGCCGGCGCGGTCAAGCGACGGGTCGTCCAAGTAGGCGTTGACGTGCTCGGCTAACTGGTTACGGGAACGCGCAAAACGGGCTGCTCCGAACTCAACCACCGGACGGTAGTGTTCGAAAAAGTAATAATAGTCCCAAACTGGCATGCCAAAAATAGGTGGATCGGCAACGTCGAAAGCGATGTTAACGACAGGCTTGTCGTGCAGACCGAAATCCAAAGTCATCGTGGACCCTAGATTCACGTTGAGGTCCGCGTGATGGGTCAGATTTGCGAGGAATTGAATATCTTCTCGGGTGGGGATAACCCGGGACCAATCTCCGGGCACCGCGTGTGTCCACCGAGGCTGTGCAAAGATCATCTCGGGAAACATTGCGCGTACCGCCTGGTAACGCTCTCCATTGTCTACTGGGACAGGCCTCACAATCAGTTGTGGGTTGCGTCTGATTTGTCCCGAGCGGATGAGCTCCATCAGGACGCGCACGTGTTCCTGATCTTCCGGGCAAGTTCCGCGATCACCTCCCGAGTAACAGATCAAGGGCCGAGTGATGTCCGCTCCAATTCGTTCAAAGAATTCTTCTCTGGACCAGAGCACTTTTGGATCGGCGTAGGGCTCGAATTGCGGTGTACCCACAATGTGAATGTTATCCGCAGGAATATCCGGATAGTAACGGAGCAATTCGCCGCGCATGTGCTCGCTCCACACCAAATAGTGGTCGAACGGAGCGGCAATACGGCCTTTGCTAGTGATGTTGTCCCAGCTAAAGATGAACGTCGCGGTTGGGATTCCGAGAGCACGCGCGGCTAGCACAGCTGGAAGGACGATGGAAGGACGCTGGTGAGAGCAAAATAGTACCGACGGTTTTATTCGAGCCAGCTCTTTCTTGTAGAGCTCGACCTCCGGCAGCCGTGCAACAGCAAGATAGTGCCAGGCATCCAGTATCCTCATTCCTTTCGGGTTCGCTCCCGCTCGGCCAAGTACCTTGGTAGCATGTGTAAAGGCCCGGTTCTTCCACGAACCGCGGACTGGGACATTTCGTATGCGGCGCATCGCCATGGTATTCGCCCAATACATCTGTGCGTAAGTGACCGCGTACTGCAATACCAAAACGGTTTCCGTCTGGCGGTAATTAAGCAACGGATGCCACTCTATTTTCGGCCCAAATTGAGATTGAATCGCCCCCAGCGCGTCATCAGGGATCGCATGGAAGACATGTGCGCGCATGTCAGCAACTAGCTCACTTAGAAATTTCCCGAAAAGAAAATTGCGAACACCGACTCCATCTGGAATTAGAACCACGATGTTCATATTAGAAACCCTTGGCATTCTCCGTGTTTAGCTTCACATGATTGGTGTTGCGTTGTGCTTTGCGGCTCAAGCGAGTACGAAACAAATACAGGTGTGCTTCGAGGCGTGCCTTTCGCAGGGCATCACGCTGCGCGGCAAGTATGGAAAAGACTGTGGTTTTGAGCGAAACCCGCGGCTTAATGTTACCGGCTACCAGGCCCGCAGTTTCTTCCCGCTCCAATTTTTGTATCCAGGAAAGCTCCCCGAAGGAGCGGTTATAGCAATAAGCCGCTTGAACAGATGGCATTATGTAAATGCCGGAGCGCAAAACTCGGACAGCCCATTCCTTGTCTTCGGCGGCACCTAAAGTCTCATCGAAGCGATGCTGGAGCCAAACGTTACGACGTATTACACAGCCGCTCGCCACAGGGCCGCGGCGAAATATTTCTTCGACGCTGCTCTCGGCATTGAGCGGAGGTGGAAGGACACCTCCGAGTTCTTTAGTGTTCGCGGCAATTGGTATGCGCACGGCAGCTACCTGGGGATTGCTGAACAGAGGTGTCACCTCGTCGATGAAATAGTTGCCCAGAGGAATGGAGTGCGAGCTGAACATCAAGACCAAGTCTCCCTTGCATGCTTCCATACCCAGATTTGTGGCCCGCCCATAAGTAAAATCCTTGGCGCACAGATCGACCACACGGCACCCAAACTCATGCGAATAGTGTCGGCTAGCATCGGTGGAATCGTTGTCAACAACGACGATTTCGAGGATTTTACTATGCTGTTGTCGCAAACGAGTGAGCAGGCGGTACAGGTGCTCTCCCTCGTTACGATTACGAATCAGTACGGAAACGGCAAACATACACTTATTCGGTCTTAGCGTGGACAGCTCAATGCGAGGGTCTTGATGGTCGATTCAATTGGCGGCAGCGGCTTCCACGCACCTGATAAGCGCCGCAAAACAATCAGTGATCCCGACTCGCTGTACTTCTCGACGATGCTTGATTGGACCGATAAGATTTCATTTCGTAAACCCAGCAATTCAGCTCCGCAAGTAGCGCCTGGACGCGAGTCGGTTGTGTCATGGTGCATGATATAGCCTCCTTCCCGTACAAGACGCCCCCATCGCTCGTGGTCGCTGCGCGCGACGTCATACTCGCGTGCGCCATCGATGAAGACCCAGTCAAGTTTGCTCACTCCGATGTGCATGGTTCGCGAATCTCCAACGAGCAAACGAACGCGGTGTGCAAGACCGGCCTTACTCAGCACCTCCGATAACTTCTCATCCCGTGAGGGGGTTAACTCGAGAGATATAACCTGTCCACTCTCGCCAACTGCGCTGGCCAATAGAAGTGTACTGCCACCCCATCCCCTACCGACTTCGAGTCCTTTGGAACCTCCAAGTGATAGTACAGTTTTGTACAGCAGGACCGCTTCATCAAGATCAAGCCGAATGATTCCGCGATTGAAACGACCAATGGAAAATAATGGAATAAGATCTTCGAAGCCTTTAATTTCATCTTGGCAATCGAACTTGTCCCAGGACTGATTTTCCCATTTGCCGAGCTCTTGAACGAACCAAGTTGGCCTAGCCTCCAAAAGCGCGGTCTTAAATGCATCAGGATGACGCCCGACAATTACCTTAAGCGCTAAACGAATGGCGTTCCGCATTGGGTTCCATCTCCTAGACTGATCCTTACTTATGGCCATTGTTATGAGCCGCGGCTGTCGGCTGGATCTCAGAATAAATTTGTGGTTGAACAGTGAGTTCTGCTTTGGGAGCAAGGATCGCACCCCAGCCGCAGGCTTCGCCTCCCACATCGAGGTGTACCGGGTCCGAGACGATGCGCTCGCGTTCCTGGCTGCCCCAGAGCATCGCCTTAAAGTGCATGGAATAGAGACCAGGTTCCAGGGACAACCGAGGAAGTTTTATTTTTACCTGGTGCATACCGTTCCAAACGTGATCGCTCATAAGATCAGGGCTGTCGCGGCGAAAATGAATAATATTTCGTTGCTGCATGTCCTGCAGAATAAACAGGAGAGAAAATCCGGCCACCTCACTGGAGAAGTTCAGGGTCGTGGCTACTTCAAAACTGTCGTCCTGTTGAATAGTTGTAGAGGGATGGGAAACCACCTGGACTTGCCCAAATCCCGTGCGCGTGGGATCTTCCTCGTTCTGCGTGTCAGCCAAGGAGGAGAGCTTGTAATAGGCTTCAATACTCGAGCCGATGTGGCCGGTGTGATAAACACGACCGTTCTCTAGAACTATGCCGTTGGTGCACAGGGCACGAATGGCTCCCATGTTGTGGCTTACAAAAATAATGGTACGGCCCTGACGGGCCACTTCGCCCATTTTCCCCAGGCATTTTTTTTGAAAGGAAACGTCACCGACAGCCAAAACTTCATCAATCAATAGAATTTCGGGGTCCAAGTGTGCCGCTACCGCAAAGGCCAGGCGCAGGTACATTCCGCTGGAGTAGTGCTTGACAGGGGTGTCGACAAACTTTTCCACCTCGGCGAAGGACACGATTGAATCAAATTGACGTTTTACAGATTCCCGTCTAATCCCTAGAATCGCGCCGTTTAAATAGATATTCTCGCGACCGGTTAATTCTCCGTGGAAACCTGTGCCTACTTCCAGCAACGAACCCACCCGGCCTTCCAGGTCGGCGTTGCCGCGGGTGGGCTCGGTGATGCGCGAGAGTATCTTGAGTAGAGTACTCTTGCCCGCACCGTTTCGGCCGATCAAGCCAATGACCTCTCCTGATTTAACCTCGAAGGAAACGTCATCAAGGGCGCGAAAGATGGTCGATTTAGCATGGCCATTCCTGCCTTGAAAAATTCCTTTGGCGGAACGTGCGATGGTCTCGCGCAGCGTAGAGTATCCCCGCCGCATTTTGCTAATGCGATATTCCTTCGTTAAGCCATCCACCTGAATAACTACAGACATATTCAAAATCTCCTCGGCGACGAGCTCATGAGATCAATGACTGAGTGGAGGCAAGAACGTACGAATCTTGGAGCATTAACCCCACACTGATCCATTGCCACACATAAAAGCTATTGGTGTTATTACCTTGACGATATTCCTTCCAAGCATCGTGAAAGCTGTTGTTGAACCACCTGCCTCCGTATTCGGCGAAGGCGGTATCCAGGCAGCTTTGGGCCCAGTTCCGCAAGGGGCCCGCGAGCCACTCTCGTTGCGGCGTTTGCACCGGGCGCTTGGGCGCTTCGACTACGTCGCAAGGAAGAAGTTGCCGGGTAATCTTTCGCAGCATCCATTTTCGGACTCCGTGTGCGATCTTGCGCTCCGGAGGTTGGCGAAGGGCCAGCTCGAACAAGCGATGATCCATAAACGGCTCCCGTAATTCGGTTGATGACCGCATGGAGACGCGGTCATTAAAACGCAGAGCGCGAGGAATTTTTGTATATCGGGCATCCAAGTACTGACGAGTGCGCAAGGCGTCGGCAAATGGCTGAGTGGGATGGAAGGTTTGAGCAAGCTTCAAGAACTCCGGCGTCAAGCACTGGGGCATAACAGCTCTTTGCTGCGTTCCCTGAAGCGGAGCAGTGGAAGTCGCCCCATTGAGGTGCTCGTAATAATCATATCCAGCCCACTGCTCATCCATCCCTTGGCCGTCTAGCAAAACGGTGACGCCAGCGTTTCTCGCAGTTTCGAAGACACGTGCATAGGCGAGCGTCGGCAAGCCACCGAAAGGCTCATCCTCGTGCGACTGGACATCTTCTGCCAAATCTGGGATCTCACTTGGTTTTATCTCGCAAATGAAAGATGCATGGTTCGTGCGCTCCAGCATCGATTTCACCCACGGCAACTCATCGTAGCGGGGATCCCCAGTCGTGTAGGTGAAAGCCTTTACGTTTTCCGGATTTCCATTAGTCTTATGAATAAGTCCAAGAAGGGTAGATGAATCGAGCCCGCCGCTGATATTTACTCCGACCTCCACGTCGGACCGGAATCTCAAGCGCACGCTGTCTTCCAGCAGACTCAAGTACTCTTCGGAGACCATCTCCAAAGGGCGACAGTCAAACTCCAGGCCGCATCGTTCCGCCAAGTCATACCATCTACGAACCTGTATATTTCCGTTGTGCCAGGTAAGAATTTCCCCAGACCCCAGCGCGAAGACATTTTCCCAAAATGTCTGCTTAGCGTGATCGTGAAGCCCATAGGCGAGATAGGTCGACCAAGTGCTTTCGTTCACCTGGCGGGGGACTCCCGCGGCGTGCAGTGCACGGATCTCGCTCGCGAATGCCAAGCGCCCATCAGGGAATTCGGTATAGTAGAGTGGTTTAACACCAAAACGGTCGCGTGCGGCAAACAGGCGCTGCTCGCGGGAATCCCAAATCGCGAGTGCAAACATTCCAATGAAATGGTCCAGGCAGGCCTCGCCCCAGCGCTCGTACGCTGCGAGGATTACTTCGGTATCGGTATTGGACCGATATGCGTAATCAGCCAACTCTAGCCGAAGTTCCAGGTAGTTGTAAATTTCCCCATTGAACACCAGATGTAGATTGCCAGCAGCGTTAGCCATTGGCTGGTGACCTGCCGAGGAAAGGTCGACGATACTGAGACGGTTGTGGGCAAGACTCGCCATGCGCGAATCGTCGATAAATATCCCTGTGTCATCCGGTCCGCGATGGCTTTGCACCTCCACCATGGCATTCAATTGCAGTCGCGTCCAACCGTGCCCGATTAAAGCAGCTATTCCGCACATTTTATATGTATGCTCTGGGAGTCGAGATTGTTGAGGATTATGGGGTCTTGGAAGCTTGGAAATTAGCCAAGAAGTTCAAACGATGTCCGCAAAACTTTTTTCCATGCGGCGAAAATAGAATGCTCCGCCAACCAGAAGCGCAAGGGACGCCACGGAGGAAGGCACGAGCATTGGGCCTGGCGCGGTTTTGGCACCTAACAAAGCCCAGCGAAAGCCTTCAATAACTCCCACCATGGGATTAATGGCGTAGACCTGCTTCCAAACGCCATGGAGTAAACTACTTGGATATGCGATGGGAGTCGCGAACATCCAAAACTGCGTGATAAAAGGGAGCGCGTACTTCACATCGCGAAACCTGACGTTTAAGGCCGACAACCACAAGCCCGCCCCCAGTGCGGTGGACAACGCCAGTAATATCAATAAAGGCAACCAAACCAAATGTACGGTTGGGCGCATGTGATAGAACACCATCAAGATCAGCAACACAAAAAAACTGATAGAAAAATCCACCAACCCGGCGGTCACGGTGCTGAGGGGAATCGCCAGACGCGGGAAGTAGATTTTCTTAATGAGATTTCCGCTGCCCACCAAGCTATCGGCTGATTGCGCGAGACCATTGGCGAAGAAGGTCCACGGAACCAGCGCGGCATACGCGAACAATGGGTAGGGTATTCCATCGGAAGGTACCTTAGCGAGGCGTCCGAAAAACAGGCTAAAAATCAACATGGTGAAAACCGGTTGGATGATTGCCCAGGTCGCTCCGAGTGCGGTCTGTTTATAGCGAACTTTGACGTCGCGCCAAATGAAAAAGTATACGAGTTCGCGATATTCCCACAGATCCATCAGTCGCAGTGATACCCAGCCCTGGCTGGGGGCGATATGCAGGTGGTACGGGCTTACAGGCGGTTGAGTAGCTAGTTCTGGCACCAGTTATTTCCTCCCTGACTAAGCTCAATAATCGAGCTGGCGATAAAATTGAGAATCATGTGGCCTAAAGTAAGGCTGGACTGACAGCCGTGTCGATCGCATGCTGCTGTTTGTGCAGTTGAGCAAGAAAACTTACTACCCGTCCAGCCAGAAAGATTTCTGTTTTCTCTCGAGATTCGAACGTGCACCCGGCTATATGGGGCGTGATGACCACGTTGCCATGAGTTTGAGCGTATTGCACTACAGAGTTTTCACTCATTCCAGATGCGCGCTCATCGCACAAGACATCCAGTGCAGCACCAGCAACGCGATTTTCGGCTAATGCAAGGAGTAGCGCCGACTCATCCACTATTTCGCCGCGCGATGTGTTTATAAACCACACACCTTTTTTCATGTTGGAAAATTCATGGAACCCTAAGAGCCGGTGCGTTTTTTCGGTAAGTGGGACATGAAGAGTGATTAAATCACTCTTTCTTAGCAGCTCGATCAGCGGAACCCGTTCTATTCCCTGTTCCTCTTGCGCCTGCGCGGCGTTGATTTCGCGGATGTCAGACACAATCACTCGCATGCCGAACGCACGCAGATACCGTCCTACCATCCGACCTATTCGACCGTAGCCGATAATACCGGCGGTCTTTCCGAATAGTTCCACCCCAATGAAGAGATCCCGGTTCCACTTGCCGTTTACCGCGTGATCGTGGGCGGCTGGGATATGGCGCACCAGACTAAAAATCAAGGCCATCGTGTGTTCCGCGGTTGCATACACTCCCTGGAGAAAATCGACCTCATCGCGCAATGAGATGATGTGGATATTTCGGCGCTCCGCCTCTGCAAGGTCAATATGGTTCAGTCCTGTCGTGGGTGTTGCGATCGCGCGCAGCTGCGGAGCTGCCTCGAACACTTCACGGTCTATCTGGTGTCGCAGACGAACCCACAGGACGTCCGAGTTTCGCACTGTCGATAGCAGCGAGGGGCGGTCCAAATCCGCTAACACGACCTTGGCTGCGGTCTCAAGATGCATTAGACCCTGCTTGGAGAAACCCGACGATTCCGCAATCAGAATGGTAGGAGCCATTTATTTCTAGGAAGAAGTATTGATTTGCGACTTCAAGATCTGTTCCGCCATGATGAGGTCCAGCGGCGTGTCGATATTTTGTGCGCGTTCCGGGAGGATGATCCAGGCTCGGCAGTCCCGACCTTTAATAGAATTTTCCTCCATCAAGACCGATCGCCGCGTCAAATAGACCGATCCCTCGCGAAGGAAGAGCTTGTGGAGTTGCTGGCGGGGCTGGCCTTCGAAGGCCTCAGCGAACGGAGGATCCGTTACTCTGCCTTCTTTATCGATAAATTTCATGCGAGATGGGTGTCGTTCGCCAACGTCTACGAAGGAAATTACGGAATCTGCTCCGGTGCGCTCAAGCAGATCGATTGCTCCGTCAATGTCAGCGGCGGTGCGCAACGGATTGGTTGGTTGTAGGGTGAAGATGGCATCGTAATGTTCTCCCTGCGCTTCCAACTTTTTCACCACATGTTGCAACACCGGTATGGTCGGTGTGTCATCGGCGGCCAATTCGGCTGGGCGAAAAAAGGGAACACTGATTCCACATTTTCTGCCGACTTCGGCGATCTCTGCATCGTCCGTGGATAGCACTGTGCGAGTTAAGCGCTTGCTCGCCAAGGCCGCTTCCGCTGTATAGGCCAACAATGGCTTACCGAGCAGCGGCGCGATGTTCTTGCGCGAGATACCCTTCGAACCGCCGCGTGCGGTGATAATCCCAAGAACGCGCATTGTCATCCTGGTCGTTGGCTCCATTTTCATAAATGTAGTGCAGCCGCTTCTGGACGTAACGTTCCAGGTGTACCAAGCCGTCGGCAATTCGCTCGGAGACCAGTCCGTCGCCGTACAAGCTGCTGGCGGTGTAAAGGCCATGACCTAACTGTTTTTTGACGGCTGCTATAATGGAACCCGCAACCGGCGCCACGTGGGAAACGTGAACATCCGTTTCACGGCCACGCTGACGGTCGCCCACCAGGACCACCGGAGTTCCAAAATATCCGGCATCGCGTACAAAACTGCTGGAATTTCCGATCGCGCAGGAAACGCGCGCCAGCAATTCCAAATAATGTTCCGGAGTAAGGTTGGTGATAGTGCGCAACCAGTGGGGCGCAACCTGATCGCGGAATTGCCGGATGGCTTTGCTGATATGGTCCGCGCCCGCATCGATGTTCGGCCACAGCATGATGGTCTGCATCGCCAGGCTCGAAAGGGCCTCGAGGATGGCGTCGACTTGCTGACGTTCGCCGCCGTAGGAAGTAGTGGTGGGGTGAAAAACGACCAGTGTAAACGGCTGATCGATATCTATGATGCAACCACTGCCAGTATCGTTGATGACGGCGGAAGTTATGGTCGGAACCAGCGATCGCGCGATGTCGCTGCTGGGACAGCCAATTCCCAAGATGGATTCAGGCGCTTCTCCCATCCGCACCAGATACGCTGCGGATCGCTTGGTGCTGGGGAAGTGATAATGCGAAAACTTACTGATGGCGTGGCGGGCGCTTTCGTCGATTGACCCGGAAACTTCGCCGCCCTGTATGTGCACGATGCAGATGTTCATGTACGCCGCAGCCATGGCCGCCGCGAGGGCTTCGTAGCGATCGCCGATGAGCACTAGAACGTCGGGTTTAAGGCGCTGGAATTCACTGGCGAATTCGACCACCGCGAATCCCAGTGATTTAGCCATTGTTGCCGGAGTTGAACCCTCAAGCTCGATGTAAATCTCGCCATCTACGTGAAATCCATCCTTCTTCACGTTTTGCACTGGATGTCCGAAGCGTTCAAGCACCATGGTGCCGGCAGCAATTACTTGCAACTGTAACTGTGGCCGCTCAGTGATGGCCTGCAATACTGGCTTCAGACGTCCATAGTTCGCGCGGTCAACGAGCACCACGCAGACTTTACGTTTGGCAATGGAATCGCCGTTTGTATTCTTGTTTTCAGAGTCATGAATCATCGACACGTACCTCAGAGCAATCTCGTCTTGAATCGAGTCACGATGAAAATGTTTGGGAATTAGAAAATCGACAAGGTCCGGAGCACCTACGCTACCTGCTCGGAATCGTCAAGAATTCTTCAGATCGCCGCTGGTAGCCGGACAAAATATCTTTACAGTCAAAGCGGCGAAGAGCGTACAAATTCGCGCCAAGCTGATTGGTTCCCGCTTCGGTTGCAAAAGAACAAGCAAATCCAAGTCGCTTCAATGTGACTACGGCTTGATGGTTGAATGAATCTGCTTTTCCGTAGGGGTAACAAAATGGCCAGCGGGCCTGAGGCAGGAGATTGGCAGTGATCAGACTCCAACAGGTCTCTAAGTCCAAGTCTAATTCTGGGCCGGTAAGTTTTGAGAGCGGCCGATGAGTGTGGGAATGTCCACCTATGACCATTCCTGCTCGTTGCATCTCGCGAGCTTCAGACCAACTTAAGTACAGCTGTTCAGAAAACTCCCGCTCCGGAGCAACCCAACTCTCAAAGAGATCTGTAACAATTCGATCACGGAGCCCGGTATCCAAAATAAAGTTGAATAAATATTTAAAGCGCGCGACTTCCGTTGAGTCTCGAGGGTAAGTTCTTTTGCAGGTCGTGGTCTCCAACCCTTCGTAAATTGAGTTATCGAACCCCGCA